>Ga0209011_1000583_pt1 | contig 13781 bp, 6 predicted proteins | sample BlaSpr_A8_OM1_M3_FD_187986 | JGI IMG/M metagenome (GOLD analysis project Ga0209011, IMG submission 187986) | Forest soil microbial communities from Thunder Bay, Ontario, Canada - Black Spruce, Ontario site 2_A8_OM1_M3 (SPAdes) (version 2) | ecosystem: Environmental > Terrestrial > Soil > Boreal... | reverse complement strand
GGTACCGAAGGCTGGGTGCAATCTGTCCAGAACAATCCCTCTGGCACGGCCGTTAGGAAAAACGAGGTCTTGGCGGCCTTGTATAGCCGCGAATTTCGAAACGCGGAGCAGGCGTACTTGGGCTCTCTCGCCAGCCTCGACCGCGTGAAGGGCAGCCACGATATAGACGATTCCAACAGAACAAGCGATGCCAGTTTGCGAATCAATGAGGAACAGCTGCGTGCCTTAGGTATGGGAGAACCGCAAATTAAAGAGCTGGCCAAGACCCACCAGCTCACACGCGATATTACCCTAACTTCTCCGGTCGACGGCATTGTGCTCTCCCGCGACGTCTCTCCTGGCCAGAGGTTTGAGAAAGGAACGGAATTTTATCGCATCGCCGATCTGAGCAAAGTCTGGATCATCGCAGATATTTACGGGGACGAAGCGCAGCTGTTTCACCCGCGTGCCAGGGTTCGGGTCAGCGCTCGCGAGCGCTCGAAGACCGTTTATGCCATCGTGGGTGACAATCCACCGTTGTTCGATCCCGCGTCGCGGACCCTAAAGCTTCGCCTGGAGGCCGAAAACCCCGGCCTTGTGCTCCGGCCTGACATGTTCGTTGATTTGGAGTTCAGCGCCCACGCTCCTCCAGGGCTCTCTATACCGCAAGAGGCGGTGCTCGACAGCGGCCTACAAAAGATCGTCTATGTGGAGACTAGCGACGGCGTGTTCGAGCCACGCCCAGTAGAAATCGGAACTGCCTATGGCAATCTCGTCACGATTACGCGCGGTTTGACTGAAGGAGCGCGTGTTGTGACCTCAGGGACTTTCCTGCTCGATTCTGAAAGCCGCATGCGCGCCTCCGCGTTGGCTACTTCCGTGGTAGCGCGCGATGCGAAGCAGGCTCCGGCTCGGACGCCGTAGCCATGAGTGAGCAGCTCTGCGATGGGCCACTCGGTCCAAACAAATCCCACTCGAATGTGCACAGGGTTCCATCCTCACTGCCTAGCTGGGCGTTTTACCCGGCAGAGTGCCTGAAGGAGTCCCCTCTGGTTCCGGCAAGGTATTTAGGCATGGCGCGAACGAGCATCGCGATTTCCGCATCTAGATCGAGGCGCGGATGATCGACCGTATTATTTCTTATTCCGTAGACAACAAGTTTCTGGTCTTCATCCTGGTCGCTGCGGCTTGCGTCTGGGGAGCCTGGACGATGATGCATCTTCCCCTGGATGCCACACCCGATCTGGGGGAGACACAGGTTATCATCATGTCTCGTTGGGAGCGCAGCCCCGACATCATCGAAGACCAGGTTACGTATCCGATCATTTCGGCTATGACCGGCGCGCCGGGGGTTAAGTCGGTGCGCGGCATCTCCGACTTTGGTTTCTCGTACGTTTACGTCATTTTCCAGGAAGGGACGGACATCTACTGGGCACGCTCCAGAACTCTCGAATATGTTTCCAGTGTTACGGCACGACTTCCTCAGGACGTCAGAACAGAAATTGGACCGGATGCTACCGCGCTAGGATGGGTCTTTCAATATGTTCTTAAAGAGGAGTCCGGAGAACACAACCTGGGAGAGCTACGTTCTTACCAGGATTGGTATCTGCGATATTACTTGAAGGCTGTGCCGGGCGTGGCGGAGGTGGCTTCACTCGGCGGTTTCACACAACAGTACCAGATCAATGTTGACCCGAATCGGTTGCGATCCTACGGGATTCCGATCTCCCGGGTGGCCGAGGCCGTACGAAGCGGCAACCAAGAGACGGGAGCGCGGCTGTTGGAGTTCGGCGGCGCAGAATACATGATCCGCGGTCGCGGATACCTGCGCTCGCCCAAGGACCTTGAGGAAACTGTCCTTGGCGCCGTCCAGGGCACTCCAATCCGGATCAAGGACGTGGGCAAAGTCGTTGTCGGCCCTGATATCAGACGCGGCACCGCCGACTTGGACGGGCTGGGAGAAACCGTCTCCGGAATCGTCATCATGCGCGAGGGCAGCAACGCACTCGATGTAATTGACCGGGTAAAGGCACGATTGAAGGAGATCGAACCGGGACTGCCACACGGCGTCAAAATCATACCAATCTATGACCGCTCCCAACTGGTGCGGCGTGCGATCTCGAACGCGCGCGCAACGTTGCTGGAGGTGATTTTCACGGTTGTCATCGTCATCTTGATTTTTCTCTGGCATTTTCCAAGCGCGGCCATTCCGGTAGTCACGATTCCAGTAGCTGTGCTACTGACTTTTATTCCCCTGCATTATGCGGGTGTGAGCATCAACGTGATGTCGCTGGCCGGGATCGCCATCGCCTGTGGCGAACTCGTGGATGCGGCGATTGTCGTGGTAGAGCAAACGCACCGGAAACTGGAAATTTGCAAACGATCAAGCCAGCCATTCTCTTATAACGAAGTCATTTTGGCGTCCGTAAAGGAAGTGGCTGGGCCCACATTCTTTGCTTTGTTGGTGATAGCGGTGGCCTTCCTGCCCGTTTTCGCGCTAGAGGGCCAGGAAGGGAAGCTCTTCCGGCCGCTTGCCTACACCAAGAATTTCGCCATGGTCGTGGCTGCAGTGCTTGCCATCACCCTGAGCCCAGCGCTAAGACTGCTGTTGGTGCCTCGCCGATCCTTTCAGACCGTCGCGGGCAGCAGGTTTCAGCGCTTTTTTGAATCCTTGGTGGGCGGTCAGGTCCGTTCGCAAGAAAAACATCCGATTACCGGCCTGCTCATGAAGCTCTACGATCCGGTAGTTCGCTGGACCCTCCGCTGGAAGTGGCAGGTCATTGCGGGAGCACTGGCCCTCGTTCTTCTCTCGATACCCATGTTTTGGACCCTCGGCGGGGAGTTTATGCCGGCTCTGGATGAGGGCTCATTCCTCTATATGCCCTCCACGATGCCGGGTATTTCGATCGCGGAATCTCAACAGCTGCTGCAACTAACGGATCAAATTCTGAAGAGTTTCCCTGAAGTCGATCATGTTCTGGGCAAAGCTGGACGCGCTGACACAACGACCGATCCAGCTCCGCTTTCGATGCTGGAAACTGTGATTGTTCTGAAGCCTCAGCCGGAGTGGCGGAAAACTCAAGTATGGTATTCCTCATGGGCGCCCGGATGGCTGCTCCCCGTTTTGCGGCACGTCACGCCGGACCACATTACGGAACAGCAGCTCGTTGCAGAGATGAATCAGGCATTGAAAATCCCCGGCCTCTCAAATTCCTGGACAATGCCCATCCGCGGCCGCATCGACATGCTAAGCACCGGGATTCGCACTCCGATCGGTCTCAAGATTCAGGGTGCCGATCTAAACCAGATCCAGGAGCTCGGACGGCAGGCCGAAAAGCTGCTGATGACCTTTCCCGGAACGCGCAATGCGTTTGCTGAACGCAGCGCCGATGGCTACTTTCTCGATGTGACTTGGGATCGTCAAGCGCTTGCCCGATACGGGCTTTCCATTGACGATGCTCAGAACGCTCTGTCTACGGCGGTCGGTGGGGAAAACGTTACCACCTTGATCAAAGGCCGGGAACGTTACCCAGTCAACGTACGCTATCTGCGCGACTTCCGTTCGGACATTCAATCGCTGAACAAGGTGTTGGTGTCCGCCGGCGGGGATAGACAGATCCCTTTGTCTGAACTGGCCACCATTCGCACGCTGACGGGTCCGGCGATGATTCGCGATGAAGACGGATTACTCACGGGCTATGTCTTCGTGGACGTGGCGGGCCGTCCGATTGCCGACTATGTCGACCATGCGAGGCGTGAGCTGCAAAGCCATCTGCAGCTTCCCCCTGGCTACTCGATCTTGTGGAGCGGTCAATATGAATCCGCGCAGCGCGTTCGCCAGCGATTGATGGTTATTGTGCCAGTTACAATTGCGCTGGTCCTCTTCCTGCTCTACTGCAACACCCGATCTGCCGTGAAAACCATGATCGTCGCGCTTGCCGTGCCTTTCTCGGCTGTGGGATCGATCTGGATGGTTGCAGCTCTCGGCTACAACATGAGTATAGCCGTCTGGGTGGGCATCGTGGCGCTACTCGGAATCGATGCCGAAACCGGGGTATTCATGCTTCTCTATCTTGACCTTGCTTATGAGGCAAGCAAGCGGGAGAACTTGTCGCTTACTAGAGTGCATCTTTATGAGGCAATTGTGGAAGGAGCAGCCAGGCGACTGCGTCCCAAATTCATGACCTTCGCCGCCATGAGCGTCGGCTTGATTCCGATTCTGTGGTCCACCGGCACCGGTTCCGGAATAATGAAGCGCATCGCAGCTCCGATGATAGGCGGTATCTTCACCTCCTTCATTCTCGAACTACTTGTGTATCCCGCGATTTACGCGGTGTGGAGAGAAAGAGCGCTGAAACAAGAACTAAGCCACGATGAAATCCGAGAGGCAAGCCAATTTAATTCTCGACGAATGATCGACACGGAAACAACGCCGCAGTTTCATTGACATTTGCGTGTGCGAGCCAAGTGAACCTCTGCCGGACGAAGTCGGTTGAAAGACCTCATAACCTATCGAAGACACTGCAGTGGTTCTTCCATTGGATTTGCCGGGTGATCGTTCCAGCCCTAGTTGGGGGTAGGAGGCGAATTTGGGGCAGGGCCGGGTTGTTTCCGGCTCTGTTGCTGCAATTGCTTCCGCTGCTCGTACATCCGCTGCAAGTCCTGAATCATTTGCTCCGATGTTTTGAAGGCCGAGGTGCTCGCATCAGCTGCAGGCATGGCGGAAGAAGATTGCTGTTCTGGCCGAGTGAATGACTGGTCTGCCGACGGAGGCGGCTGGTCTGGAGATGGAGGTACCTGGTCCGCTGGCGCCCCTTCTGGCGAAGCCGACGATTCGGGTGAAGCTGGATTCTCCAGCCCTGTATTCTCCGGCACGCCGAGAGTCAACCGTGGCGATCTGCGAATCGTGCCACGTGGCGGCGGCTCCATCGAAGTCCCCGGTGTTCCCGGAACGGCGGATGTGGCGGCCTTCTCCCGAACCATTAAAAGTATGCTGTGGATGCTTTGCGGATCGGTTTCAGACGCCCGTATAACGTAGTCAAGATTCGTTGAGTCCAGAAGTGTGGCAAGAACACTGCGAGCTGGTCCCGGGCCAAGCCGCGCCCAGATGCGCTGGTTGGAAGCACCCGGTGGAAGTTCGATATCCGCGCCCGTTTGTGCCCGCACTGCCGACAGAACATCCGACAGCACAGCATTCTCTGCAATGATTGTGAGCTTCCCGTCTTCGTAGGATACCCGCAGCTGATTCCCGCCCGCCTGCTCCGGTATGAGGGGATTTGCGAGTAAGGCTGTTCTCGATTCGCGTAACCCCTGCGCTTGATGCTCCGGTCCCCCTAATGATGCGGTCAGTTCAGACCGTGGAGAACTGTATACCTTCTGCCTGCCTACAACCGGTGTTCGGAGCTTATGTGCGGTCGCGGCTGGAGTCCCAATCGCACCCGTAACTATAAATAAGCTAACAAGTAATCTGCGCAGCTTTATCTGGAGACTGACCGGGAACCCAATTCCTGGCGCTTCCTGCAAGTCATTGAAGATCTCACTCATCGATTCGCCCCCTACAGTTCAGGAGCTCCTCTGATCGCATTCACGAGTCGCTAACACTCCATGAACGGTGGCGTCGCAGAGTACCAGCTTATTTGTAATCTTATATATCATGGCTCTTTCCGCTATTTCAACCATTCTCTATGGTACCCCGAATCAGCCAGTGTGCGTCTCCACCCATTCCGGGAACATCACGTCAATTGTGCGGCTGGGGTAGGAGAGTCATCCCTTGGGCACGGCTACTCGATGGCATTCGCCGCGGAGGCCACTTGCGCACACGCGCATTTGACGGTGGTCCCGGCTTGACACCCGGCCGAGCGAGTGCGGGCGGTAGAAATAGCTCCGGTGCCGCGGGCATCTCCAAATACGTCAGGTTGAATTGCGCCTTGACGTTCTTGGCAGCGCTCTGCATTTCCTGCTCCAGGCGAGCCTGCTGAAGAATGGGCTTGATCTCCGACCCAGCAGTCTTGATTGGAATGGATTGTTTTGAGTCAAGCTTCAGAATCACGAACGCGCTCGGCGACTCCATAACCTCCGATACCTCGCCTGCCTTCAGATTAAAAACTTTCGCTTCATCCGGAGCAAGTCTGGTTCGGCGAACCTTGTTTAGCTTCGTGGCCGACGGGGCGGCTTTGAGCCCCAATTCTTTATAGGCTGCCTGCTGAAGCTGATCGAAGTCCTCGCCGGCTGCGGCTCGCGCCCGTAGCGCGTCGGCCGTCGCCCTCACAGCCGAAGCATCCAGAGGTTGGCCGCTTTCCGTTGCGGCCGCCTTGGGTATTGTAAGACGCAGTACCTCGCCTTCATCAAAATTGGCCTGATGGTCGGTATAGTACTTCTGAATCTCGGACGCAGGTACGTTAGCCGCTTGCTCCTCGATTCGGCGATACAGGGTGCTGGCCAGTACCTGCATGCGAACGAATTTCAATTGGGCCTGCAACTCCTTGCTCACTGCGGGCTCTTTTTCGAGGTGGCGTCGCTGTGCTACTTCAGAGGCAGCCAGGAGTCGCGCATAGTTGATCGCAAACTGGCGGCGTGCAGCCTGCGGAGTTTCCGGCGCCAGCAGGTCTATCATGCTGTCTAGCAGCGCACGCGTAATGACGGTCTTGCAGCCTTTTGTCCCGGCGACTTGCGGTCGATCGCAGACCCCCTCCAGCGTAACCACGGGTGTTTCGGGCGGAACTTCCGGGGTGGGAGAAACGGGCCTCCCCAAAGCTTGTATGCTTTTCCTGCGCATCTCCTGCCTCGACATGGGGGATGGCAGATTTGGGCCCGCCTGAGCGCTTTGTGCGATCACCGGCGCCGCGCACGCCAGGGTGATGGAACATACCAGGACCAGACGCACTGGGCCTCCTGCCGCCGCTTTCGATTTCGCGAACAACGATTTTGTTCTCCGCCTTGGCAATGCCGGTTTCGCTTGTAAACCCAACGAACAAGAAACTAGTGGATTGCTTATGTACGAGCCGATCTTGCATTCGGCGAGGGGCGCAGAGCTCATTTAAGGTCACACACACCCAGCAGGCCGAAAGGGCTTTGCACTGCTACAGCTTGCCGCCGAAGGCTCACGATGCCTTGCTGTTCCCACCCTGAGAGCACCCGGCTCACGGTGAATAACGTCGTCCCTGTCAACTGGGCTAGCTCCTCGCGCGAAAGGTGAACTTCGATAACGCCATCCACTCTCCGTCCCACATGCACCAGCAACCGAACCAGTTCACGGGCCAGACGTGGGGCAACCCGTTCAGTGGAAATCTCGAAAAGTCGGCCTTCTAGCTCGAGCAGGCGGCGTGTCAGGATACGCATCGTGTTGCGCTGCAGGGTGGGGAACTTTTCGGACAAGACCTCGAAGGTCGATGCGTGCCAGACGAGCGCTTTACACCCCAACAGTGCCTCCGCCGTCGAGCCATGCCCACCCGTCCGCTCCACGGCACTCGCTCCAAGTAATTCGCCGGGTCCGTGGAGTCTAAGAATGATTTCGCTGCCATTTTCACCCAGCTGAGTTATCTTCACGCAGCCCTCAGTTAGGAGCAGGATTTCTTTGACCGGATCGCCTGCGACAAAGATTGTCTGCCGGCGCACGAATTTTCTTGAGATCGCGGCGGATACGATTTTGGCTTGATCGGATGGCGGAATATCTGCAAATAGCGGGGACGTCTCTACGCCTTGGGTCTGGTGGTATCTTATGGGCTTAGAAGTCAAGCCGGTTGGCTGCACTCGCCAACCGAGGGTCTGGGAAGCTGCCGGGGAATTTGCCATAATTCTCAACGCCCCCCAGTTTTCAGTTGGCCTAGACATCCCGACCGTACGGGGAGGATCTCAATCACTGCAGCGAAGTACAAAGCGGAAATACGGCGTCCAACAAAAGTGGGTAAGGCAAACGTCAAACGAGGGCTACTCTGTGTGCTCATGATGGCACCCATCCCAAGAAGTGCCTGTAATACCCTAGGCAACTCTCACACCGATTCTTTCTTACTGTAATTTATTCATTATAAAAGGGTTATATAAACCCCAGGGGCGCTCTGGGAACATTTCACAAAAGTTTTGCACAATTAGGGAATTGAACTGCCGATGGACGACAGGCTAGTCTGCCCTCGTATGTTCCAGACTTATCCAAATAGGAGATCAACCAGCTCTGTAGCGCTCTACCCCCGTCCGGGAGTCGAAACCGCTACGAACGAGGCGCGGTGGTAGTTGTAGGCGGGCTTTGCCGACCCGTTGAACTGCGTGCGGGGGGCGTACTGGGCGTTGCAGAGCTGGGAGGGGTTTTTTTTGCTTCCTTCCGACGTAGCCCAATCGCGTTGGCAGTGCCTATGTCGATCAGACGCAAATTCTCATCGGTGACCTCTTCGGCTCGCAAGATATGTGGCGTGATGGCAAAAACGATTTCTTTATCGCGCCGCTGCTTGTCCTCCTGGCCAAACAGGTACTTCAAGATGGGTATTTTTGCCAGCCACGGATAACCGCTTAACGACTGTGTTTCTGTATCTTCCAGAATGCCGCCCACCAGGTTAATCTCACCGTCTTGCAATCGCGTTTCGTGCTCGATGCGGCGCTGTCCAATAGTGGGTTGACTGATTCCGCCAATATTTTGAAGGCCTGTGACCGATGAAACCTCCAAAGACATCTTCAACGTGACCTCGTGGTTGGAGTGCACATGCGGAGTAATGTCTATATTCACCCCAACATCCAGATATTGAAACTGCGTATTGACCAGTGGACTGATCGATCCCCCGCCAACTCCTGGAGTGAACGAACCCGTCGCGATTGGCACCCGATCTCCGATCTTCAAGGAAGCCCTTCCTTGGTCGAGGACACGGATCTGTGGGTTCTGAAGAACTTTGGTATTGTTGTCGGACATAAGAAAGGTGAACGAGCCGCCCGGAACCCCTACGGAGAAATTGGCTCCATTCAGCGAACCTATTTTGACCGTACCCGGCCCCCCGGCAGCCGCTAAGGCGATGGAGGTAGACGTCGGAACAGTTGTGCCTATCGTGCGCAACCGATCACGGCTTACTTCCAACACGGCGATATCGATCACGACTTCGGACTTCGGCTTATCAACGTCGGAGACCAATTTTTCTGCCAGCACCAGCTGATCGAGTGTGCCTCTCAAGGTGATCGCGCTATGCGTCGGATTTACTTGAATACGGCTGATATCGAGCATTCCCTTGAGCGTGTTGACCACTTCCTGTAGCTCGTTGGGCGTCGACGCATTGCGAAGATAAAAAGTCTTCATGACATTGTCTTCGAACTCTTTGCGCTTGCTTTCGGCCGACACAAAGATCACATTTGTGGAGATCGGTCGCCAAAAGGTCTTCGATTCCATTGCCACCATTCTCAAAGCTTCTCTAAGTGTGACGTCGTTCAACTCAATACCGATGCGCTGCGGTTTGTAGTCGATATCAAAGAGCACGTTGATTCCCGCCAGCTTGCCGATCGTCTTGTAGATATTGTCGGCTGTAGTTGTCATGCGCAGTGTTAGGGGCGTGTCCGATGAAGGTTCCAGATCAGCGGGGCCTTCGGTCTCTTCGGCCATTTTTGCCAAGGAAGACATCGGCTTCGGCGGGGCGGCAGCTGCTGTCTGCTCAGCTTGCTTTCTGAGCAAATCCGCGGTGCTCCTCAGCTCTTGCTGCGCGAGGAAGTTGGTTCCGTCAATCGTCACCGCAATCTCAAACTCCGCCAGGGCTTCCTGCAATTTGCCGCCATCGCGGAGCGATTGGCCCTTCTGCACATGCTGCCCGGCAACATAGGCGCGCATCCGTAGGTAAGCGGCGGAGTATTTGGGGTCCCTGGGTTTCAGCGTGGACGCCTGCTTGTACGCTTCGAGGGCAGCATCGTACCGGACTTGAGACTCGGCACGGACACCCCGTTTATATGCAGATTTCGCCTCGTCTGAATACATTGGCGGGGTGACCGCCAGCATCAGGATTGAAACCAGTACTAGACGCAGGCGCATCATGTTGTTGTTCCCTCCGCGAAATCCCACACCAATTCGTCGGGTGGCAAATTTAGCGCCAACTTGACCGTTCGGGGTTTCTGGTAGGGCCAAACCCGCTGGGGAGAGGAGAGCCCTAGAGCTACTCTGCCGAAACAATTGGCTTAAATGATAGGAAATCATATTCCTTTATTTCCCAATCCTGTTTGACCTAGAGCAAAGAAGACGCTTCATCTCCTTGCATTGACTGCCGCGCGAGTTCGCAGGGTTAGGGCTTCGAGCAAACAGTCAGCAGTTTGGCTGCCAAAGGAGAGGGGGCTCCTTTGTAATCTCGAGGACGCCACCGAAGGATGGCAAGCAAATCCCGCCTGCATCCTATCGACGCCACTTGGAAAAAAGCGCGCCGGTGAAACGGTATTCACCTCAGAATACGTCTTATGGCTGACCTGAATCTTTACTTTGATTGGCTTGCGAGTTGGCCCGACGAATCGTCCTTTGGATTCGAGAGGGCAAACAAGGGTGTGAGGCATCGAGATGGTCTTCTGGAACAGGCTTGTGCGTAAACAAGCTTTCTTGATTACAACGATTTGCCTGAGTCTCAGCGGGGGAAGTGCCGCCCTTTCCCAAGCTGCGCAGGCCCAGTCTGGGGGGCAGCCGTCCACGCAAACTCCTGCCGCGGCGCGGCCTGTGGGAACGGTTAAGTCGATTTCCGGAAATACCCTGATTTTGACAACGGATGCAGGAGGCGACGTGACCGTTCAAGTCCAGGACGCCGCGAAGCTCGTTCGAATTGCGCCCGGGCAAAAGGACCTGAAGGACGCCACGCCCATCCAGTTGGCGGACGTCCAACCCGGCGACCGCATTCTTGTGCGCGGCAAGCTTGCCGACGATGGAAAATCCGTTGTTGCCGCGTCGGTTATCGCCATGAAGAAAGTGGACATCGCTGAAAAACAATCGCGCGAGCGCGAAGAATGGCAAAGACACGGTTTCGGAGGACTGGTAAACGGCGTCGACGCAGTCGACAGTACAATCAGCGTTGCCCTGCCTTCCCAGAGCGAAAAAAAGAGCGTTGCCATTCATCTTTCCAAGGAAACTATCCTGCGGCGGTATGCTTCGGATTCCGTGAAGTTTGATGACGCCAAGCCCGCGCCGCTCGACCAGATCAAGCCAGGTGATCAGCTTCGCGCACGCGGCACTCGCAGCGCCGACGGCGCCGAATTCACCGCCGATGAAATCGTCTCCGGCACGTTTCGAAATATCGCTGGCACGATTTCCGCGCTCGAGGCGTCCGCGGGCACCATCACCGTCCAGGATTTGGTTTCGAAGAAACCCATCACCATTAGAATCACACCGGAATCGCAGTTGCGCAAACTGCCTGCGCAGATGGCGCAGCGCATCGCCATGCGCCTGAAAGGAACCCCAACCGAAGCACAGCCGATCGCGCCCACTTCGGGCGCCACTGGCCCCGCTGCGAATGCGGAAGCAACGACGAAACCCAGTGGTTCGCAACCCGGCGGCTCGGCGTCTGCCGGGTCCGGCGGAATGGGAAGGCCCGGAAGCGGGGGCACTGCCGACTTGCAACAGACGATTAGCCGTATGCCTGCCGCCACATTTGCGGACTTGCAGAAGGGTGAAGCCGTCATGGTCGTGGCAACCGAGGGCGGACCGAACGGCGTGTCCACCGTGATCACCTTGCTTGGCGGAGTCGAGCCTATTCTGGAGGCTTCCCCCAAGAGCAGCGCGTCCACAATCCTTTCGCCATGGAGCCTTGGCAGCGGGAGCGGGGAAGCGGCAACTCCATAATGCCGCGTCGCGCTACACCCAATGATATTCACTCAGGAGATCTGATGAGTTTTCGGCCCGTTCGAATTGTTCTATTGAGTTCGATTTTTCTTCTGTTGATTCTCACGATCTGCGGGAATTTGGATGCGCAGACGCCCACTGGCGGACTGAGTGGTGTCGTCAAGGATCCCTCGGGCGGAGTCATTGCAAAAGCGGCCGTCCGCTTGACCGCTGCAAGCGGCGCCTCATTGGACACCACCACCAACCGTGACGGCGTCTACGAATTTAAGGGCTTGGCTCTGGGAACGTACACCGTGAAGGCCGTGGCGAAGGGCTTCGCTATTTTCACGCAGGAAGATGTCCAGATCCTTGCCGGGCAGATTCAACGATTGAATATTGCGCTCCTCATTCAGATGGAAGAGGAAAAAGTGGAGGTTTCGGATTCCTCCACGAATGTCGACATTGCTCCTTCGAACAACGCCGGTATGGTGGTTATGCAAGGAAAGGACCTCGAAGCGCTTTCGGATGATCCCGATGAGCTGCAATCCGAACTTCAAACGCTTGCCGGCCCATCTGCCGGCCCTAACGGCGGCCAGATCTATATCGACGGATTTACCGGCGGCACACTCCCGCCCAAGGGATCCATTCGCGAAATTCGCATCAACCAGAATCCGTTTTCCGCCGAATACGATAGGTTGGGTTATGGCCGCGTCGAAATCCTCACCAAACCGGGCCTGGATCAGTTTCACGGCCAGGTTTCTTTGAACGCAAACACTTCTGCGTTCAATTCACGCAACCCGTTCGAAATCATCCCGGCGGGAACCCAGCCGCCTGGCTACAACTCCAGACAATTTAGCGGCGAAATCGGCGGCCCGCTCGTCAGCAAGAAGGCCTCATTCTTCTTCAATATCGAGCGCCGCGATATCAATGAACTGTCAATCGTCAGCGCCCAGATCGTGGATCCAGCAACCTTCGCGATCGTTCCATTTAGCGACGCCGTCAGCAATCCGCGCACACGCACGAATCTCAGCCCAAGAATCGACTATCAAGTCAGCGCCAGCAACACGCTCACCGTGCGCTACCAGTTCGAACGTGAAAATGAAACCAACAAAGGTATTGGCCAATTCAATCTCCCGTCGCTCGCCTTCAACCAGCTCAATACCGAACACCAATTCCAGTTCAGCGACACGCAGATTGTGAATGCCAAGACCATCAACGAGACCCGTTTCAGGTTCGTCCGCGAGACGATTGACCAGACGCCGCAGAGCACGGCTCCATCAATTTCCGTCCAGGGTGCTTTCAATGGCGGCGGGAACGGCGCTGGAGTCAGCAAGGACATTCTCGATCGCTACGAGCTGCAGAATTACACTTCCATGTCGCTCGGCAAACACTTTTTGAAATTTGGCGCCCGGCTGCGCGCCAATCGCGATTCGAATGACTCAATGTCCAACTTCAACGGCTCCTTTAGTTTCGGTTCGCGGCCCGATCCTACCGTTTCTGGTTGCGCGGCGCCAAACCCGCCCCCGGCATGCCCGCAGATCTCCGGGCTTGATGCCTATCTCATCACCCTTCGGTTCTTGGCCGCTGGAAACACACAGGCAAATCTTCAAAACGCCATCGCCCACGGAGGCGGTGCCAGCTTCTATTCCGTCACGAATGGCACCGCATTGGCCAGCGTCGCTTATTTCGATGCCGGGCTCTACGCTCAAGACGACTGGAGGCTTCGCCCGAACATCACGCTAAGTCTCGGTCTTCGCTTCGAAACCCAGAATAATTTTGGCGACCATGCGGATGTTGCCCCGCGGCTCGGTCTCGCTTGGGGCATCGGCGGGTCTGGCAAAAATTCCCCAAAGACTGTGCTCCGCGTCGGGTCTGGCATGTTTTATGACCGCTTTTCCTATGACCTCTTTTTGCGGCAGGAGCGCCTCAACGGCGCCACACAACAGCAATTTCTCGTGACGAGTCCGCAGTTTTATCTCTTCAACACACCGGCGCCAGCCTCGTTGCCCCAAAGTAATCCGACCATGTATCAGCCCAATTCGAATCTTCG
>Ga0209011_1000581_pt1 | contig 13796 bp, 9 predicted proteins | sample BlaSpr_A8_OM1_M3_FD_187986 | JGI IMG/M metagenome (GOLD analysis project Ga0209011, IMG submission 187986) | Forest soil microbial communities from Thunder Bay, Ontario, Canada - Black Spruce, Ontario site 2_A8_OM1_M3 (SPAdes) (version 2) | ecosystem: Environmental > Terrestrial > Soil > Boreal... | reverse complement strand
ATCGCGGTATCCCTGGACTAAGAGTTGATTCTCCTCTTGAGAAAGAACGCGAATGACCGTCTCGCGGTCCAAGCCGAGAGGCCCTGTTTTCAGATCTCGAGAAAAAGTGCTTTCATTTTTCGTAACTCGAACTTGGCGGCTTGCCGTCATCAGCAGAGGGCGCATAAACGTGTGATTTCGCCCCGCTGCGAACCTCGGCTCGCCTGACTCTTTGAGTGGAGCACTTACAAGCCTGACTGGAACGGGGTTTTTGACCACTCTGCGCTCTTCCACACATTCAAAAACCAATTCATTTCGGAAAGCTTGGACCAAAGATATTACGGCCAAAACCAATCTGTTAACGGCCTAGAATCCGGAACGTTTTTCGAAAGCTTTTTCACGATAGCTTGCCTCCAGACGCCGTGGCCCGATATCCACGCGACGTGAGCTTGACACGCGATGGTGGTTGCCGTAATCAATTGCTCTCTCCCTTGTCTTGTTCATTGCTTAGTTTGGCTGCCAAATTATTTTCATCCAATATTTGGGAAAGAGGTTCTTTTTTCGCGACTGAAGGAATTGAGATAAAAAGGTCATACTGCAACTGCCCTTTCCCGAACATTTGCTCCATCTTCAACTTTAGCTCGGCCATGTTATGGCAAGTCCTCGCGATCCCGACGAGCATCCAAATATGCTCAATCAGCTTACGAAGCCCAAACTGGCTTGTAAGCCACTGATGATAGTTCTGCCCCTTTTGCGGCTTGGGAGCGTTATCTTTGAGCCATTTTGCAACATCTGGGTCTAGGTACTCATACACAAGCACCATCACCAATTGACCCCAGTACTTCGGTCTGTGAGTAACGGTGCCGCGCCATTTTGTGAGCCTTCCAAACTCGAGCCATAGTTCATCAGGGAACGTCTTCTCCCATTTCCGCATTTCCTCTTCAAGATAGGCGCGTAGCTTGACCTGTAGAGCATCTTCCTCGCGTTGGTATTGGTACCCTGTCGCCTCATCAATTAGGGCGTCCAATCCAACTTTCGCGCAAGCCGCCAAAAACATGCTCGCTTTAACCGCCATTGCGATTTGTCTAGGACTAAGTTTGACCTCGGGCGGTGTTCTTTGGCTCGCTTCCAACGCTGCGACTAAGCCCTTGCAAATATCAATGAGAAGATCAGCCGGGAGCCCTTTTACTTCACGGCCCAATTGCTCAACTTCGGGCAATCGAAAAGAGACCATCTTCGCGACTACCAAGTCCTTGTCAACATAGGGCTTAAGGTTCTGCGAACGCAAGTATCCCTCTAGGTCTCCTTGACCCTTGAAACCGCTGAGCATTTCTGTCGTTGCGGTTCTTCCAATTACGCGCAGTCTGTTATCCAAGACATAACAAGGAATTTCCATGTCAAAGAGATTCAAAAAACCCTTGTATTTTGCGGTCGGCAGATTTTCCTTCGAAGTTATGGAACTTTCTTCCTCAGGAACTAAGATAATGGACTTGTACCCTTTGACTTTTGCCCATCTTGCCTGAACGGCCCTGGTGGCTATTTCTCTGCGCTGTTCAGCGGTCAGACTTGCGGCCCTTGCTTCCCCACCTTTTGACGACCCTAACTTCGCCAGGGTCTTGCCCGCTTTGGTGGTTTTGCTGTCTTCGCTCATATCATCCTCCAGGCGAGGTCATGCTACATGGTGGCGAGATGGATGTCAATACTTGCCCGTGCAAACATTAATCTTGACTACTTGCCCGACAATGTATAATATCCGACCGTAAACAAAAAGCCGCGTCTCATTGCCAACTGAGAAACGGGGCCAAATCCGGTAACCAGAGTTAGCTGCATGCCGAAACGGGAACAATAAGAAGAGCGGGACGCGCCGGTGCTACTAACACCGACACGCCCCTAATCACCTAGGAGGGTTAGCTCCATGGCAACTCAAGCGAACGTACCACAAGCCCTTTCCGCCGAACAGGTGAAGGCGATTCTCAAAGAAGCGCGCCAGCATTCCACGCGGGATTGGTGTCTGCTACTCCTAACGTTCCGTCACGCACTGAGAAGCCAGGAAGCGCGAACACTCAAGCTGGCCGACATCGACTTGGAAAACTCCACGATCGCTATCGCACGAGTCAAGGGCTCGCGTTCGGGAGTCCAAAGCCTGGACCGTCACCGAGGAGAGCCCATTCTTGACGAGGTCACCGCGCTGCGGTCCTGGCTCCGCGAGCGCATTGAGGACGGCTCGCGAATACTGTTTCCTTCGCAGAAGGGCGGCGCTATGACCCGGATGCAGTTTCTTCGGCTGTTTCGCAAGTACGCGCTGGCCGTGGGAGTCTCACACGGTCTTGCCCACCCTCACATTTTGCGGCATACGCTTTGCTCCACGATGGCCGCAGAACATGCCGATGTTTACGCGATTCAGCAACGAGCAGGCCACAAGAACATTTCAAACACGATGATCTATACGCACGTCAGCGATGAGCAGGCCGGCGAATCATGCCAAGAAGCACTGATGAAGGCGTTCGGGTAGGTTACATTCTGCCTATTCTGTAACCTTTCTCTCGCGTTTCCTGACGGAAACAAACGACTTGAAGCCGCCTGAAATTAGGGCGGCTTTCTTGTTTTGTAACATTTTGCCTGCGCGGACTTCACCGTGGGGGTACCGAATACGCTATGGAACGCTGGAGGCAGCCTCGTGTCAGGGCAAGCCCAAGAAGAGTGGCTTTCTGCGAAGGTACGCGCACGTGCGGGGGATGCTATACCGCCGTCCCGAGGACTTTTATCTCTGGTGTGGGAGTCGAAGCTCCGCGCATCATGAGACGTCGACCACTGAGTTCTGGCAATAACTCGCAAAAGAAAAGTACGTCCTCTGACTCCCAGCCGGGAGTGATGGCAAGCCAAACTTCATCAATTATTCGGAGTTGCGGGAACTCGCCAAGGAGTTCGTCCATGGCCGCTCTGATCTCATAATGACCACCAACGCTGACTGCTTTTTCAAGGAGTAAAATGCGTTTGTCGGCTGGCTCGGCCACGAGCTTTGGAAGCTTGCGGGCAAGTGCTCTACGAACGACGGTCACCAGGGAATCTCCCGGTAAGCTTCGCTGAATCCAAACGTGGTCCTGTCCTGGGGAATCATGAGCAGAGATCATGAGCTTGACCTCAAGCGGGAATCCGACTCCAGGTATTTCTTCGGAAATGTTGCCTTCGGTTATGCGCGGAATCCGCGACGCGAGGTGACGGTGGACAAGCTCTGCTACCTTCTCCCATTTGACGCCAGTTAGAATTGAGCGAATCCCCACTACAACGTCCACATCATACCCCGGCTTCATCAAATCGGCGTTGCCCTCCAGCCGCGAGAACACCCGCATGAAACGGTCCGTATCTTCGCGCTCTCCCACGAACGGCTCGATCAGAGTGTGCTCGAAGGCTATTGTTTGTCCCAGCGCGTTCGCGGCGACAGCTTCCACCGCCTCCGTCTTCCGGTTTGATTCCTCGGGCCAGCGAACGACTGAGTACAGCGTTCCGTGGTGACGGTTGTATGCCGAGAGAAGTTTTTCGACGAGAATCTGGTCCCGCTTCATTGCCACAAATTATACACCCGCGCGGAACTGGGCTGCCGTGGCCCGAGTTGGAGCGCAGCCTGATCGCCGAGCGCGTCCGGGCCGGACTGCGGAACGCTCGTGCCAAGGGGAAGCGCCTGGGCCGTCGCGTGTAGTCGTGGAAATCGCCAAGATTGCTCGCCTGCGCACAGGGGCGCTCCTGGCCGGAGATTCCTGACGAGCTAAGGCTGTCTCGCGTCGGCACAGCGTACAGCGCACATGTCGCGCTTTCAAAAAACCCTGCCCCTAACCCCGTTGCTGCGTGTTGATTCCGCGCGGCTTACGGCGGCGCATCTGCCTTTCAAAAAACACAAGATTCTCGAAAGACTTCTCCATGTAAATTCTCTGTGCATACAGGCGGTTTCCCCGCTACTGCCGTTTCGCTACTGTTTGCTGCCGTTTGTGGTCTAAGGTGAGCACAGTTTTACTGGCAGAGTTACTCAGGTCGGAGGATCACAAGGTGCGCCAAAGAGTTCGGTACAAAGCCAGTCATACCCGTCCATCACGTATCGCTTACCTCCGTCCAGCGACTGGACTGAGCCCCTAAGTACTGCTCGTCGATCAGCGTAGCCACCGAACCTGTGCTTTAGTTCCTGCGAGAACATGTCTCGCCACACTTCAAGAGCCTTGATCTCATCGACGTGGCCATAACAAATCTCACTTGGTGCCCAACCCAATTGAAGAATGAACACCACATAGTCCTCAATCGCGGCATCGCGAAACTCATCACTCACTCCGGTCATTGGGTCCGCGATGCTCCAAACGCATGAGCTCCAGATGCGTGCTAAATCGCAGGCTATCCGACCCGGTCTCTGTATCTGTCGCGCCCCATTGCTTTTGGATGTTGCCTCCTGCACAGCCTTGGCTGACAAATCCCTAAAGTCTGACCCGATCTGATACAGCAGATAGGCGTATGGCGTGGGAAATTCTCGGTTGGCTAGGTCGCTCTCCCAGACCCCCTTCTTATACTCTGACCGCTCCAAGATTGCCCGGAATACATCAGATAAGTCACTAACGTAAAGATCGTCTTCGCTCCGCTGTTCTATTGCGGCTTCAATCGCAAGCACTTCGGTTTTGACCGCCAAATAGACCGGACACTGGGAACGTCGGCTCATACCCTGTGAAGCCTCATAGTCCCGGCCAATGTCGTTGTATTCGGAATCCAGCTTTCCGCTTCTGAGTTCCTCTACAGCCGAGATGACAAGTGGATAGTGAGCGCTGGCCTTAACGTACCAAGCCGGCCTCTGCAACGTCTTTTCTATTAGCTGCCGCTCTTCCTCTGGATAAAAGGCATTTTCTAAGCCACCGTAAATCTTCACGACGGCGGACCGCAGAGGAGAAATCTCCGATCGGAGCAACTTACGTACAACTACATCGACGGCAGCAAACCTATTCTCAAGTGCTTCAAGGAATGCCATATCGGACAGCAACTCTAAATGTATGAGTGAACGTCCATCTACCAATGCAGCGACCATTGCCGAATCAAATAGGACCGAAGCCGCGCTCGCGGGCAATCGGCATAGTTCTTGTTTGTTCTTACTCAATATTCTTTCTACCTCGTCAAATTCTTTCTCGCGCAGAGAGGATTTGAAAAGTTGCTCTACCCTGGAGAGCTTTTCATCGGTTAGTTTGGCTCGGTACCAACAAACCCAGGCCCAAATAGCTGCCCCAACTGGGATCGAGAAAGCAGCAACGGTCATAAAGAATACGACCTTCTGGAGCGACAAACCGAACGGCGGCTTAACCCCAAATGGGGCGTCTCTGCAAACGATCAGCCCAAAACATGCGATAAGCGCGAGAGCCATCCAGCGAAGTGGCACAAACAAAAGTATCGAATGCCGTTGAATTGGCCGCATGATTGTTAGAACAGCGACGAGGATGCCGCAGATAGCAAAGAGAGTGTCTAAAGTCATGCGTTATCTCACACGCAACATGGGTAGATTACTTGGGCTATTTTTTCAGGTCCGTAGCGATCAGAGAAAACTGGTCCAACGCGGCTTGTAAGTCTTCGGCGATTTCGGCGGCGATCACGTCCGGGTCGGGCAGGTTGGCTGAGTCCTCCAGGCTGTCGTCCTTGAGCCAGAAGATGTCCAGGTTTACCTTGTCGCGCTTGAGGAGGTCCTCGTAAGAAAAGCATTTGAAGCGTTCGGTCTCTTTGCGCGTGTGGCGATTCTCCGCGTGGTAGCTGGCAACGAAGTCATCCAGGTCTTCACGTTTGAGGGGATTTGTTTTCAGTGTGAAGTGCTCGTTCGTCCTGAAATCGTAAATCCACAGCTTTGTAGTCCACGGTTTCTCGCTGGCAGGCTTCCGGTCAAAAAATAGGACGTTTGCTTTCACACCCTGCGCATAGAAAATTCCGGTCGGCAATCGCAGAAGGGTGTGCACATCGCATTCATGCAGGAGCTTCCTGCGGACGGTTTCTCCCGCGCCGCCCTCAAACAGCACATTATCGGGCACCACAATTGCTGCCCGGCCATGAATTTTCAGCATCGATTTCACGTGCTGCAAGAAGTTGAGTTGTTTGTTGCTTGTCGTAGCCCAGAAGTCGTCGCGGTAGTAGGTAAGAGCTTCTTTTGTCTCCTCCCCTTCCTCGCTGACGACGGTGATACTGGACTTCTTCCCGAAGGGCGGGTTCGTCAGAACGACTTCGTAATAGATGGAAGGGGCTTGGGCGAGCGCGTCTATGCCATCGCGTATGGGTGAGTCCTCGCCACCGATGCCGTGAAGGAACAGGTTCATCACGCACAATCGCGCCACTCCGGCGACGAGTTCGGTACCTGACAGGGCTTTATGTCTCAAAATCTGTTTCTGTGTCTTATCCAGTTCGTAGTGCTGGCTCTCGTAGTCATAAGCCGCCAGAAGGAAGCCGCCAGTCCCACACGCAGGGTCGTTCACTGTCTCGCCGGGCGCGGGGCGCACCACGTCCACGATGGCCTTGATGAGAGCACGCGGAGTGAAGTACTGTCCCGCCCCTCCCTTCACGTCCGCTGCGTTTTTCTCAAGCAAACCCTCGTAGGCATCGCCTTTAACATCCACCTCCAAGGTCATCCACTGTTCTTTGCCAATTAGATCAGTGACAAGCCGCTTCAATTTGGCGGGGTCTTGAACCTTGTTTTGAGCCTTTCGGAAGATCACACCGAGCATTCCTGGCTGCTTACCAAGCTCCGTAAGAATGTGGCGGTAATGACTTTCTAGGGAGTCCCCGTCCAGACGTTCCAGGCTGGCCCAATCCAAATTCTTGGGGATACGCGCCGGACGGTTATATGGCGGCTTCGTCTGCTCATCGGCCATCTTCAAGAAAAGAAGAAACGTCAATTGCTCAACGTAATCTCCATAGGAGAGGCCGTCATCCCGAAGGATATTGCAGTAGTTCCATAGTTTTTGAACGATTGCTGAGGAACCGTTTGGCATAAAGCTCACCCACAATTCTTGATGATAGCTTTCATTTTCTTGTCGAAATTCGATCTTACCGAGCTTCCGGCTGGTGGATGCCTTAAATCACGCACATACTCACGAATGGTGGCCGATATCCGGTTGTGAAACTTAGTTGCGTTAATCCTTTTGTTGCCGTCGAACATTACACCAGTTCGGCCAACCGTCCAGCCTCCTGTTGACTCTCCCTGATGTAGAATCCCGCATCTAACGCGCTTGAAGAACTCTGTTTCCCGGAAGGCCGCTAACCGATTTGCTTCTTCAAAGAAGATTCTGAAACTCTCGCGGCTTCTCCCCGGTATGTCCCGCCCCGTCGCATCTTTGTGGGGTTCGGTCGTCTCCCAGCCGCGCCAAAAAGAAACCAATGTCTCTATGAGCAAACAACTCACAGCCATGATGTAGAAACCGTTCTTTAGACCCTTCGTGTCGGCATGAAGGTTAAGCGCTGTCACAGGGTCAATGTATCGCTCGAAGAGCCGTCTCTGAATGAACTCGGGCTTCTTGGACCAGCCATTATCTGCCTCCATATTCCACGCTTTGTAGTTTCCAACTGTCACGCAGTAGCTTGAGCCGGGCCTGCCACACAGAATTGTGTCGTCTGGCACGGAACACCCCCATTGTCTTAATTGCCTAAAGAGAGGCCCGGCTTACCTTCCTGGCATCGCGGACATTTGCGCTCAAAGATGTCGCTACCGTTTGCACCGTAAATCTCTCCACAATGCGAGCAGGCAATCTGATAGACATATTGATTGTGATCCGTGCCTGGCAACCCCGTATTACGAATCGTTACCTGCCCATTCGGATTCACGAAGCCAGACTCCGTAGTTTTCGATGCTTTTGCGCTCCCGAAGCCCAAGTCCTCATAGTCAAAGGCGGCGGCATCCAGTTCGCAGGGCAATACTCCTGCTTTCTCGCAAATCGCTTGTAAGTGGTCCAAAAAGGATTCGTAGTACTTGAGTTGGCCGAGCCGTCTCGGATCGATCTTGTTCGCGAGGTTCGTATTCACCCAATCCGTCACGCGGCCATCAAGGGGAATTTCATACCGGGTCAGGCCCAACCATTGCCAAAGATTGCGGCTCTGCTTTGGCCCAAGGCCAGCAAAACTGTCGTCCGCCCAACGGGCAGCCTTGCGCTCCAAGATTCGATCCTCTTTCTGTGGTTCTCGTGATCGCTGTACCTTTAGAAGATTGAACGATTCCTCAGCCTCTTTCCAAAGCCCTCCGTCCAGGCGTTTCCAATTCTTGGCTGCCTCGCTGGAGATGGTGATGCCCCTCCTTATGCCTCCAAAATTCGTAATGGCATCCGACACCAATCGCCTAACCGATTCTTCGCTTTTGCAGGCATCGAGCGCCAACGGAAAGGTTTTTGGGTCAAGGAAGCGATCCACGGAGCTTCCCTTCGTGGAACGCTGCTGTGTCGTAAGCAGGCAGCCCAAGAGCACATGCCAAAACCGTTCGCAGGAAAATTCGGGGGGTGGCGGAGCCACATTAAGTGCTCTTCGGTCCCGGAAAGATTCTGTATCCTTGGCCAGCTCGACCAAGCCGCGAACAGCAGCTACATCGCTGTCGGTAATGGCACGTTGGAAATTAGAATCTGTGGGGGTCTTCACTGGACGACCACCCCTCTTGCCTGTTTTCTCGACTTTCCACTACCAGTTTTCGCTTCGCGCTCTGAGCGAATGCGTTCGAGCAGGACGTTGGCTGGCTCGTCGTTTGGGTCTTGCGGAACGAGGTTGCCTTCGAAAGCATATTTGAGAATGGATTGGCGAAGACGTTTGGCTCTGCGTAAATCGCTATCAACTTCAATCTCGACCTCATGGATGATGGACAAGCGGCGGTCCACCTCGGCCACAATACGCAGTTGCTCGGGAAGTGGGGGAATCGGCGTAGGCAAAGAACGAATCTTTGCCATTCCCAAATCGGGCACCCCGACGCTCTGGACACGCTCCTTAGCGAGTACACCTATGGCCTCTGATGAGCAAACCACTCTAAGAAACCTGCGGTCGATTGCTGATGTCGTCGATTGAATAAGAACCAGAGCATGCGAAAGACAGTAGTTTCTCTCCGTTGGCAGGAACCTTGTCTTGCCAATGGTCCCAATTCTTGAGAGGGCAAAGTCGCCTTCCTCGATCGTAAATCGCGCGATTTGTTGCTGAAGAGTTTCGTTAGTCACTTTTTTGCCCAGCGAGAAATCGATTCCATCCTGGTCTGTAAAATTCTCAGACGAGATAAAGGAGATTCCGTCGTCCACGTAATGTGGCATTCTATGAGATGGGTTCGGATCTATCACATCCGCTACTGTTTCAAGTGAGACCCAGGTCCAACCGTCTGGTTTGACACTCATCTCCGGTAAAGAGGCGCTGGAGGGATGTGGATAGCCGTCTTTCGAGTTCTGATCCTTGGGAGTCTTCCCTGAAGCTTTCAATTTAGCTAACTTCGCGGTTTCCCAGTGGGAGCGGCGTTCGGCCAGGATACGTTCGACGGAGGCGGGTTCGTTGGGGCGGCCATCGCGGCGAGCGAGTTCGGCTTCGGTTGGGACGAGGCGTCCTTCACAAGCCGCTTTGAGGACGGCGGCGCGGTACCGCTTTAAGTTGGCTTGGACGCGCTCGAGCGCAGCGACCGCCGCATCGAGCCGCGTGAATTGCTTTTCTATTTCAGCGACTATGGTGTCTTGTGTTTTACGAGGGGCTAGAGGTAGCTCAAGCGACGCGAGTTTCGTGGCGTTTACGTTGGGTTGCGCGATGCCTGCGGCATTTTGAGAGATTAGCGTTCTATACGACGGACCTTTCAGAAAATATGCAACGTATTCTGCGCTGAGGGCGTCATGAGGCCTGAATCTGATCAAATAGGATGCGAACACTGATCGCGGACAATCGTCCAGCAAGAGGCTATTTCCGACTCCAGCTCCGGTCCGAGTGATCACTATATCGCCGGAGTGCAGTTGGTATTTTTCTATTGCGGGAGGCGGCGTCTCACAAAACGGCACAGTCTCCCAATTGACGGTTCCATGCGAGATGTCGGTTGAGCGAAGGAGCTTGACGGCGTTGGATGCATCTGTGGCGCTCGTCGTCCACCCATATTGGGGTGGGTCACAAATCTCGCCCAACTTTGCGCTTGCCCATCCTGTAGGTAGGGCGTTCGTTTTGGGTCCACTCACGCCGCGAGAACCTCATTGAGTTGTTCGATCATGGGTTGCAAATCAGCACCGAATATTCTGTAGGCTTTGCCGAGGCCGCCCCACTGAGAAAAGGGAGATAACTCGAAATCGTCCGCTTCAATAGAGACACTGGCCGCGATGTGATCCCGGATTGCGGTTAGCCACTGCCTCTGCTCATCGGTGAATTTTCGGCCTCGTTTCTCTTGGTCCGCGAGCCACTTCTCAAAACGAGCGAAGGCTACATCCTTGAAGGGCCTAAGCTCGCCATCCTGATGAACGGCGTATCGCACGAGCGAAACCAAATCTGTCATCAATTTCGTCGCGCTCCCCCGGACCTTGGATTTGTCCAGAACCTCATAGGCTTGCCAAATTCTCTCCGGGGGCATTGGGACAATGCCGGGCTGTTTGGGCCGCTCAATCGCTCGGGCCAGTTCTTTTAACTGCTCATGAGTGATGCGCTGCTTGTAGGGGCGACTGTAGAGAACTTGCAAGCCTGTGATCTCATCCTTGTTTTCTTCGATGAATTTCTCAAACGACCTCACGAGATTCGCCGCACGCTCGCGGCCATCTTTCGAGACCCCGGCGACCAAAACTTGGTCCTTACTGACGTTGTCGATGATCTGCTCGAAAGATTTTTTCAGGTCCACCAATCGCTGGCGAAGTTTGGAATTGGTAGCGATGGGCTGGGCCGCCTGAGTCAACAGTGCTTTGGCCGCCTTAGAGATTTCTTCCGGCGGAGGCTCCTCTTTTCCCGTCGCCTTCTGAGCGGCCTTTAGCTGCTCGTCGGGGTCCAAAGCCGAGACGAGCTTGTAAGCAATGGCAGAGATTGTTTGATCGCCCGATATTTTCTTAATCTCTTCCTTGTCCTCTTGCGTCAACTGGCGGTCCAGGCGGGCCAATCGCGAGGCAATCGAACTCAAAACGTCGGCTTCGTGGTTGCCGAATGCAACAAGCTCCATGAGCTTTTCCAACGAAACATTCTTCTTCCTCTCCAGAGGTTTCGTCTCATTCATTTCATTGGGGTCAATTCCAATGGCATCCACGATCACAAATCGGTCTTTGGCGGAAGCGTCCGGCGTAACCTGTTTCAATTCGGTCTCTGTCACGACGCGAGCGCCGCGTCCTTTCATCTGCTCAAAGAGGGAGCGGCTCTTGACGGTTCGCATGAAAAAGACAATTTCAAGAGGACGGACATCTGTCCCCGTGGCAATCATGTCCACGGTCACGGCGATGCGCGGAAAGTAGCTATTACGGAACGAAGAGAGCAAATCCTCTGCCTTTATCCCACTGTTCACCCAGGTGACCTCTTCGTATTCTGTTCCGTCCTCCCGCTGCTTCTTCGCTGCCACGCGAGCAGTCCCAGTCCGGTAGGTAATCTTCTGCGCGAAGTCATTCCCTTTGCCAAACTCCTCGCGAACAATCTGGACGATGTCTTCGGCGTGCGAATCATCTTTCGCAAAGATGAGGGTCTTGGGAACATCTGTGCGGCCCGGAAAGATTTCCGTGAAGAGCCGATCTCGGAACGTGCGGATGATCGTGCGGATTTGATCCTTGGCGACGACCCGGCGATCCAGCTCGTCGGCATCATACGGGATGTCTTGATCCGCTTTGGAGAAGCGGATGCGGCGGGTTTCTCGGTCGCGAAAGTCCACGTAGTACCCGGCATTGATGGTGGACCCGTGTTCACTTATCAGTGTGCGAATAGTATAGAGGTCAAAGTCTACGTTTACGCCGTCTGCGACGGCTTGTTCAAAATTGTATTCCATCACCAAATTCTGGTGGAAAAAGCCGAGAGTCTGTTTCGACGGCGTCGCGGTGAGGCCGATGAGTGAGGCATCAAAGTACTCGAGCACTTGTCTCCACAGATTGTAGATGGAGCGGTGACACTCGTCGGTGACGATGAAGTCGAAAGTCTCAATTGGGATGTTCGGGTTGTATGCGACGGGCGCTGGCTCGCGCTGCAAAGTCTCCAGAGTGAATCCGGCCTGCTCTTCAAGGGCCGGGTCAAGCTCCTCCTGCCCTTGGAGCATTGAGTAGAGTCGCTGAATTGTGGAGATACAGACCTTGCTGACACTGTCCAGCTTGTTGGATTGAAGGTGCTGGACGTTGTAAAGCTCAGTGAAAAGGCGCTGCTCCTCTGGAGTGCGGAAATTCTGAAACTCTTTGAGGGTTTGACGCCCCAAGTTGCTGCGGTCCACGAGAAAGAGGATTCGGCGGGCACCCGCATATTTGATGAGCCTGTAAATGAAATTGCAGGCGGTGAACGTCTTTCCTCCGCCAGAGGCCATTTGAATCAGGGCGCGGGGCTTTCCTTGACCAAGAGATAATTCGAGATTCTTGATGGCCGTGATTTGGGCTGGACGCAAGCCCTCCTCGGCCAATGGCGGGATTTGCCTGACGCGGCCCTTAACAGTGGAGTTCGGCTGCGCGAGTTCTTCTCTCAGCCATTCCGCGAGCGCTTCTGGCCGATGAAAGGAAAAGACATTGCGGCTTGCGGCGTCGGGTTCCAAAAAATTTGTGAATCGGGTTTCGATCCCGGTGCTCTGATACCCGAATGGCAACGGGCGCTTGGGCGCAGGGAGAGCGTCAGGAAGCCCTTCGCTGTATTTTGCGGTCTGCCCCTCAAAACCCGTGAGAGTGCTGCCCTCTTTTTTCGCTTCTACGACTCCGAGTGCCTGCGCGTCCACGTACAGAAGGTAGTCCGCTTCGCCGAAGCCGGCCTTCATCGGAAATTCGCGGATGGCGACGCCCCGCCCCGCCGCCAAGTTCACATCCTCGCGGGACTGAACGACCCAACCAGCGGCCGAGAGGAGTTGGTCGATCTGCTCTCTCGCACGACCTTCCGGGGTTTGGCGGGGCGGGGTCACGTAACCGATTATACCCACGAGTGATAATTGAGATTGGTAGATTCCGCACCCTGTTTCGGCGGACCGACATGTATCACAGAAGCAGAATTGTGGCGAGAGGCACCCGAATCGGGTTAGGCGTTCACCGTTTGCCGTACCAAGTGACGGATGACAATTCGCAAACGCCGACTTCCGCCGCTTCCTCAGGCGAAGTGAACAAGTAAGGAAGCCAGGACTCAGGGCGAGGCAGGTTTCCGAAAGCGCGTAGCATCACACCGAGTTGCCCAAGCCGTCCGAGACCACTTGGGCGCAGATAGCCGCCTTCGGAAGAGTAACGCAGTCGGGCGCATGAGCGGCATCGCCAACTGATGCTCCTGACTCTGTTTGACCAGCGACGTTTACAGTAGGCATGAACACTTCAAGCTCGTAAGGCGGCAATCGGGATACAACTCCTTTTCCTCATCCCAAAACGCGGGCAGGCCTACCTTCGCTTTGCCTGTCTTTGCCTGTCTGCTCAATTTGGCTGTCTTTGGCTGTCTGCTCACTTGACGACCCAGGGGAGAGCCTGTCGGTATCCCTGAATCAAAAGCTCATTTTCTTCTTGCGAGAGGATGCGAACGACAGTCTCGGGACACATAGCCCTAGCTTTTTACTGATCCTCTCGTAGTTCTCCCCGGAGAGGTACATCCCCACCACTGCAGCTTGTTTCGGCCTGGGAATCGGACCGCGCTTCTTGTAGGCTGCGCCCCATTTTCTACGCTTCTTTTTTCCTGTCGTTTCCTGTCGCTTCACTTGGCGTCCT
>Ga0209011_1000580_pt1 | contig 13827 bp, 8 predicted proteins | sample BlaSpr_A8_OM1_M3_FD_187986 | JGI IMG/M metagenome (GOLD analysis project Ga0209011, IMG submission 187986) | Forest soil microbial communities from Thunder Bay, Ontario, Canada - Black Spruce, Ontario site 2_A8_OM1_M3 (SPAdes) (version 2) | ecosystem: Environmental > Terrestrial > Soil > Boreal... | reverse complement strand
CTGGAAGAAGGATTCGGAATTCCACTTCGTAATCCGACTTTTCAGCGATTGCTCGGTCGATTGTCCCTCGCCACTCGGCTCGATCCTCGGGATGAACGCGCTGCAGCCGTTCTTCCCAAGTCGGCATGCCCTCTTCTGGATCGAAGCCATATATGCGGTACCATTCCTCGGACAGATGCACGGCCTCTCTTCCCGCTACCCGCCAGGCCCAACTACCCGTGTGCGTGAGGCTCTGCGCTTCCGCCAGATTACTCTCGCTCCGGCGCAGGGCTTCTACCGCCTGATCGCGCTCGATGGCGATACTCGCAAGATGGGTGATCCGCTCTATGACATTCTGCTCTTGCGGAGTGGGGCTACGCGTTTCGCGATAGTAGATCGCGAAGGTCCCCAACACGCTACCTGCTGAGGAGAGTATCGGCGTTGACCAGCACGCTCGTAGTCCGTGCGCCGACGCCAGATCGCGGTAATCCGCCCACAGTGGATCCGTGGCGATGTCGGAGACGATCACGGGCTCTGCCCGGTAGGCGGCTGTCCCGCACGAACCCGCAGACGGGCCGATGACGGCACCATCGATTGCCTGAGTGTAGGTTATTGGCAGGCTGGGCGCTGCGCCGTGCCGAAGGCAGTTGGCGTTCGGGTCGAACAAAAGGATCGAAGACAGAGAACCGCTGGCCAGTTCTTCCACGAGCCGACATAAGGCATCGAGGATGAAGGCGCGAGAATCGCCCCTGGCTATCATCTCGAGAAGGCGTTTCTCGCCGGCCAGCAACACCTCGGCCCGCTTGCGGTCTTCGATTTCGATAGCGGTTCCATACCATTTAACGATGTTTCCCACCTCATCGCGCAGGGGCACGTTGCGGATTAGCAACCAGCGATAATCCCCGTCCCGCCCCCGCACCCGCACTTCACTCTCCATCGGCTCCCCCGCTGCCAGTGCTGCGCGCCACACACTGACCTCCCTTGCCATATCATCGGGATGATGTGTGGAACGCCATCCCCAGCCCAGTAGTTCCTCGTTTAATCGACCCGTAAACTCCAAGAAACGTTGATTGATGAAATCAACGGAGCCGTCAGGCAGAGTGCTCCAGGCATACGCGGGAATTGTGTCGATAATCTGTCGAATTCTTCCTTCCGCCTGCTTTGCCGCGGTGACGTCCATCACTGCCCCAACAAACTCGATGCCGCCCGATTCGTCGCTCAAGGCATGAGCCATAACGTGGATATATTTGACGGAACCATCCGGCATCACTAAGCGACATTCATATTCAAAATCCTTCCCATCCTGCGACGCGCGCTCAATTGTCTGTTTCACCAGGGCCGAGTCGTCCGGATGAATCCTTTGGAGGGCAAGTTCGACGGTCGGTATCGTCGTTCGGTCGTATTGGAAGACTCGAAAGGTCTCCTCTGACCAGAGGAGCTCGCCGGTGGCGGGCCTCCAGCCGAAGCTCCCCGTATGACTAATTCTTTGAGCTTCCGCCAAGTACGCCTCGCTTCGCTGCAGCTTCTCTTCCTGCAGTTCCAAGGCTTGGGCAGCGAATCGCCTATCCATCCAGGACGTCAGCAGAGCCAGCCCGAGGACGATGAAGGTGACGGCGGCAATTCCGGCAGTGCCCAGTGCAGAAATGCTTACGGCGTGAGACAGGTCCGCTGGCATGCCGGAGGGCGTGAAACTGGCGGCGGCCATGCCGGTGTAATGCATGACGGGGATCGCAGCACCCATCACGACGGCTCCGGCTGTCTTTCCCCAGCCGATCCCCGTTTTCTCATCTCGGAAGTGGAAGGTAATCCATAGCGCGGCGAGAGAAATCACAACAGCGAACACGACGGACAGGATGACGAGAAAGGAATTAAACTCGCATACGGCAGGTAAACGCATGGCGGCCATGCCAATGTAATGCATGCCCGCAATACCCGCACCCATCAGGACACTTCCGGCGAGCGCTCGGAACGCACCCATTTTCTGCCGGCTTACCACGTACAGCGCAATGACCGACGCGAGAATGGCTGCAAGCAGTGACAGCAGAACGGTGGGCCAATGGTAGGCCACGGGAATCGGCAGGATGAACGCCAGCATCCCAATGTAGTGCATGGACCAAATGCCAGTCCCCATCGCACCGGCGCCGCCCAGCAGCCAAACCGCGCGAGTCCAACCGCCCGCGGCCGTTATGCGACCTGCGAGATCCAGAGCAGCGTACGACGCAAAGACGGCGATCAAAACTGAAAGCGCCACGAGCGCGTAGTTGTACGAGCCAATCAAGTTCACGGCAGCCATTTGACTCCATCTGGTTGCCACGCGGAACAGTCGCGCCGCACTTCAATTAAAAATTAACCTTTCCATAGCACCAGCGTCAATTCTTGCCGGGTTCGAACGAACAGTCGCGCACTTCTTCCGCCGTCTCAATATGGGGGTCGACTGGAGCAGTGACTCCGTGTTCGGACCTCTGTTCGCCGTCAGTATCGTGATTGGCGCTGGCTTGGCCATACTACCCGCCTTACGGCAGGAAATTTAGCTCACTGCGGTGAAAGTTAACAAGCTCGAGTTCGCCGTGAATCAATGGAGGGTTTGATGCTTTTCAGTAGCTGCCGGATAGTCGGCAACTCGATGCCAACGGCACCCACTACCAAAACTTTGCAGACCGAGAGACCGGACAGGTACGCCTAATTGCAAGTGTTTCCAATCTAACCGCAAACTACTCTTCCTGGGGAACGAGGGAGAATGAAGCTGGAATGCAGGCCGATGAAGAGTAGTACTATTGAGGGAAGCGGGCAAGGAATCCGCGCGCTGTTCTAAGTGCATCTTATTGCAATTGAATGGCTTAGCGTGGTTGAGGTGCCGTCGAGGCGCTGGAAAGAAGGGCCCGTTGTACTACAACCCGGGTACCCCTTCGAGTGGCTCTGCGGACCCATTGAGACACGCAATGCAGATGCGTAGTGTCTTAAGAACGGGTTGGGGGCCGCGCGGGGACAGCGGCTCCGCAAGGGGTCGTGTGCGAGCTACCCAACCCGCCAGTTTCTTTTTCTGCTTCCCTCTCCACTTCAGGCCAGAGCACACGGGAGGAGGGCCTGCACCCAGGCCCTCCTTTTCTTTCGCAGCAATCGGTAACCGTCTTGCATCCTACAGTGCCGCATGCAGAGATATTTCCATAAGCTGCTCTGAAATGAATTGGTTAAGAATGACCGCGTTGGTGCAATTTGAAAGGTTCGCGCGACAGATGAAGGCCATAAGCTACACTGCCCCAAGAATCATTGCGTTTCTGCTGGTCGCGCTGGCGCTGCGACAGATGTCTGCGCCAGTCGCGCAAGCCGGCGAACCGGCGCTCCCAAAATTGAAAACGGAGACTCAAGGAGCGTTTGACCGCTACCTAAAACTAGCTGAAGCGCGAAATGAAGACGAGCTGAGGCGCGGTACGCAACTGCTGTGGGTCGATGGACTCCCCGACGAGCAACGCGCGGAAGCCTACGCGGCGCTGAAACGCGGCGAAGTAAAGATGCGGAGGCTGGAAATCCTCGACAGCGATAAGAGCATCCCTTGTCCCGGTGGAATGATCCATCACTGGACCGGCGTGGTGTTCATTCCCGGTGCGAAACTCGAGGATGTGCTGGGCGTGCTTGAGGATTATGACCGGCACTCCGTGTTCTACGCACCGGACGTGGAACAATCCAAACTCGAATCGCGAGAGGGCGAACATTTCCGGGTCTTCCTGCGGTTTCGGCGGCACAAAGTGATCACCGTGGTGCTGAACACCGAGCATGAAGTGCAATACTTCCGCGATGCACCGCGAAAAGCTCATAGCCGCAGCTCGGCGGTGCGCATTGCGGAAGTCGTAAACGCAGGCAAGAGCGATGAGCGCGAAAAAACGCCTGGCAACGATGACGGATTCATGTGGCGAATGGAAACGTGGTGGCGCATGGAAGAGCGCGACGGCGGCGTTTACGTACAAAGCGAAGTGGCTTCGCTGACGCGAGACATTCCCACGGGGCTTGGCTGGATGATCAAACCTTTTGTGACCGACATCCCGAAGGAGTCGCTCACGTTCACGCTGCAAGCGACGCGCAAAGCAGCCGAAGAGCTTCGCACCCGTCGCTGATCCGCGGCTGCGCCCTAGCGTCTCCGTGCAGGAGACGGCAGCTTTCTGCCAGCAGCGTCCTTCAGAAGCTCCCAGACGGCAGCGGCGTTGCGGTCCCAGGTCCACTCCAGAGATGCTCTTGCGGCGGCTTGCCCCATGCGGCTGCGCCATTCGGCCTTCTGGTAAAGCGCGCGAATCATCGTGGCGAGTGTTTTGGCGTCGTACGGGTCGCGGAGGATGAGGCTATCCACGCCATCGTGAAGAAGGGAAGAAATGCCTGCAAGAACAGAGGTTATGACCGGCAGACCGCAGGCCATCGCTTCGGCAACAGGCATGCCGAAAGAATCCTCCCGGCTGGGACTGACGTACAGGTCGGCAGCGGCGTAGGCGTCGAGTATATCCGCCGTGGCAGGTTCCCAGAAACATCGGTCGAAAACACGAAGGCGCTGGGCCAATTCGCAGGACGCTGAAGTGGGATCCTCGCCAACGATAATAAGCCTTGCCGGAATCTCGGGTTGGACTGAAATGGCTTCGAGGACCGCGGGCAGTCCTTTGTTGTTTAAATCATTGCCAATCAGAAGAAGTACAAAGTCTTCCGGGCGAAACTGTCGGCGTGCGCGCGCCGGTTCTCGCCTCGCGAGACGTGCGGAAGGAGAAAAATGTGCGGTGTCCACGCCATTGGGGATAACCGTGACATCCAGACGATGAAAATACTTACTGAGCAGCGCGGCCGTTCGCTGTGAGACAGCGGCCAGAGTGACTTTTGGATTGGGGTAGATGCGACGCTCCAAGCAGGTAAGAAGAGCGTAATAGGCGCGCCGATGGAGTCGCCGAAGAAGACTGGGCTTAGCCGGACCGAGGTCCTCTTGGTGCGCAAGTTGCTGGAGGCGATAGAAAAGAGCGTGAACGATGACGACATCGGCGTCCAGACAGTTAATTCCGGGTGAAACGACAAGGTCGAACCGAAGCCCGCGGACCCAGCGATCCCACGCGCGGCGGATTGAATTCAGAAAAAGCCAGGCGAGAAATTGCAGGAGATGGGGGCCGGGAATGGAAGGAACTTTATGCCAGATAATCAGGCCGGATTCTTGCGTGTGAGTAACACCTGGTTGATCGAGGGCGAGGTCTTCAACGCGCTGGGCATAGAGATGGATCTCGCAATGCTCTTTGCGCGCGAGGCGTTCCAGCAATTCGGCAAGCGCGCGCTCCGTGCCATGCCGGCGATCAACGAAGGGTGAGACGACGGCGAGGCGCAAGTTAGCGCATCCGTATCCGCGGGTCATACAAAGGGGCAGGCTGAGAGGTGGCACCGAATTGCGGGGAAGGCGCGAGCGTGGGTAAACGGAACAAGATTCCAAGGAGCAGCCAGAAGTAGGCGTTCAGGACAAAATCTTCATAGGGTTGCATGCCGGTGAAAGTGATTGGTATTAGAAGGATTCCGCCATACCAGAAGATGACAAACGCCAGTGGAAACCAGGGTGAACCTCTTAGCTTCTTCACCACCCCCCATGCCGAGAACAAGATTGCGAAGCTCATGACCAGCCAGAGGATGAGCCCGCCGATCCCCATCTCCACAACGAGTGCGCCGAAGCCGCTTTCCACGCCGACGCCCAGAGGTTTTGCGTTAAAGAAACGCGCGACGTACTGAACCCCGAGGGAAGTCGTGCCGATGCCGTACCCGTAGGGCCAGCGTTCGTAACCGAACGCGCCGAGGAACTGCGCCACTGGGTAAATCCACGTCCGGTGCTGGAGCTCGCTCGCGCTGCTGCTGGGCGAAAGAGTCTCTGTGTAAAACGCGACGCGGGAGAGGAGCGCCTCCGGGTAAGTAGCAAGCAGGATGACGATGCCAAGAACGATCCCTAGGGCTGTGCGCTGGACACCCCTCAAGACCCGCAAGACCTGACGCTGACGCCAGGGCGCGCCCCAGATGAACGCGACACTGCCAACGAGCGCCGAACCCGCGCTCCAAAGGACGACGCCTCGTGAAGAGCAGAGCATGAGACCCGCAACGGTAAGAGCGAGAACAATGAAGGCAAAAGACCTGCCGCGTTTGTGGCGGAGGAGAAGGTAACCACTAAAACCAAAAACGAGCAACCAAGTCACCAGGAGAAAATTCCCAAAGCGGCCGGTACTGACGAACACCGAGTTGGGACGGTACATGATTAGACCAGAGATGGGCGATACTCTGTAGAGAGTGCTCAATTCGCGAATGTCATCGGCAATAATTTGGGGATTCAGGAAGGTATGACCGATGATGGCCTGCGCGATCCCCAGGGAAACAATGATCAACGCGAGAATCATGTTGACAAAAAAGAAGCGGCGTAATTCGGCCTCGGAATTGAGCAGGGCGTATCCCACAAAAAGCAAGGGGACGTAGTAGAAAAAGAGCTTCAAGCCCATAACTCCGAACATCAAACTTGTAGACGCGGGATTAAAAACCTGCATCACTCCAAACCAGATAAAAAGAAGAACGGGCACGAGGAAGGGAGGCCGGAAGGACGTGACTTCTTTTCGCCGATAGGCCAGGAAAAAGGAGAGATAAACGATGGCAACCAGAAAATCCTTGGCGAAAAAAATCGCCATGTTGTTGCCGAGGTATTTTCTCGCAAAATCTTCGAATAACAGCCAAGTCAAGAAGAAATAGAGTCCGTTGCGCCAGTTATTTAGGATGGCGATGACAACGGCCCCTCCAACAAACATAAGCGCAATGTAAGCAAGCGTGGTCGTGTCACCGGAAATGACGTATTGGGAAATCTGGTAGGCCGCGACGATGACGAAGAGCAGGAAGCCGAAGGCGGCAAACCGGCCGCCACGGATCCGTCCTGGCAATGATGGCGCCAGCCACTTCATCAGACGGCCTCATGCGAGAAGATATTACAGATCATCGTAGCAACACCATAGCCGGGGTGGTCCAGCCGATGGATCATTGCGCGGGGGATAAACCAAGCTCCAATACCTGGGTACTTAGGAACAGGCGACGCGAAATCATATTTCTAGTGACGAATTGGCATAGACCCTGTAGCGCGCGAGTTTCTTGCATCGGCTGTTTTTCTCTCATTTCGCAACCTAAATCTTGCACTCGTTTATCATACGCCCTCCGATAAAGAAATGAGTAGGCCTCCTCACGCTTTCCGCCGCTTGGGATACCGTTACCTGAAACTACTAGCGCGTAAGAGATCTCGATACTCGAGCACCAGACGCTGCAACGTGTAATACGCGAGGGCCCGCCCTCGGCCCCGCTTGCCCAGGCTTTCTATCAAGTGCGGATGCTCGATTACCAGTTGCATTTGCTCGGCAAGCGCGGTGGCACTGCCCGGTTCAAACGTGAGTCCCGCATCGCCTATTTCCTCGGCGAGACCGCCGATTCTCGAACCGATGACTAGCTTTTCCTGCATCATTTGTTCCAGCACAGAGAACGGTGCGGCATCTTCGCAAATCGAAGGCATCACTAGGGCGGACACCTTGTTCATCACTTCTTGCAGCTGCGGCCCTCTCTGAAATCCCAGGAAGCAAACCTCGTTGTCGAGTTTCAAGGACGATGTGAGCGCTTGCAATGCTCCGCGTTCCGGTCCGTCACCGATGATCAAGACTTGGAAGCGGCAGCCCCGGCTTCTTAAGACGCGGGCGGCCTCCACCAGAACTGGAATGCCTTTTTCCGTGACAAGTCGTCCAACATAGGCGAAGGAAATCGGCGCCTGGGAGGGAACAGCAGCGGCGAAAACTTGGCGGGGCGGAGGCACATCCGGGACGCCATTATTGATCACACGCAGACGAGGCAGGGCGATACGTTTTGCGACATGTTCGGACACTGCCACGTTCGAGGTGGCCAACCGGGAGAGAGCCCGGCGCACGAATGTCAGAAAAAGAATTCTGACGCTTCCGGCCGTTCTTTCTTGGGGCGCGTTGCATTTCACACACTCCGTGTATCTGCCAGCCGCGAAGTGCCCAGGACAGCAGGTCTGCGTCGGGAACTGAAAAAGCATGCCGTTTGGGCAGATGGACTGATAACCGTGATGGCTAACGATCACGACTCTGCGCCGGATCAAAGCAAAAGCAAGAGGCAGAATTGCCGGGCCTGCGAGAAGTACCCTGTCCGCATTGCCGATCAAGCGCCATAGTTCCCAAGCACCAGGCTTGCGGACAATCCGAAACAGGGTGCCGTTGGAGACGTCTTCCTCTGTCCCGGCAGTTTGCGTGACGACGGTTACTGTGAAGAAGTTTGTTGCTTGTTCGGAGTCTGATCGCACAAGGCCGCGCGCCAAATACATCACGAAGGTCTCTATGCCGCCAACTTGAGGCGCGAAGGCATGAGAATAGATCAACAGCTTCATTCGCGGAGCTTTGGCGTGGCGGCAGGCGCGGACTGGTGCGCGGCGGAATCGTCAATTGCAGCCGATGGGCGACGGCCGGCGTGCGCAACACCGATTCGAATGGCCTCGACGGTCGCGGCGATGTTGCGTTCGGGCGACCACGTCTGGATGTGCGCCAGGGCCGCCCGTGCGACCGCTTGCAAGCGCGCACGATCCGCAGCGACATCCGTTAGAATTTTCGCGAGCGCATCCACATCGCGGCAAGGAAAAACAAATTGCGGCGCAACAGGCGCGACAAGATCCCGCGCGGCGCCGACACGATCGCTCGCCACTACCGGGCATCCGCAGCACATCGCTTCATTCACCACCACGGCAAACGGCTCATACTCCGAAGGCAGAACCATGAGATCCGCCGAGGCATAGACCGCGGGAAGCTGCGATTGATTGACGAACCCAAGAAAACGGACGCTCGAAGCGACGCCCAGGCTGGCGGCTTCGGATTCGAGTTGTGAGCGAAGCGGGCCTTCCCCGGCAAAAAGCAGCAGCGCATCCGGAATATTTGCTTTTGCAAAGGCGCGAAGCAGATCGGCGGGCCGCTTCCAGGGCTGCAGCTTGGCGCAGAAAAGCAAAACGCTCGTGTCCGGCCCCGCGCCCCACGCACCGCGCACAGCGCTGCGATGGACTTGCGACGCTTGTTGCATCCACCAGTCATTATCGACGGAGTAGGGCGTGAGCGTGACGCGGTCACCGGAGATGCCGAGAGAAAGCATCACGTCGCGCGAGCCGGAAGAAGGGACGAGCACTTGATCGGCAAGGCGGAACAGCCGGGGCCAGAAAATTTTCTTGAACGCCGTCTTCCAGGCGCGGCCGTCGCGCGGCGCAAGAGTAGTCGTGTCCGTGCCGAAGAGGAAAGCGCTCTTTGAAAGCTTCGCCGCAAGGAGCGCCATCCAAAAAGTGGCGCGAACGTAACCGATGAAACAAAGCACCGCGTCAAACTTCCCGCTGCGGATGAGCTTCCACATCCGCGGATTGAAGAGGCCGAAAAACGATTCCGCTCCGGAGCCGCGATTCGGGACGTGCGTCCAGGAGTAGCCGTCGAGAAGGGGCACGTCCCATTGAATGCTGGCGCCAAATTCCGGGTCGTGGCCGGCTTCCGCGCCGCGAAGAGTGCAATAGGCCACCTGGAAATCAAGCAAAGGGTGCTTGGCCATGCGGCGGAAAATCGGCGTCATGTATTGGACGGGATGGGTCGCGACGGCGAGGACGCGGTACCGTCGGTCAGGCATGGTAGGGCCCTGGGTTTTTGGCGCGAAGCGCGGCGACCATGCAAAAATCTGTCGGATTCAACTAGATGCCCCACAGTAGAGTATAACCCGTTTCCCGATGTGGGTGGCTGTGCTAAACTACCGTGGTTCCGCAGGGGTTTGCGGTTCACCGTAAGTCTCCGCATTGGTGTTATTTTATTTGGCGGCCGTAAGACGGCCGACTTTCTTGGCGACCGTTCCTCGGTTCGCAGGTGTTCGGCAGCGACACGGTCGGTGTAGACTGCGGCCGCAAACCGGCCGGCATTTACCGAAACCGCTCTGCGGCGCAAAAATTCTTCCATCGATGACCCCGGCCAGGCCGCGGTCACGCGAAACAAACGAGGATGTGTCATGTCCGGGCATTCAAAATGGGCCACGATTAAACATAAGAAAGGGGCCACCGACGCGAAGCGCGGCCGCGTATTCACGCGAATCATCCGAGAAATCAGCATTGCTGCGCGCATCGGCGGAGGCGAACCGAACTCCAACCCGCGCCTGCGAACCGCGATTCTGGCGGCAAAGGCTGCGAACATGCCGGGTGAAAACGTCGAGCGCGCCATTCTTCGCGGCACCGGCCAGCTGGAAGGCGAGCAGTATGAGGAAGCCACCTTCGAAGGATATGGCCCGGGCGGAGTGGGCATGCTGATTGAGGTCGTCACCACCAACCGCAACCGCGTGGTCGGTGAGTTCCGCCACCTCATGAGCAAGAACGGCGGCAACATGGCCGAAGCCGGCGCCGTCGGGTGGATGTTCCACCGCAAGGGTGAAATTTCCGTTCCCAAGGAGGCCGCGAGCGAAGACAAGCTGCTGGACCTCGTGCTGGAAGCGGGCGCCGAAGATCTGAAGGACGATGGCTCCGCGTGGTACATCGTGACGCCGCCCGACGCGCTCGAGAAGGTGAAGGAAGCGCTGACGAAGGCGGGAATTACTCCAGCATCCGCGGAAATCGCCATGGTCCCGCAGAACTACATCAAGCTGACGGGCCCGCAAGCCACGCAAATGGTTCGCTTGGTGGAAGCGCTCGAAGAGCACGACGACGTGCAGCATGTTTACGCGAACTTCGATATTGACGAATCGGAAATCCAGGCCGCTGTCGGCGCGAACTAATTCACTCTGAAGTTTACTTGACGGCCAGTCCGCGACCCGGACTGGCCGTTTTTGTTTCACCCGTGGCGTCTCTATCCGACGTGCGCGCTACAAAGCACTAGCAGGGATGCGCCGAAGGCCGTAGACTTGGGGCGATGACCGGGACGATTTCATCGGGCAAGCGGAACGAGAAGAACGGATGGCTGCGTGTTCTGGGGGTGGACCCTGCGGCGACGGGGCCGACCGGCTACGGAATCGTCGAGAGCGACGGACGGCGCTGCCGCATGCTTTATTATGGCGCGATGAAAGTAGCGGCGAAGCGCCAGAAGGAATGTGCGGGCGCGGCGCTTCAGGATGTGCACGGTCGTGTGTGCGGCCTGATTGAGGAGTTTTCTCCGGACGCCTTGGCCGTCGAGAGCGTGTTCACCGCCTTGAATATGCGCACGGCGCTCCGGCTTGCGGAAGTGCGCGGCGTGATCCTGCTTGCCGCGGCACAGCACGGAGTGCTGGTCTACAGCTATGCGCCTCGCGAAGTGAAGGCGCGCGTCGCCGGTCACGGCCACGCTGGCAAGCAGCAGATGCAGTTGATGGTGCGTGCCTTGCTCTCGATGAACGAGACACCGGAGCCGTCGGACGCCGCGGATGCCTTGGCGGTGGCCCTGTGCCATTTGCAGGTGGAACAAGCCCGGCGGCGGTTTGGGCTGCCGGATCAGGCGGCATCAGCGAAGCCGCGCGCGCTCCGCGCCGCAACAGTTTCCACCGGTTTGCCAAACGAGATTCGGCCAGGCGGCACAACGCGTGGCGGGTTGCCGCGCATCGTATCGACGCGTTGACCGCTTTGCGGTCACAAAGGACCATGAAGACTTCCCTCCTGCGTTTGTTTCTGTTGATTGCCGCTGCCTCCATGGCGGCTGGCGCCACGCTCTCCGTCCCCGCTCCGTCCGGCGCCAAGCTGACATTTCGGCGCGTCTTCAAAGGAAGTTCACCCGAATTCATCGAGATAACCGTGCGCGAAGATTCGGATGCCGCCGTGTATGAAATCCGACAGTTGGACGAGGATCCCGGGCCGATGCCCTTCCAGGTGAGCGCGGCATGGCGCACAAAGATGTTCGATCTGGCGGCGCAACTCAAACATTTCCAGGGACAGGATCTGGATGTGCACCGCAAGATCGCCAATCTGGGCGAAAAAACGTTTCGCTGGGAATCGGGCACGGAAGTTCATGAGGCAAAATTCAACTACACTTTGAATTCGGCGGCGTCCCAGCTCCTGCAGATTTTTGAGGGGCTGGCGCGCCAGCAGGAACATGTGGATTTGATTTCGCGGCGCATGAAATACGACCGCCTGGGAATCAACGACGCCTTGCTGCAATTCGAATCCGATCTCAACCGCAGCCTTCTGCCGGAACCGCAGCGCGTCTTGCCAATGCTCGATCAGATCGCCGGCGATTCCCGCTTCGTGGATATCGCCCGCCAGCGTGCCCGCTCTCTCGCCGAACGCATCCGCCACCAGGGCTAGGAAAATTATTCGAGTCAATTTTCGTAGACATGTGCAGCACGGCAGTTCGGCGCGGGGAGTTCAAGTAAGGAATTCTGCGATGGATCGTCTGTATTGGAATGGATATCGCTGCAACGGGGCTGGCATGAACGGCCCGCGCTGCCTCCGGGTTTTTTCCCGCAGGGCAATCGTGGTTGTTGCGGCCATGCTCTTTGCGTGCGGCGGAATCTGTTTTGGCCAGAAAAAACAAAAACTGCAGAAGAATTATCGCGACTGGCTGGAGCGGGACGTCGCTTACATTATCACCAAGGACGAACGCGATACCTTTCTCAAGCTGACCACCGACGAGGCTCGCGAAAAGTTCATTGAGACTTTTTGGGAAATCCGCAATCCTTCTCCTGGCTCGCCCACGAACAGTTACAAGGATGAGATTTACCAGCGCATCGCTTTTGCCGATGCGCGTTTCGGCATCGGCTCGGGTGTGGAAGGCTGGCGCACGGATCGCGGCCACACCTACATTACGCTGGGCCCGCCGCAACAAAAACAGGTCTTCCGAAACTCCGCCAATCTCTTTCCCATCGAAATCTGGTTTTACGGCGGCGCCAATTCCGCTCTGCCGCCGTTTTTCTACGTCATGTTTTACCAGCGTGATGGCGGCGGCGATTACCGTTTCTATAGCCCCTACAACGACGGCCCCGACAAGCTGGTCACCGGCGTGGAAGCCATCAATTCGCGCTTGACGGCGTTGCGCCTGATCCGCAATTCCGTCGGGCCGGAAGTGGCGCGAATTTCACTGTCGCTCCTGCCCGATGAACCGGTCGATGAGACCACGGGAATCGTGAGCTTGCAATCCGACATCCTGCTGAATAGCATCAAGAATCTCGCCAATTTGCCTTCGAATCGCGACGATATCCTCCGGCGAAGAACCAACCGCGAATCAGTCACTTCTCGGCTAGTCCTCGAGGGCCGCAATCTCGACATCATTACCTTCCCGGCGCGCGATTCCCGTGGAATGACGCGCCTCGACTATGCCCTCCGTTTGCGTAGTCCCAGTGACCTCAGCATGGCCGAGGAGAAAGACGGACGCTATTCCTACTCCGTGGAGGTCCGCGTCCGCGTTTTCAGCGCCGAGAACAAGCTCATCTTCACGCAACAAAAATCCCTCGCGGATTCCGTGACCAAGAAGCGCCTCGACACGATCAAAGACAAAGTGTTCGGGTATGAGGGGACGCTCCCTCTCCCGCCCGGCAAGTATCACCTCGAGTTTCAGTTCACGGACTGGTCCAAAAAAGCGGCCTTCCACACGGTGCGGGAAATCTCGATCCCCTCACCCGCAAAAGACTCTTTGGTCGTCCCCGGTGTGCTTCCATTCCTGTCCGCGGAAAACGCCGATCCCGGCCTCGCCGATCTGATGCCCTTCACCGTCGGCGGCGTGCAATTTACTCCCATGTCCAGCAGCTCGCCAACTCTCGCACAAGGCACCAACCTCCAGGTCGTCTATCAAATTTGGACGCCGGCCATGGATCCGCGCGAAAATCTTGGAAAGAAATTGGACGTGGAATACG
>Ga0209011_1000578_pt1 | contig 13831 bp, 14 predicted proteins | sample BlaSpr_A8_OM1_M3_FD_187986 | JGI IMG/M metagenome (GOLD analysis project Ga0209011, IMG submission 187986) | Forest soil microbial communities from Thunder Bay, Ontario, Canada - Black Spruce, Ontario site 2_A8_OM1_M3 (SPAdes) (version 2) | ecosystem: Environmental > Terrestrial > Soil > Boreal... | reverse complement strand
CCGGCAAACTTACAAAAAACCACGATCGAGTCCGGCGTGTGCCCAGGCTCTGGAACGATCACAACTGATCCATTGAGATACCAGGGTGACGTTGCGAAGAGCGACGTGCTCAGCGAAACGCAGAAGCAACTCTCGATGGAAGTGATACGTGTAGGTAGAGTCCTGCACGGGCTTGTCGGAACGACCGAAAGCGAAGAAGTCGTGTGTAATCACCCGCGCACCAGTTTCCAGCATCACAGGAATCATCTTGCGATACAGATAGCCCCATGTCGGTTCACAATGCAGTTGTGAGTTGGGCTTACGCGACTGACGGTTGATCGAGACCGTGCTTCCTCAGACGCCCGTAAAGCTGGGTGCGTGACAAGCCAAGACGCCTGGCGGCCTTCGACTTGTTCCCCGCACAGTCGCGCATGGCCTGGGCAATCAGGTCGCACTCGGCTGTCGTCAGATTTGTGGTCGCCGGGACGAACGTTCGTGTCGGGCCGCGCAGAGACAAGTGCTGGACGCCAATCAACCCACCCTCGCATAGAATCGCTGCGCGCTCGAGTGTGTTACGGAGCTCGCGGACGTTTCCAGGCCAGTCATACAAGAGCATCGTCTCCTTCGCGTCCCAGGTCAGGCCCGCTGGAGGACGTCCGAACGAAGTTCCGATCTCCACAAGGAATGAGTCGATCAGAGGAAGGATGTCGATCTTGCGCTCGCGAAGCGGCGCGATCCAAATGTCGAACACCTGCAAGCGATAGAACAGATCCTCACGAAAATCGCCGCCCTCTACCGCTTTCCATAAGTCGCGGTTCGTCGCCGCCACCACGCGTACGTCCGCTTTCAGTAACCGCGTCCCGCCGAGGCGCTGGAACTCGCGTTCCTCGAGCATGCGTAGCATCTTGGCCTGCGCCGACCGGCTCATTTCGCCGATCTCATCGAGAAATAGTATGCCACCTGCGGCGAGCTCAATCAGCCCCGGCTTGTTCTGCTGCGCACCGGTAAACGCGCCACGCTCGTAGCCGAAGAGCTCGGATTCGAGCAGCTGTTCCGGCAGCGCCGCGCAATTCAGCGCGACGAACGGACCTTTTCTCCTGGACGCCCGCTGAATGAAGCGCGCGACGACTTCTTTTCCGGTTCCCGATTCCCCGCTCAGCAGAACCGTCGTTTCCGTGGCAGCAACCAGCGTCGCCTTCCTCAACACCTCCTTCCACTCAGCTGACTGTCCCACCACGCGCCCATGACGCGGCGTCGGCTCGAGTCGTTCGGCGCGGGACAGCGTCAACAGCGATCGCCCTGAAAGGGACCAGCTATTGTTTGGAGTCTCCCTTTCCGGTTCTCCGGTTTCTTCCGGATTTGGTCCAAGCGAGCGGACAGCGTGGCATTGAGGGCGCCATTCCAGCCGAGCGTCGCCCAGATGTACATCTGATCGTTGCTGGCAATGAAAGTCACGGGTGGAGCCGTCACGCCCGCATCGTGCGCGGCTGTATCGTGAGCTACAAGTCGCGTCGGAGGGCCAGTCGGCGTCGAGCGCACGCGTGGCGCCGTGCAACCGGCACACATGGCGATGAGGAAGGCGCCGACGATCATCTGTTTCATCTCACGTCGTCTCCTTGTGTTGGAGTTCTTGCTGCGGGCGATTGGACACGTGGGGGAGGATGCTAGCAAGGCAATTGTGGCGACGCTGTAACGTACCGCACACCGACCAGCTCTTCGCTATCGTCCCCGTGACGCACCGGACCGCATGCAGCCGCAGAGTCCGGGCGGACTGCGACGCGAGCGAGGACAGTGGATGTCACGCGAATCGAGATTCGAGCGCTGCTCGAGACGGAACCCAGCAGCTGGGAGACAACCGCCAGGACGATCCCAGAGAGCGACGCAGCCTTCCCTGTCCACGAATCGCGTCAATCCGCACTGACGTCACGCTCCGAAAGCCCGTCTCGTTGTTTCGAACCGCTCAGTCGGAGCCGACTCCAATGTGTGTCCCTGTGGCATTTGTTACAGGCGCGCCGTTGTATTAGGACTACGTTCGCTCATTGGCTTTCTTGTCGTACACAACTCCGCCCTGTTCGCCACCGGCGAAATTCGCGAATTGTTCGCGGCGCCATGATCATCAACCCGTGTCGCTAACACGCGTCCGAATTGCCCGCTCGCGCTACCGCGAAGGCGTCGCGGATTTTCTTTCGCTCTTGACGCCGAACGCACCGAATTGCAGGCCGAGGACGGCGCTGCCCAAGCAGAGGCAGACGTGTTTGCCGCCTTCGTCGGGCTGTACCGAGCATTGGGCGGAATCCAGTAGCCGTCGCATCGAAGTGAGACTTGACTGAACCGACCGGTGTGTTCAGTCCATTAGAAGGAGACGTTTCCATGGCTCTTCAGATTCTCGGCACGACCGCCCTCGTCACCGGCGCCAACCGCGGCATCGGCCGCGCCCTCGTCGAGGCACTGCTCGAACGCGGAGCGGCCCGCGTGTATGCGACCGCGCGACGGCCTGAGGCGCTCGGCGACCTCGTCGCGCGCTACGGCGACCGGGTCGTTCCCCTGCGCCTCGATGTCACCCGTCCGAGCGAAGTGCGCGCCGTTGCGGCGCAGGCTGGAGATGTCCGGCTGCTGATCAACAACGCCGGAATCGCGGCCAAGTTCGGTGGTGAATTGACCGATGCGGGCTGGATGACGGCCGCCCGCGACGAGTTCGAAGTCAACGTGCTCGGCACGCTGTCGCTCACGCAGGGCTTCGCCCCCATGCTGGCCGGACGCGCTGGAGCCGCTATCGTGAACATCAGCTCGGTCGCAGGTCTGGCGGCGTTCCCGGCCTTCGTGTCCTACAGCGCCAGCAAGGCGGCGCTCCATTCCCTGACGCAGGCGACGCGCGCGCTGCTCGCGCCGCACGGTGTCCATGTCGCCGGCGTCTATCCGGGACCGATCGACACCGACATGGCCAGACCGTTTGAGATGGTGAAGACGGCGCCAGAAGCCGCGGCGAACGCGATTCTCGACGGGCTCGAAGACGGACGGGAAGAGATTTTTCCGGATCCGATGGCCCGGGAAGTCGGCGAGCGCTTTCTGCACGATCCGAAAGCGGTCGAGCGGCAGTTCGCGGCGACTGCTACGCACACGAACGCCTGATGCGCCGCAGCGGGCGTCGGCACGCTGCGAGACGGAACGATCGAGCAACCGGTGCAATCGACAGAAAGGAACAGCACGATGAAAGCAGTACTTGATAAAGGACAGTTCGGACCGTGGGCGCTCGTCACGGGGGCCTCGTCCGGAATCGGCAAGGAATTTGCGCGGCAAATCGCAGCGTCGGGGATCAACGTCGTTCTGGTGGCCAGGCGAGACGCATTGCTTGCCGAACTGGGGCGCGCCATCTCACAGGAGTTTGGTGTTCAGTACCGCGCCTTGGCGATGGACCTCTCACAAGAGGGATTCATCGCGGGACTCGCCGACGCTACGCACGATATCGACATCGGCCTTGTCGTCTCGAATGCCGGCACTGGAAATCCCGGCGAGTTCTTGAAACTTGACCGGCAGTTACTTCAGGCGACTTTGCGGCTCAATACGATGGCGCATCTGGACATCACCCACCATTTCGGCGCGAAACTCGCCAAGCGGAGGCGGGGCGGCTTGATCCTCGTGGGGGCAATGGGTGCGGAAAACGGCATTCCCTGTTTGGCGAATGACGGTGGCGCCAAGGCGTATGTTCACAGCCTTGGCGAGGCGCTTCACTATGAGTTCAAACCTCTCGGCGTCTACGTCACTGTACTGGCAGTCCCGTTGACGAACACAGCGGTGCTCGAGCAGTTCGGCCTCGGTCCGAAGACCATGCCGATGAAACCGATGAGCGTCGAGCAGTGCGTATCTGAGACCCTCAGCGGTCTGCTTAAAAACCGCTCCAGAGTCGTTCCAGGCCGGCTGAACCGCATCGTGAACGCCCTCGTGCCCCCTTCACTTGCGCGGAAGATGGAGGCGGACATGCTTAGTAAAGGGCTTGCCAGCAAGGCCGCATCTGCCGGCCCGTCAAACGCTTGATCCCTTGTCCATGAGCACCGTCATGTCCGTCCAGCCTCTCTTTACCCCACTCCGCATGGGCGATCTGGATCTGCCCAATCGCATCGTCATGGCACCGCTCACCCGCATGCGCGCTGGGTCGGTGGATCACGTGCGCCGCGATCCACTGCGCAAAAACCTGAGCGTAAAACTGCGGCGCGCCACCTTGCAGTGCCGTCACTACGGTGGAAGCGAAGCTGCCAATAGCTGGATCGTCGAGAAATGGCACGTCGGTTACGGAACTCCTGACTTTCGTCCGGGGCTTTTGCACCTCGTCTGCCACGAGAGTGAATGTGACTTGAGGGTCAGCGCATCTTCGGTCCTCCGTTAGGCCTTCGAACGACAGCCGCGTCCCCCCTTCGAACATTAACGTGGCGTGATCCACGTGCGCCGTAACAAAGCGGACACCACCGGTGCGCGCGCCACTGATAGGGTACATCCGCGGCGATGGGCGAACAGGCGCCCGAGAATCGAGAATGGCGATGGCCACACTGAAGAACGCGAGCCGTCAGGACGAATCCAGGCGCGTAGAACGCAGTTCGGTGAGTACGCCCGGCCAGACTTGCGCCCCCCTTTCACCAATGAACGGCTCACATCGACGAACGACGTCAATCAACCTGAAAGAGCGACGGCTCACGGTGGTGTGCCTTCTGTTGGTGGTCCTGACCGGGTCTGGAATCGCCGGTCAAAGCCAGTTTCTGGGCAGCGTTCCAACCGGCGTCCCGTCCTCTACTCCGTTGGCTCTCTCGTTGCGCGAGGCGATCGATCGCGGCCTGAAGACGAATCTGGGATTGCTGCTTCGCGAATCAGACAACGAAAACGCCCGGGGGGAGCGCCTCCAGATGCTGAGCGCGCTCCTCCCGCAACTTGACGGCCGAACAAGCGAGAGGGCTCAACAACTAAACCTGAAAACCGTGGGGTTCAATTTCTCCATTCCTGGAGTCTCAATCCCGACAGTCGTTGGTCCATTCCACTATACCGACCTGCGCGCCTACGGAACGTGGACAGCTTTCGACTACATGGCGCTGAAGAACTACAGCGCGTCTCGGGAGACCAAGCGTGCCAGCCAGCTCTCCCTGTCTGATGCACGTGACCTCGTCGTTCAAGCCGCAGCCAACGCGTATCTTCAGATCACCGCCGACGCCTCTCGAGTGGAAGCGATACGCTCGCAGGTAGAGACGTCCCAGGCGCTTTACGATCGAGCCGTCGCTCGGCAAACCGCAGGAACCGCCGCCGGCATCGACGTATTGCGATCCCAGGTCGAGCTGAAGCAGCAACAGCAGCGGCTACTCGTTCAGGCCAATCAATTCGAAAAAGACAAGCTTACGCTGGGCCGTGTGATTGGAATTCCTGCCAGTCAGGATTTCAATCTTTCTGAGACCGCACCTCTTCGACCGTTCGCTTCGATCAGCCAGGATGAGGCGCTCCGGATTGCTCTTGATGCTCGATCAGACTTGCAGAGTTACCAGGCGCGTGTGCGAGCGGCAGAGGACGCCGTAAGAGCCGCATACGGCGGCCGCTATCCAACGGCGGAGGTGACTGCTGACTACGGCCGTGTGGGAGCGCTTGGCGAGCTCCATCCCACCTTCTCCGTCGTGGCTTCGGCAACCATCTCCATTTTCGACGGCGGCCGAATCGCCGGAAATGTCACCCGAGCGAGGTCCGCGTTGAAGCAGCGCCAGGATGAACTCGCTGATCTCCGCGGGCAAATCGAGTATCAGGTCCGGACGGCGCTTCTCGACCTTCGATCGTCGGCCGAACAGATGGTCGTGGCCCGAGACAATCTTGATCTCGCGAATCAAACGCTCCTCCAGGCGCGCGACAGGTTCTCAGCCGGGGTGAGCGACACCGTCGAGGTCGTGCAGGCGCAAGAGTTGGTTGCCACCGCAAACGACACGCTGATCTCGGCGGTCTTTACGAATGATGCGGCAAAGGTTGCCCTGGCGCGCGCCCTTGGAGGCACGGAACAAGTCATTCACACGCTTCTGGAGGTGCAATAGCGATGGCCGAACCTGAGAAAGACCAGATTGCGCCGCGCAAGAGCCCGAGGGTTGCGCGCTATGTCATCGCCGCTGTGGCTGTCGTCGGACTGGGGATCGTGAGCTATTTCGTCTGGAGGTACGTGAACACGTACGAGACTACCGACGACGCCCAAATCGACGGCCACATCAATGCTATCAGCGGCAGGATTACCGGCACCGTGACTGAAGTGCGTGCCGAAGACGCGCAGTATGTCAAAGCCGGAGACGTCCTGCTGATGCTCGATCCGCGCGACTACGAGGTCGCGCTAGCGAAGGCCCAAGCGGACCTTGGAGACGCCGAAGCGGTGCTCGAGAACTCCCGCATTGACGTGCCAATCATCACCACCAACACCGCCAGTCAGTTGAAAACGGCGACGTCGTCGCGGGCCGATGCGACCGCGTTCGTCATGGGCTCTGAGCGCAAGCTGTCTGCTGTTCGGGCGCTCTTGGATTCTGCGCAGGCACAGGTCCGGGAAGCCGAGGCGAACGACAAGAGAACCGGCGACGATGCGACGCGATACAAACTGCTTGTCGACAAGAACGAAATTGCGCGTCAGCAATACGACGCCGCCGTATCGGCGGCCGCCGGCGCCAAAGCTGTGCTCGACGCTCGCCGCGCCGCGGTTCGTGAGGCTGAGCAGAACATTGAGGCGGCACAGAGCGCGGTGAACCAGGCGACTCAGCGAATTACGCAAGCCGACGCCTCGATTGAATCTGCCATGACGGCGCCGAAGCAAGTTGCGGCCAGCGAAGCGCGCGTAAAGTCGGCGTTGGCACGGGTCGCTGAAAAACAGGCGCTCGTGGAGCAAGCACGGCTGAACCTCACCTACTGCACGATCGTCGCACCAGTGACGGGGATCATCGGCAGGAAGACTGTTGAGGCTGGACAAAACATCACTCCCGGACAGCAGTTGATGGCCGTGGTTCCTGTTGACGACATCTGGGTCACGGCTAACTTCAAGGAAACACAGCTCAGTCGCATGAGGCCCGGTCAGCGCGTCCAGGTGACCGTGGATGCCGAGGAGCGGGCCTATACCGGGAAAGTAGCCGCAGTCGGCGCAGCCAGCGGATCGCGGTTCAGCGTCCTGCCCCCGGAAAACGCGACAGGGAACTACGTCAAGGTCGTGCAGCGTATTCCGGTCCGCATCAATCTGGACGCAGGCCAGAACGAAAGCCGCCGACTCCGCCCAGGGATGTCGGTCGCCCCGAAGGTTTACGTCGAATAAAGGCAGGCCATGGCCGACGCGCCGGAAAGATGGAGGCCGAGATTCAACCCGTGGTCGATTGCGATTGTGGTAGCGATGGCTGCGTTCATGGAAGTGCTCGACACCAGCATCGCCAACGTCGCTTTACCGCACTTGGCTGGGGACCTGGGCGCGAGCAACGATGAAAGTACATGGGTACTGACTTCCTACCTGGTGTCGAACGCCATCATTTTGCCCATGACTGGGTGGCTGGCGACGACATTTGGACGCAAGCGGCTGTTCTTGCTATGTATCTCGTTGTTTACCGCTGCCTCCTTGCTCTGCGGCATCGCCCCAAGCCTGTCGGTGCTAATTCTGTTCCGTGTAGTTCAGGGCATTGGCGGGGGCGGCCTTCAACCGATGGCGCAGGCTATCCTGGCGGACACGTTCCCTCCAGAAAAGCGCGGGCTCGCCTTCGCGTTCTATGGAATCACCGCCATCATGGCGCCCACGATTGGCCCCACGCTGGGTGGTTGGTTGACCGACAACTACTCGTGGCGATGGATCTTCTACATCAATCTTCCCGTGGGCCTGCTGACTCTGTTTCTGGTGTCCCGCATGGTGGAAGACCCGCCATATCTCGCTACGAGAAAAGGAGCCGGCGTGCGCGTCGATTACGTCGGCATCGCATTACTCGTGCTGGCCGTAGGAGCGCTACAGATCCTCCTCGATAAGGGCCAGGAAGCAGACTGGTTCGCGTCTCACTTTATCCTGATACTGGCGGTAGTATCGGCGGCCGGCTTTATTTCTCTGGTCGTCTGGGAGTGGCGCCAAGAGTCGCCGATTGTCGACGTCCGCTTGTTCAAGAATTTCAATTTCGCCGTGTCGAGCCTCATGATGTTCAACCTCGGCGTTCTGCTGTTTGCTGGCCTGGTGATGATGCCGCTGTTTCTTCAGACGTTAATGGGGTACACGGCCCAGTTAGCCGGGCTCGTTCTGTCTGGCGCCGGCCTGGTCTTGCTGATCGAAATGCCGATCGTCGGCCTGCTCACGACGAAAATCCCTGCAAAATACATCATGGCCTTCGGCTGGCTGTGTCTCGCATCTGGCATGTACCTCTCCGCTAAGCGGTTGGACCTGCTCATCAGCTTCAGCGCGGCAGGCTGGCTGAGAATCGCTCAGGCATTCGGCATGGCTTTCCTGTTTGTGCCGGTCACGCTCGCAGCCTACAACGGGATCGCGCCAGAGAAAGGAAACAGCGTCTCAGGGCTGGTGAATTTCATGCGCAACATTGGCAGCAGTGTAGGAACCTCCCTGGTCACGACGCTGCTGGCACGGCGGGCGCAGTTTCATCAATCCACGCTGTCCTCCCATACGACCAGCTATGATCCGGCGTTCCGGAACCAGTTGGACGGGCTTGCCGCACAGCTGATTCACGCCGGAGCCAGCGTGCCGGATGCGCAAAAACAAGCCTTCGCGCGCGCCTACCGGGCCCTCCAAATCCAATCACAGACCCTGGCCTATATCGATACGTTCATGGTGCTGGCGGTCGCCGCGAGTCTCATGTTCTTCCTGTCGTTGTTAGTCCGCAAGAATGATCCACGTGCGCCGGGACCGGCCGCTGCGGAGTGAGAGGACGCATCGATGGCTAGAGTGCTGACGATTGAGCGCGAATACGGAAGTGGCGCCGCCGCGATCGCCCAGAAAGTAGCCGCGCAGCTCGGCTGGAAGTTGTGGGACCAGGTGCTGACCGACGAAATTGCTCGCCGGATGGCGTGCGACAGACGAGTCGTGGAGCAGCACGAAGAGCGACGGGACCCGTTACACTACCGTCTGTTCAAGGCTTTCTTGCGAGGCAGCTTCGAAGGCAGCTTGAATGAGCCTCGCCTGAGAATCGCAGATGCCGACAGTATTCGGAATGTGGCCGAAGAACTTGTCAGAGCGGCGGCCGCCGAAGGCAACGCGGTGATAGTCGGGCGCGGCGCGGCCTACTATCTCCGCGATCGCGCGGACGCGTTCCATGTGTTCATCTACGCGCCATTTGAAGAGAAAGTGCACCGGTTGCAGCTTGAAGAGAGGGCTCACGCGCAAGCCGCTCAACTCGCCGAGAATGTTGACCGCGACCGGGCAGCGTTCATCAAGCAGCATTTTGGGATCGAATGGCCGGCCCGGCACTTCTTCCACATCATGATTAACTCCACGATGGGTGACGAGGCAGCCGTCCAGACGATCGTCAACAGTCTGCAATGGCGCCAAGACAACAAGACGATGTCGGTAAACGAGCGTTCTTAAAGAGCAATGAACGTTGTGCTGGCAGCTAGTCCCAACACGGTATGTCTATTTTCAACGGAACTGGACCACGAAGTGCGGCCGATCTGCGCGATGTCGACGCTCGCGGTCGACGCGCTCGCCGGCGCCATCCGGCAGAGCATTCACGTAGTTGGTGTGGCCCTGGGCGTGGTTTGCACCGGGGGCCGCAGGGACGTTCCCAAGGCCAGCTAGATGTCTTTGCACGACACCATCTGATACCGCGCCTTGGCGTCCAGGAGCACATCGCATACACCGTGGCGTTCCTCGTTCCTCCTCTCCGACGAGGCTTCCTCTTTCAGGGGAGTCCTGCACGACGTCGACGCGCTCGCGTGTCTAAGATGAGAGGCGCGATGGGTCGCGCGCAATGACACGAACGGGCTCGGAGGCGCCGAGTATATGTTCGAGGACCTGATGGCCGATGCTGCCAGTGGGCGCGGTGCAGACGATCATGTGATCTCCCTCACCTCCGGCGTTACTGCAGGGTTGTCCCGCAGGCGTTACGGGCAATGCTCGTTCTTTACAGAAAAGTGCTGCGTACTCCGGCCGAGGTAAAAGAACGGTCGCGACTGCACAAGTGGCGCTTCAATCGCTCGGATGTGTGACGCAGATCGGCTCGGATCGAAGGCGAGCGCGTGTCCATGCGAGCGGAACGACGGACGGAGCTATTCCCCATCGGGCGTGACGCCGATCCCGCCTTGGGCCAGTCGCCTTCGCACTTCTTCGGCGGCCTGAGGTTTAACGAATACGGCTGTGATCTGCGGATGCGCCTCGCGGAGACGGCGTTCGAGTTCAACAACTGCCGCCTCGATCTGGGTCGTGTGAAGGGCATCGTCGAACTCGATGCTGAGGTTGACGACAACTTGATCTGGCGCGAGTTGGACGGTGGCGATCCCGTTCGCCTGGCCGATGCCCTCGATGCCACGGGCCGCCGCGAGGATCGCCTTCCCGAGTTCCGGGTCGGCGCGCTCGCCGATGAGTAATCCTTTGGACTCTCTCGCCAGCAGCGCCGCCGAGACCGCCAGAAACGCACCGATGATCAGCGACGCCACTGCATCCCAACGCGAGCGGCCTGTCGTTATCGCCAGACCCATGCCCGCTCCGGCGACGACGTCCCCGCCAAGCGCAGCGGAATTCGTAAACAAGGTGATGAACGACGGCGGATTCTTGGAATTACGGAAGGCCCTCCACCAGCCGACGCGGCCAATCGCGGGGCCGCTCTCTCGTAGTGACACGATCAATGATGCGCTGTCCAGCAGGAGCGAGATGGCTAGCACCGCGAGCACCAAGGCCGGCTGCTGAATCGGTTGAGGATGGATCAGGTGGTCAAGACCCTCATAGACGGCGACGCCTGCAGCGACGGCGATCAGCAGGGCGACAATGAAGCTCCAGAAGTAGACCTCGCGACCATGACCAAGAGCGTGCTGCTGATCGGACGCGACGCGAGACCGCTTCATGCCATAGAGCAGCAACACCTGGTTGGCCGCATCCTCCAAGCTGTGGAGGGCCTCGGAGAGCATCGCCGCTGATCCGCTCATGCCGGCTGCGACAAACTTGATGACGGCGATCGAGAGATCGCCTGCAAGGGCGATGAACACGGCGAACGTGGTGCCGATTTCTTTTTCTTTCACGCGTCGGCCCTGGACGACGCTTTGAGCCATTCAATCGGCAGGCCGGAGCAAGGGCGACTCTACCAACGTGTAGGAAGGCGCCTCGAAAGACTTCACACTATGTCCAGCGTCCGCTCGACGCCAAGAACGGTTGCACGTGCTCGGGGGGGCAACCGCCGCCTTGACATCTCCACGTGGGTGAACCGATCGGTGCGTCACATCTGAATCTGGCTGCCGTGAACCTGCGGCTCGGATTGTTTTCGCATGAACTCAGACCTTGTTGACCGCGGTGGCGCTCACTCATCTCGCGTTCTACCGTTACTAAGCTGACTCAAGACCGCGATTACTACGAATGGGGCGGCGACGCGACAGAATTCCCCGAGCGCGCTGTCAGCTGACAGCTGATAGTCGCTCGATGCTCTGGGGCTAGCGCAACGGCGGTGGGCGCGGCAAACGATATCACGCCGGATGCGGGCGAGTTTGCCGACTACCCACATGAAACACGCCGCAAACAACAGACGTGACAGTGCAAGAGCCGGTCTGGGACCCTTGCTCCCTTGAGCGACGTTACATTGCTGCCAAGGGACCAGAGAAGTCCTCTCACACCGCCGCCATCGGCAGTCTGCGGGGCCGCGACACCGGCGTGCCGGTACGGCCAGCCTCGATCGCCTCGCGCCAGTCAGGCCGCACCGTCGCCAGCAGGTCGTCCCGAGTCCGTTGCGGCAACGGCCGGCCGCCGTAGATGACGCCGGCTCGCGCTAACCAACGTTCGGGAGCCACACCGGAGAACTGCACGAGGGGCCAGGTAAAGTTCGGCCCATTTACCCGTCGAAGCCGGGAGGCCCAGAGCACGAGCGCACCGACGCCGAACGACAACTTGCCCCATCCTGTTTGCAGTCCAATCCGCGACGCCATACTCCACGCTTTCATGATGACCTGCCACTGCAATTGAGAAAGGTGTCTCGTCTCACGAATGCCCTCGCCGCCCTCCATGCGCGTTCGGACTAACGGAGTAAAGATGGACGGCACCCACATGCAGTGGAGACCCCGTCGCTCGACTTCGTATAGAAGGTCTAGGGTCGCCATTGAGTCATCGTCGGTCTCGCCCGGCGATCCGACGATGAGCGTGCACACCGGGAACCAGTTGTGCCGGTTCAGTACCTCGAGCCCGTTCAGGACGATGTGGGGCCAGTCCTTGATATCGAATGGCAGCGCCTTCCCTGCCATGATCTGGCGGGCGACGCGGACCGAACCGGTCTCGACACCGATGAGGGGCGCCAAAGCGCGACCTTCGGGGTGCGAACTGACCGACCGTAGCCGAATCGGGCTCCTGTCGAGGAGCAGTGCGCTCAGCTCAGCAATGAGATCGGGATCGACCAGCGCGGGCGCAATCGTCGCATGGGACAAGGTGATCTCCTTCACGCCCGGTACGTCGACGATGCTGCGGTACAGATCGAGTAGCTCCATTCGGTTCGGCACGAAAAACGGCAGACCGGCCTCGTCGGTTCGCCAGACGAACATGTCTTCAGTGGCGAGCGAGACCTGGCGATTGCCCGCCGCGACGTTGCCGGCTACCGCCTTCAGGATCTCCGCCTTGGGCACCGAGATGCGGGGGTTCAGATCGGGCTGGCAAAACGCGCAGCGGCGCCCGCAGCCAGTCGTCATCTCGACGACACCGAACGATGTACGGCTCTCGGGGACGACCAGATCGCTCGCGTGATGCGGATGGTCAGCCTCGAGTCGTCGCGGTAACACCTCGCCGGCGAGCGCACGGCTAAACAGATTGATCACGTCGCGGCTTTCGGCGCGCCCGCTGACGACGGTGTCCACTCCGAACTCCGCCTCAGTATCGGTTTCTTGGATCTGCCAAGCCCCCGAGCCGCCGAGGATGACCGAGAACGGATATCGCTGCCGGCATTCACGAATCGCGTCGAACATCCTTCGCGCGTACAACGCATTAATCGGCTCACGAGAAGAGCCGAAGATCGACGCGTACACACCCGCCGCAAACGTGGTCCCGAGTGGATTGTGCGTCGAGACTCCCACCACACGGGTTCGGGTGCCGATGAACTGACTTAGTTGGTCGGGATAACAGACCACGACCGCTTCGGAACCGAACTCGCCGGCGAGTACGGTTTCGAGCACGCGAAGACCCGCGGGCGCTGTCCCGGCGCTGCCGTCGGCCGAAGTCGGTACGTTGCGCCAGGCCGGATACTTTCTGTCGATCGCCCACTCCATCCATCCAGGAATCGATGCCAACGACATCTGAATGAAGAAGCCGGCGTGATCGATACTTTCCGTCAACGGAGCGGTGAGCACGATCGGGACACCTTCGAAGCGCTCGCTCATCAATTGCTCCAACTCCTGAACGTCGTCCGCAAAGGCCGAGGTCCGCCGTATTCGGGTCACCGCTGATTCAAAGTCAAGGTGCTAGCCGACGACCGCACAAGTTGGGTCTCGGAAGTCTGACGATTCCTGCGGCACATCTTCCATCGACCCGATTCATCGGTAATCGGTGGTGTCCCGACGGCGACCACACTGTTGACGAACGCGAAGCCACCAGATTGGGCCGGCACTGTATGGCCACGCCGTCTTCCCCTCTTGCGACAGACACATCTGTCGCGGTCCGTTGTCGACCGATACCTCGGTCGTCGGTCCCGCAGCCTATGGCAGGTAAGGA
>Ga0209011_1000577_pt1 | contig 13832 bp, 12 predicted proteins | sample BlaSpr_A8_OM1_M3_FD_187986 | JGI IMG/M metagenome (GOLD analysis project Ga0209011, IMG submission 187986) | Forest soil microbial communities from Thunder Bay, Ontario, Canada - Black Spruce, Ontario site 2_A8_OM1_M3 (SPAdes) (version 2) | ecosystem: Environmental > Terrestrial > Soil > Boreal... | reverse complement strand
CGAGAAGTCATTGTGGTCCTCGAACCAGCTGACATAAACCGCGTTGCCCGCCGACGCGGCGCTGATGTTCTGGCCGAAGAAGCGAAGCTGGCTACCGTTTCCGGGATCGACGGCGTTCGTGAACGTGAACTTGGCGGCGTCCACCGGCTTTGACCAGGTCTTCCCCTGGTCGGTGGAGCGGATCACCCGGATTTTCACGGGCAATGGTGGCGGGTGCGCCGCGAACGGCAGTGATGGCCCCTCCACGAAGACGTCGAGCAGAATGCCACCCGCGGTCATCAGCAGCTGGTTTTGCTGCACCTCGTCATTGCCGCTATAGATCGCGGCGGGGGTCGACCAGCTGAGGCCGCCATCGCTGGTTCGGGCAAACATCACCTGGTTGACCGTCGGGTCGGCGCCGCTCGTCACGCGGTAATCGACCCACACCACGCAGGCCACTGCCGGGCGGCGGGGGTCGGCCAGGATCGCCTCCTTATCCGGCTGTGTCGGCGGCGCGGTCGCGGTTTCGACGACCACCGGCGCGTCCCAACTGCTCCCGTGATCGCGGGAGACGCTCACCACGATGTCACGAGCGGTACCGACAGACGTGGCGGGACCGGTCGCAAGCGAGGCCACGTAGGTGACGCCGTCTTGCCCGATCGACACCCAGGGATCGCTCGTGTGCGCGTATCGCCCGCCGGCGCAGCTGAGCAAACCCGGAAGCGGCGATCGGCTCCACGTTCCGCCCCCATCGTGGCTGACAGCGACGACGGTGCCGGCTGGATTCTCCAACCAGCTCGCGACCAGCTGCCGCGGATCACCAGGATCAACCGCGAGTGATGGCTCGGCGGGGCGTGCGGACGGAGACTCACCGGGGCAGGCCGCTGCCACCGACACCGGGCCGCTGATGATGCGGGGCGGCGGCAAGCTCGGCTCGTTCGGTAGGCCATTGCCGCAACCGGAGAGCGCGAGGACCGCCCCCAGTGCGGCCACCCCGCGGGCACGCATAGGCGTGCATGTTAAGTGACGAGCCTAGGCGGTCATCTTCCACGCCGGCGGTAGCTGCCGACCGGTACCGGACTGGATGCACGACGCCAGCAGCGCATCCATCTGTTCGTACTCCAGAGGCTTGGAGAAGTAGAAACCCTGGCCCGCGTTGCAGCCCATCGCGTTCAAGGCAGCCAGCTGCTCCTGCCGTTCGATGCCCTCCCCGATCGTCATCAGTCCCAGGCTGCTGGCGAGCCCGATGATGGCCCGCAGGATGGCGGCGTCGGCAATGCCGTGTCCAATGCCGGCCACGAAGGACCCATCCATTTTGAGGATGTCGACCGGGAAGTCCCGCAGGTGCCCGAGCGACGAGTAGCCCGTGCCGAAGTCGTCGAGCGCCAGGCGGAAGCCCAAGCTTCGGAGCTCCCGCAACGTGCGCGCCACCGGCTCCGTGTCGGCCACCAACACGCTCTCGGTCAGCTCCAGGATCAATGACTGCGGGTCGAGACCGGCGGCGTCGACCGCCCCGACCACTTCTTTGATCAACTCGGGGCGCTCGATCTGCCGGCCGGAGAGGTTGACGCTGAGCTGCATCGGCGGCACGGATGGGTAACGCACCTGCCAGCGGCGCGCGTCCCGGGTTGCCTGCTGCAGCACCCAGTGCCCCAACTCGACGATCAGCCCGCTCTGCTCGGCGACGCCGATGAAATCGACCGGCGCTAGCAGGCCACGTCGTGGATGGTTCCACCGCACCAGCGCCTCGACGCTGTGAATCGCGCCGGATTCGAGCATGATGACCGGCTCGTACTGCAACACGAATTGCTTCTCTTGGAGGGCGCTGCGCAGGTCGTACTCCAGTTCCATCCGCTCGATGGCCGCGCTCGCCAGGGTAGCCTCGAACTGGACGAATCGCGCCTTGCCTTTCGCCTTCGCGATGTACATCGCGACATCGGCGTTGCGGAGCAGCTCATCCGCTGCCTCCTGGCCCGACACCAGGCCGGCGATGCCGATGCTGGCCCGTATGGAGATCTCCTTACCGCCAATGGCGAAAGGCGGCACGAGCTGCCGCGTGATCCGCTCGGCGACACGCCCCGCGATCTGTTCGTCTTCCATCTTCTTCAGCAGGACCGCGAATTCGTCACCGCCCAGGCGGGCGACCGTGTCGCCAGGTCGGAGCGTGGACGCGATGCGGGCGCCGACCGCGACCAGCAGCTGGTCGCCGATGTCGTGGCCCAGCGTGTCATTCACCGCCTTGAAATCGTCGAGATCCAGGAAGAGAACAGCGATGCGGCCCTCTCCGGTCCCTTGCAGCGCGTGGTCAAGACCGATTCGGAAGGCAGCCCGGTTGGGTAGGTTCGTGAGCGAGTCGTGGAACGCCTGGTGGGTGAGCTTCTCTTCCAACGCTTTCCGCTCGCTGACGTCGCGGGTATTCAGGACGAGACCATGGACCGCCGGCAGCTCGAGCAGGTTGGTGATCGTGACCTCGGTAAGGCAGTACGAGTCGTCCACGCGCCGCAGCCGGCACTCGGTCGCGATCGGCGGTCCGACGATATTGATGGCCTCATCGATCTTTCGGAGCACCTGCGTGCGGTCGTCCTGGTGCACCAGGTCTCCGAAGGGCTTGCCCAGGAGCTCGTCCTCCTTGTAACCGAGGATCCGCTCCACCGAGGCGCTCTGGTAGCGGATCGCTCCGTGGCGCCCGATAACGGTAATCACGTCGGACGAGTTCTGGACCAGCGCGTGAAAGTGCTCTTCCCTCTTGGCGAGGTCGGCCGCGTTTGCTTCCAGTCGCCGGTTGAGAAGTTGGTTGTCCGTCAACATCAGGTACTGACGGAGCACGACGCCGACGACCACGCCCATCACGGACCAGAACACCACCGGATCCAGCTCTCCGGGTAGCGATTCTTCGACGACCGCCACGATGGCGGCTCCCGCAATCGGCAAGTAGGGCAGCACCAGCCAAATCCGACCGGTGATGCCTTCGTTGGCAACCGGCGAGACCGTGCGCACAGAGGCCGCTCGAAGTGCTGCGATGGCGATCAGCAGGTAGCCGGCCGCCCACCCGGTGTCGGTCGGGTTGCCGGTTCCATACGCGTTGGTCGTGGTGAGATACGCGAACGAGCTGTCGGACAGCAGGTTGGCGATGAGCCCGCCAGCCAGCAAAAGGAAGGGCAGCCGGCCTGCGCGAGGCGCCCTCGATGCCAGGATCAGCACGATGGTGCCGATGACGATGTCGCCGGCTGGGTAGGCGAGCCCGATCAGCTGCGCCGCGAGACTGTCGGAGCCGGCACGGTAGACCGTGCCCAGCACGGTCGCCCAGCTGATGATGAAGAGCGAGCCAGCGATCAGGACGCCGTCCAGGATGGTCCTGAGCAAGGAGGTGGCGCGGGCTGACGCCGACGGGAAGAACAGCACGCCCGCGACGGCCAGGGGCACGGCTCCGAGATAGCCGAGATCAGCCAGGGACGGGAACGGAACCTGCTGACCCTTGACGAGCTCGTAGTAGGACCAGACCGATTGGCCTAGACCCCAGGACAGCGCCGACGCACCGATCAGTGCCCAGGCGATCCGGGTTCGTCGCTGGTGACGCCAGGCTGCGATACCACAGACTGCCGCGGCGAGGAAGGCGGCGAGCGTTTCCGCGATGTTGTCGAACCGCTGAGTGACCGCTGTGCCACCCCAGTGGAAGAGCAGCCAGGCCGCGAAGAACGCGCAAAAGCCAGCCCATCCAATGAGCACGATGAAAAGGCGCCGGTTGCTTGTCATTGCCTCGGCTATAGAGTCAACCGGCCGGTGTCACGTTCCTGAAGGGCTTGCGTCGCTCGTTGATCGGACTGCGACACAGCCGTTTCCAACTCCCCTCCCACACCCTCCCCCTCTTAGGGGGAGGGCAGGGCGGGGGTCAGGATGGGTTAGCGCCCGGCTTCGCCCACCGTCACCGGGATCTCCTTGAGCTCGCCGGCACGGACGACCTTGACGGTCTGGGTGGCGCCGACCTTGATCTTCCGAAGCCCCGCATAGAGGTCTTCCAGGCTCTTGGTTGCGGTTCCGTCGAGCGCGACGAGGGTGTCGCCTTGCATCAGGCCGGCGACGTCCGCCGGGCTCTTCGGCTCGACCGCCACGATCAGCAGGCCGCTGTCCTGGTTGACCCGACCCTTCACCGCATCGGGCAGAGGCACTTCCTGGGTGCCGATCCCAATGTAGGGCCGCTTGATGCGGCCGTCAGACCGCAGACTGGCCACGACGCGCTCGGCGACGTCCATCGCGATCGCCCGCCCGTCCCCGCGACCGAAGACCCAGCTGTTCATGCCGACCACCCGGCCCTCGACGTCCACCAGGGGACCGCCACTGAAACCGGGATAGAGCGGGGCGTTGGTCTGGATCAGGTGCTCGATCTCGCTGCCGCGCCACCCGCGCCAGGAGGACGAGACGGCGCTGATGGTGCCAAAGGTCGCCTTGAGACTGCCCGCGCGGCCGATCGCCAGCACGATCTGGCCAGGCTTGAGGTCGTCCACCTTCGCGCGCGGCAGTGCTGGGGCGGAGAGGCCATCGACTTTGAGCAGCGCGATGTCGGTAGCCGGATCGCGGCCCACGAGGGTCGCCTTCGTGCTCTTCTCGTCGACGACCACCTCGATCTCATTCTCCTGCTCCACGACGTGATTTGCCGTCAGGACGAGACCGCTGTCCCAGACGATGCCTGTGCCCGCCCGGCCACGTCGCGCGTCAACCCGAACCACGCTCTTGCTGGCTTTCTCCACCAGCGCTTCGATGTCATTGGAAAGGTCTTTGAGAGTCGCCATGCTGTTGTTTGCTCCTTTTGCCTAGCTCCTGAAATCCCTCGAGTCTCCCTCGCCCGCTTGCGGGGGAGGGTCGGGGTGGGGGTTGCTCGACGCTCTCACGGTACGGCTGAAAGGAGACGACGGAATCACCCGGACAGCGAGGCTACGACCCGGACGTTCGGTTAGGGGGTCAGCCGCTCGGCTAGGTACTTGATCGCGATCGGATAGCGGTATTCGATGGCATCGTGGGTGGCGTCGAAGAGCTCGAAGAAGACGTCCGTCACGCCGATCGCCTCCAGCGCCCGGCGGAACGCCTCCGCGCCCAGGTCGAGGAAATACTGGTCGCGTTTACCGGCATCGATATAGATCGCCCGCATCTTTCGCAGCGCGTCGGCATGGCGCGGCACCATCCGTACCGGATCCCAGCGCAGCCAACGCTCCCACACCTCCGGGATGAGCTGGCCGGTTGCGGTGTCGTAGGGCAAGTGGACGGTCCCGTCCTCGTCCGCGGAGTAGCAGGCCGCCATGCACCAGTCGTTGAGCAGCTCGCCGTCCCCCTCCTTGGTGAAAGCGGTGCGGCTGCGGAAGTCCTTCCAGAACTCGTCGAAGGAGCTGTGATAGTGGTCGCGCAGGGTTCGGACCGACTTGGGAAAGGCCTGCGCGTATGACATCTCGAAGAGGGCGTCACCGGCGTGGGTCGCCAGACCCCCGAACAGGTCGGGCCGCAGCATCGGCGTGATCATGGCGCCATAGCCGCCACTCGACTTGCCGGTGATGCCACGGTTACGCGCTTGCGTCAGCGTTCGATAGCGGGTGTCGACCCAGGGAACGATTTCATCGCACAGATACGTGTGGTACTGGCCCGTACCGGGCGAGTCGACGTACTGGCTTCCGCCCAGCGAGGTCCAGCAGTCGACATAGACAAGGATGCAGGGCGGGGCGCCGCCGGCCGCGAACTGCGCGTCGGCCAGCTCCGGAAAGTTTCGCCGGAATGAAGGGCGGTTTCGCCACATGTCGATCTGGCCGGTCAGCCCCATGATCACGTAGATGCTGGGGTAGCGATGCTGCGGATCGGCATCATACCCGGGCGGCAGGTATACCCAAAGCGGACGGCGATGCGGATCGCCGAGCGGATTGCCTTTGAGCACCTGGCTCTCGAAGAGATGCTCGTCGTAGCGTCCCTTCGGTTCGAAAAACCATGGCGGAAGATCCGGCACGAAATCGACTACAGATCCCTCCCCCGCTCGCCCGGGAGGGTAGGGTGTGGGCATGGCCATTCAGCGATGCAGCTGGGCGGAGGGCGACCCCTTGGTGCTCGAGTACCACGACCGCGAGTGGGGCGTCCCCGTTCACGATGACGGCCGGCTCTTCGAGTTCCTGGTGCTGGAGGGCGCCCAGGCCGGGTTGAGCTGGATGACCATCCTGCGCAAGCGGGATGCCTACCGGACTGCGTTCAAGGATTTCGACCCGGCCGCCGTCGCGCGCTTTCGGGCGGCGACCGTTGAACGCTTGCTCACTGTGACGGCGATCGTCCGAAACCGTCGCAAGATCGAAAGCGCCATCAGAAATGCCCGCGTGGTGCAGGCGATCGCCAAGGAGCAGGGCAGTTTCGATCGCTACGTCTGGTCTTTCGTTGGCGGCCTGCCGAAGCGCAATGCCTGGAAGAGCATGGGCGACATTCCGGCGGAGACCACCGAGTCACGCGCCCTCAGCCAGGACCTGATCGCGCGCGGAGCGAACTTCGTGGGGCCGACCATCTGCTATGCGTTCATGCAGGGGACCGGACTGGTCAACGACCACGTGGTCAGCTGCTTCCGGTACCGACAGGTCTAGGACCAGGGAGTCACGGGTTTCGGTTGGAGTTCGCCGTCGACGTAGACGGCGTCGACCTTCTCGTCGTAAAAGCACAGGAGATTCTCGATCTTCGGGCACTCGGGGATCGGCGCCGGATAACCCCAAACGATGTCGGTGAATTCCTTGCCGGCGACATTGACCGACCAGTAGGAGGCCTTGCCCTTGTAGGGACAACGTGTCGACGTGTTCGTGGGCGTCAGCAGGTCCAGTCGCACGTCCAGCTTGGGAATGTAGTAGCGGGTCGGCAGGCCGGTCTCGAACAGGAGCCGCGGCCGGGTGCTCTCGGCGACGACCTCACCGCCCACGATGACCTTCACGTGCCGCGAGCTGTTCAGAACGTCAACGCGGTGATACGGATCGCGCGGGTGGACGAAGACCTCATCGTCCTCCTCGAACCAGGCATCCATCTTGTCCCAGTAGAACGCGACGTAATCCTTCAGGTCGGGCCGCTCCGGATCCAGGTAACGCCAGGCCGCTTTTTCCGCGATGCGGTCCCCGACCTTGACGGAGTAGAAGCTCGCCAGGCCCTTGCCCGCGTGCGGGCTGGTGTAGCTCGTGGGTACGAGCAGATCGACGTGAACGTCCTTGACCGGGAAGTAATAGACAGCCAGCCGCTTTTTCTCGAGCATCAACATCACGGCGCGGCTATCGGCGATCGTTGTGCCAGCGACCATCACCCGCACGCGCCGGCCGGTCGGCACGAAGACGATGTCATCGCCCGCGAGGGGCCGCTCCCCTGCGTTTTCGATGACCCGGTCTTCCAGAGCTCTTGCCATGGTGAGGTTCCTCCCTGATTTCGGTTCGCTACCAAGAACCTATCGCAGCGGCGCTATCTTCCATTCAATCGAAAGCCACCACGAGCAGGCCGCCGAGGATGCCGAGGTTCTTGAGAAATTGCGTGCGCTGCTGCACCCGCTTCACCGGGTCGTCGATCTCCCAGAAGGGGTGACCAGCGACCGTGGTTGGCACCATTGACACCGCCAGCGCCGTCGCCGCAAGCCGCGACATCACGCCGGCGGCGAGGAGGACCCCGGCGCCCAGGTGGACCGCCGCGTTCAGCCGGACCGCGTCAACGGGATCCGCCGGCGCGAACGGCACGACGGAGGCGACCAGATCGACCACGCGCTTTGCCGCCTTCGCCCGCGGCTGCGGATTGGCCAGCACATCGAGCCCCGACGCGATGAAGACGCCGGCCAGCATCGGCCGCGCAATTTCGCGAACGACCTTCACACCCCAACTGTAGGGAGAAGGCGCCTGGAGGCGCCACCTGCCGCTCACGGTGAGGCTACAGGGGCTTGCCCGGTATTCAGACTTGATCTCAGGACTACACTACTTCCTACATCTACGCTATCATCTTTAGTGATGTCGCTATCAGTATCGTCCCCCGACGGCGTCTGATGCCCCGGCGCCGCCTCTCCCGCTATGCGTTCCACCGCCGCCTACGGTTACTCCGGCGGAGCCAGCGCCGCCACAAGAGCCGGCGAGTCTTCATCCTGGTGGCGGTCCTGATCCTCGCCCTTCCCCTGATGGTGATCCCGGCATTCGCCGCCGAGTCCGTCGGCAACCTGCCGGCGGTCGACGGCCTCTCCGCCAGCGGCCTCCACCAGGACATGCTCATCTTCGATCGCAACGGCACCCTGATCGACGACATCGGCGACCACGGCGACCACCGGATCGTGGTGCCCTTGAAGTCCATGTCACCGTTTATCAGGCAAGCGACGATCGCGATCGAGGACAGGACCTTCTACGAGAACCACGGAGTCGACTTCGGCGGCATCGCGCGCGCGGCGCTTGCCGACTACTCGCATCACCACATCGCCCAGGGCGGGAGCACGATCAGCCAGCAGCTGGTCAAGCAGGTGTTCATCGGTCCGAACCCCCCGCCCACCATCCAGCGAAAGATCCGTGAGGCGGTGCTCGCCGTCGACCTCAACAGCCGCTATTCGAAGGACGAGATCCTCGAGCTGTATCTAAACACCATTTATTACGGCGCGCAGAGCTACGGTGCCGAGGCGGCGGCCCGCGGCTTCTTCCACGCGACGTCGCACGACCTGACGCTGGGCCAGGCCGCCATGCTCGCCGGCTTGCCCCAGGCACCGACGCAGAACAGCCCGCTGATCAATCCCACCCGCGCCAAAGTGCGGCAGGCGGAAGTGCTCGACGCGATGGTCTCGCAGAAGATGATCACGCCCGCCCAGGCGGTGGCGGCCGAAAACGAACAACTGCAGTTCTTCTATCCGACCAACCAGCTGCAGGCGCCGCACTTCGTCGACTACGTGCTGCAGGTGCTGGACAAGCAGTTCCACGTGCGCCCTTCCGATCGGAAGGGCTACCGAATCTACACCAGCCTGGACCTAAACCTCCAGCACGCGGCGGAGTCCGTGGTGCGCAACCAGATCAACCGATTCGGCAACTATTACGACTTCCACGACGCCGCGCTGGTGGCGATGGATCCAAAGACCGGCGAGGTGCTGGCGATGGTGGGTGGTGACGACTACTACCGCCCGGGCGGCCAGATCAACATGGCGACCACGAACACCCGCCAGCCTGGATCCTCATTCAAGATGTTCACCTACACCTCGGCAATCGAGAGCGGCCGCTTGAGCATGACCAGCCCGATCCTCGACCAACCGATGGTGTTCCCGCTCGGCGGCGGCAAAGATGGCCTCAAGCCCTATGCCCCGCTCAACTATGACCAGCGATTCCACGGCACCGTGCCCCTGAAGATGGCGATGGGCAACTCGCTCAACATCCCGGCGATCAAGGTCGAGCTCACCACCGGAATCCCGGCCGTGCTCGACACCGCGCGGCGGATGGGCGTGACCAGCCTCAATCAAGACGACAGCCATTACGGTATGAGCCTGACACTGGGCGGGTACGGCGTCTCGCCCTTGGACATGGTCACCGGCGCGTCGACGCTGGCCAACCTCGGCGTCCGCCACCGGCCGGCACCGGTGCTGCGGATTCAGGACGGACTCGGCAAAACGGTCTTCAAGTACGATTCGGCGAAGAACGAGTTCCGCGCCATCAGCCAGCAGGTGGCGTTCATCATCGATTCCATCATGTCGGACGACCGCAACCGTTGCATGTCGTTCGGTTGCGGCGGCGACCTGACCCTACCGGGCCGGCACGTTGGCGCGAAGACGGGCACCACCCAGGACTTCCGCGATAACTGGACGGTCGGCTTTACGCCCACGCTGGCCACGGCCGTCTGGGTGGGCAACCCCGATTACCATCGCCTGGCGCACAACTCCACCGGCATCGTGGGAGCGGCTCCCATCTGGCACCAGTTCATGCAGCAGGCGCTGGCCCCGCAGCCGGACCAGTGGTATGCCGTCCCCGCGGGCGTCGACCAGGTTGGTGGGAACTATTACCTGCCGGGGACCGAGTACCTCCCGTCCACGCTGGCGGGTTCGTGGCCGATGTGCCGCTTCCAGAATTTCAACCCCTACACCGTCACCGATGCGCAGCTGACCGTCAACGGACTTCCCTGCGTCCTTGGCTACGCGCCGCGCGACACACGCGGAGAGGGCTAGAAACAAGAAACCCGGCGACTACCTGGTGGCAGCCGCCGGGTTGTGAAGGGATCGCCCCGCTTACGAGCCGCGACGGCTGTTATAGAACCCGAAGCCGCCGCCGAACAGACCGAGGATGATCAGGATGATCCCGATCAAAGTCCAGCCGAGCACCAGCGCAATAATCCCGAGCACGATCAGTAGTCCGCCTCCACCGAAGTACACCCGGCACCTCCTTTTTCTGAGAAATCCAGAAGGGTCGCTTCCAACATTAAGCGCGCGAACGACATCTGTGAAGACCCCGAGTTGTAAAAGGCCCCCCACCCTGCCCTCCCCCGCGAGCGGAGGAGGGGAATGTGCGTTCTGTATGATACTCAGTATCACATGACTCGGGTTATCAAAGTCGTGCTGTTCGGCGGTTTCCTTGCCGCCCTGCTGGCTGCCTGCGGCGCCCCCGCCGCCGGCGGTTCCGGCAACGGCACGCTTCAAGTCATCGCCGGTGAGAACTTCTGGGGCAGCATTGCGGCCCAGCTGGGCGGCTCGCACGTCTCGATGACCAGCGTCGTCACCAACCCAAACACTGATCCGCACGAATACGAGAGCAGCGCCACTGATGCGCGCGCCTTCGCGACGGCCGATTACGTCATCCTGAACGGCGCCGGCTACGACGACTGGGGACGGAAGTTGCTCTCGGCCAACCCCAGCCCGAGTCGGAAGGTGTTCACCGTCGCCGACCTGCTCAACAAGAAGGCGGGCGACAACCCGCATTTTTGGTACAACCCCGACTGGGTCGACCAGGTCGCCGACAAGATCACAGCCGACTATCGCGCGCTCGACGCGGCGGACGCCGGTTATTTCACCCAGCAGCGCGAGGCGTTCGCGACCGCACTCCAGCCGTACCATGACGCGGTCGCGCAGATCCGAGCCACCGCCAGTGGCATCCCCGTCGGCTCGACCGAAAGCATCTTCGTCTACATGGCGCACGCGTTGGGCATCAACCTGGTCTCGCCGCCAGAATTCATGCAGGCGATCTCTGAGGGCACGGACCCGCCGGCGCAAACCGTGGCCCAGTTCCAGGACCAGATCTCGCACCATCAGATCAAGCTGCTCGTCTATAACACGCAGACCTCGACGCCGATCACCGACAACCTCAGGCAACTGGCTACCCGAAACGGCATCCCTGTGGTCGGCATCTCGGAAACGATCCAGCCGACGACCGCCACCTTCCAGGAGTGGCAAACCAGGCAGCTGATCTCCCTCCAGGCCGCGCTGAGCCGACAATAGCGGGCAGCATGGCGCGTCCGATCTCTCCCGCCGTCGTCGCCGATGGGCTGGCCGCCGCTTACGGAGACCAGTTGATCTGGCGAAACGCCAGCTTCACCGTGAACACCGGCGAGTTCGTTGCCGTGCTGGGGCCGAACGGCAGTGGGAAATCCACCCTCCTGCGCTTGCTCCTGGGCCTTCTACCTCCAGCGGCAGGCACCCTCCAGGTCCTTGGCACGCGTCCGCATCGAGGCAACGCCCAGATCGGGTACGTCCCCCAGCGCCGAAACATCGACCGCGATCTGCCGGTGCGAGGTCGGGATTTCGTTCATTTGGGTATCGACGGCGATCGATGGGGGGTCGCCATGGGCAACGCCGCGAACAACCATGAGCGCGTCGCCCAGGCGATCAGGTCGGTCGACGCACAGGCCTACGCCGATCGCCCGATCGGGCGACTGTCAGGCGGGGAGCAGCAGCGCCTGCTGCTGGCGCAAGCACTGGCCGGCAAGCCACAGATGCTGCTCCTCGACGAGCCGCTGGCCAGCCTTGACCTTCGCAACCAGATTGTCATTGCCGAGCTGGTCGCGGAATTGGCGCGCGCGAACGGTCTCACCGTCCTTCTGATTGCGCACGACATCAACCCACTGCTGCCCATCGTCGACCGCGTGCTCTACGTGGCGCACGGCGGCGTGGCGATCGGCAAGCCGGCCGAGGTCATCACCACCGAACAGCTGAGTCGCCTGTACGACGCTCCCGTCGAGGTGCTTCACGACAGCCACGGCCACATGTTCGTTGTGGGGCTGGAGGCGGAAAGCGCGCATCATGATGCCTGAGCACTACCTCGCCGCTGCACCGTACTTCGGCTGGGACCTGGTGCGTGACGTGCAGGAACTCCTTCGCTACGCCTTTATGCAGCACGCCTACGAGGCCGGAACCATCGTCGCGCTATCCGCTGGCGTTATCGGGTATTTCGTGGTCCTGCGGGGCCTCTCCTTTGCCGCGCACGCGCTTTCCCACATCGGGTTTGCGGGCGCGACCGGCGCGGTCCTGCTGGGAGCCGCTCCCATCGTTGGATTGCTGGCTTTCACCATGTCGGCCGGCGGGGTCATGGGCGCCCTCGGCCAGCGACTTCGTGGCCGCGATGTGACGATCGGCCTGGTGATGGCCTGGTCCCTCGGTCTTGGCCTCCTCTTCACCGCCCTCTATAAGGGGTCCGCCGGCCTCGCGATCGGCATCCTGTTCGGTCAGATCTTCGGCATCACGAGTGACGAGGTCGCCGTGACGTTCGTCGCCGGATCCCTCACGGTGCTGGCGCTGGTCGTCGTTTACCGCCCGCTGCTCTTTGCCACACTCGACGAAGAGGTCGCAGAAGCCAAAGGCGTTCCGGTTCGCGGTCTGTCTATCGCGTTCATGGTCATCCTGGCGATCGCCGTCTCAGAGGCGGTGCAGGTCGTCGGGGTGCTCTTGATTTTTGCCCTGATCGTCGCACCCGCGGCGATCGCTGAGCGCTTCACGACTCGTCCCAGTCGCGGCGTACTGCTTTCCGCGGCGCTGGCGGTGCTCTTCACCTGGGGAGGCTTGACCGTTGCCTACTACTTTCCCTACCCGGTCGGCTTCTTCATTACGACGATTGCCTTCTGGAGCTACATCCTCGCGCGGGTGCTGAGCGATGTCATCGCCCGGCGCGCCGCCGGCCGGCTTCGCCCCTGGCGCGAGGAACAGGTCCGGCACTCGCCGTAAAAGTCGAGGGTCGCGTGATCGACCCGAAACCCCCGCTGGCGCGCGATCGTCTCGGCGAGCGGCGCGACCGCGGCCTCGTCGAGGTCTTCAACCGTGCGGCAGGTGGTGCAAATCAGGTGATGGTGATGGCCGGGCTCACACCAGACGTACGCGGAGACGTGACCCGGTCGCTCGAGCCGCTGCGCCAGGCCGGCGGTGACCAGCGTGTCGAGCGATCGAAACACCGTGGCCCGGCCGATGTAGGCATGCTTCTTGCGCACGCGCTCGTACAGTTCTTGCGCCGAGGTTTCCTTCCCCGTCTGGGCCAGCACCGCCGCGATGGCGAGCCGCTGGGGCGTCAGCCGGACGCCGGTCTGCTGGAGCGCGGTCTGGGCGCTTGTCTCAACCACAACCAAATGATACTGCGTATCTCCATCCCCGCCCCGCGGGGGAGGGTCGGGGTGGGGGCCGTGGGGGTTTTCGGGCACCGCGCCGTTACGTTTCCATGGCGACCGCCGCGGTCTCTTCGCGCCCGTGGATCCAAAGAGCCATCCCAGCGGCGGCGCTTGGGTCCACGCTCTTCCCCATCGGCATGTTTGCCTGGCTGGTGGCGCATCCCGCGGCGGACCCGAGCATCGTCGTCCCGCGCGAGCACTTCATCATCGTGACGGCGGTCTCCCTGCTGGCCTTCGGGCTCGCCGCCCTGCTGGCGATCGCCTCGGTCCAGATCGCGCAG
>Ga0209011_1000574_pt1 | contig 13872 bp, 9 predicted proteins | sample BlaSpr_A8_OM1_M3_FD_187986 | JGI IMG/M metagenome (GOLD analysis project Ga0209011, IMG submission 187986) | Forest soil microbial communities from Thunder Bay, Ontario, Canada - Black Spruce, Ontario site 2_A8_OM1_M3 (SPAdes) (version 2) | ecosystem: Environmental > Terrestrial > Soil > Boreal... | reverse complement strand
AACGATCTCACTCTCGCGGATGCCTCCCGTGCCTCGCGCGCCCGGGTCCGTTCCACCATGGGCCGGATCTAGCACGACGATGTTGAGCCCCGCTTGTTGCGTTTGCGCGTTGAACGGGGAAGCCACTGATCCTGCCACTCCTCCTTGTGGAGAAGACGCAGATTGAGTCGTCGTCGTCGGCGTGCCGGGCGCGGGTTGCTGGGTCTGTGAGGGAGGCTGAAATGGAGAAACCATCACTGCGCCCAGAAGAGCCACTGAGAGCAGCCCAATCGAAGAGACCGACCTGATTCGGAGAATGTTTCGCACTTAGAGCAGCATACCAAATCCGTCAACCATTACGCGCCGCTCGAAACACGCATACGCGCCGAGAAAGGGACGGGCCCAGGGCTGCCTCTTGATCCCGAATCGTCTTCATGCCAAGGCTAGTGAGCCGCTGGCACATCCCGGGGGATCATTGGAGAAATGACCAGTGTTTTCAGTTTCGCTTTTTCGAGCGCCGCATTGACACCCGCCAGATCGTCTTTTTGGAACGTGGCCCAGCGCGCCAGCGTCTCCTGCGCAGCTTCTTCCCACCGCGCGCTGGCGGTCACCGCATCAGCGGCGGGCCCCAAATCTGAGCTGTCCACTACGACCAAGAGACTAGTGAGCGCCGCCGCAACTTTGGGAAGAGGTTCATGCTCCTTGCCCGGAGCGGGGAGTCCCAACAACATGAAACCGGCGTCGCTCTCAGGCTCGGTCGCCGTTTCAACCTTTTTTTCCAGCCCCTGCAAAACCGTCAGAAGCTCGGTGCTGGTGCCCGCCTCCTTCTTGCGCGGCTCGATTTGCTTTCGAAGCTCACCGGCCTGTTGTAACGCTATCGAGACCTCGCCCAATCTCTCCGCGAGCCTGGAAGCCAGCCCAAACTGCCGCACCAGCGCGTCCTGCGACGTTTTCACGCGCGGATCCAGCGTGATCGTCAACGGTTGCGTGCTGCTCTTGCCGTTGGCCGTGAGTTTCACGATGTAGTTGCCCGGCACGGCCAAAGGGCCGGCCGGTCCCCAGAGAGAGCTACGAACGCTTTTCGGCAGCTCGTAACGAAGGTCCCAGACGAATCGGTGCATTCCCGCCTCGGCCAAAAGAGGCTTCGGCTCGTGCAGCCACTCGACTTGAAACTGGACGTCGTTCGGGTTGGTCTTGTGCAGTTCGTCGTTGCTCGCGAATCTCCGCACCAGCTTTCCTTCAGAGTCGAAGATTTCCAGTTGGACGGCCGATGAGGCTCTATCCTTCAAGAAATAATCCAGCACTGCGCCTTCCGGGGGATTCGGAGCCAACGGCTCATCCTTCGGTACCGGTGTTCCTTGGTCTGAGCCCGGCCGCATGCGAATGGCAGCTTGCGGACGAAAGAGCCATGTGTCGGCGGTGGCGACATGCGAATCGAGCTGCCGCAGTGGCGTCACATCCTCCAGTATCCAAAACGAGCGGCCAAACGTGGCAATCACCAAATCGTTCTCGTGCACCACCAGGTCGCGCACCGATGTCACCGGCAAGTTGAGTTGCAAGGACTGCCAATCGTCTCCGTCATTGAAGGAACCGTAGACGCCCTTTTCCGTGCAGGCGTACAGCAACCCTTTTCGAGCAGGATCTTCGCGCACGCAGTTCAGAAAGCTTCCCTCGGGAATCCCGTTCGAGACGCGCTGCCAGGTTTTGCCGAAATCCCGCGTTCGATAGAGATACGCCTGGTAGTCCTCAAGGCGATGTCTGTCCACTGCTGCGTACGCCGTTCCGGCATCGGAATGCGACGCTTCGATGTGCGTCACCTTGCTCCAGGGCGTCAGGTCCGGCGGCGTAACGTTCTCCCAAGTTTTGCCTTCGTCTTGCGTCAGTTGAATCAATCCGTCGTCCGTCCCGGCCCAGATTTCTCCAGCCCGCACGGGCGATGGCCCAATCGTGTAAATCACGCCGCGGCGTTTGCTCTTTGGCGCATCCGCAGCCGTCGCTGTGTCCAGATTTGGCGGCACTCCGGGATCTTCGCGCGTGAGATCGGGACTGATCGCTTGCCAGGAGTTGCCGCCGTCCGCCGTTCGAAACAAAACTTGCGAGCCGAAGTACAGCGCATGCGGATCGATCGGAGAAAAAATAAGCGGCAGTGTCCACGTGCGCCGGTAATCCCCGGGATGCGCAAGCGTCGGCGGCAAATGCTGGAGCTGTTCGCTGCCGAAATCCTGCCGCGCGACGAAGCCGCCGAACACCACGCCCGGATGCAGCGGATCCGGCGCAATATAGCCATTTTCGTCGCCGGCATCCATCGGCCGCCAATCATGAAAATTCAACGAATGGTACTTGCTGTGGCTTGGAGTTGCCGCCGAACCGCTGTCCTGCTGTGCACCGTACACCCAGTAAGGAAACTGGTCGTCCGTCACCACGTGATAGAACTGTGCCGTCGGCTGGTTGTACCAGGAACTCCAAGTCTCGCCGCCGTTGCGCGTCACGATTGTGCCTTGGTCGCTGCTGAGAATCATCCGCCGTGGCTCGTCGGGATCAATCCAAAGTTCGTGGTAGTCGTCTCCCCCGGGCGCCCCTTTAAATGCCGCGAACGTCTTGCCTCCATCGCGCGACTGGTAAGTTGTGGTGTTCGGGATGTACACGGTGTCAGGGTCTTTGGGATCCACACTGACTTCCCCGAAGTACCACCCACGCTGCCAGGCGCGGCGGTCATTCGAAACGCGCTGCCAACTCTGCCCGCCGTTGTCAGAACGAAAGAGCCCGCCCTCCTTGGCGTCCACGATCAGATAAATCCGCCGCGGATTACTCGGCGCAAAAGCGATTCCGATCCGTCCGAGACCTTCCGATGGTAGTCCCTGCCCGCTCACCTGTTCCCAATGATCGCCACCGTCAATTGAGCGATAGAGGCCGCTGCCCGGTCCGTTCGAAGGAGGGTAAATGCTCCACGGCGGCCTTCGCGTCTGCCACAGCGCTGCGTAAATCGTTTTCGGATTCCCCGGCTCGAATGCCAGATCGATCGCGCCAGTGTTTTCGTCGTGAAAGAGAATTTTCTGCCAGCTCTTTCCGCCATCTTTCGAACGGAAGACGCCTCGCTCCTGGTTTGGCCCGTAAGCATGACCCAGTGCAGCGACGAAAACCTTGTTTGGGTCCCGCGGGTCCACGAGGATCCTCCCGATCTGCCGCGAATCCTCCAGCCCGATGTGCGCCCACGCCTTGCCGCCGTCCGTGGACTTGTACATTCCATTCCCGTAGGAAATCGAAGAGCGCATGTCGGCTTCTCCCGAGCCGGCGTAAATTACGTTCGAATCCGACGGCGCAACCGCGATTGCCCCAATCGATGCGATAGGCTGCGAATCGAAAATGGGATTCCACGTTCGCCCCGCATCATTGGTTTTCCAAATGCCTCCGCCCACGCTTCCGAAATAGAAAACTTCCGGCTGCCCGCGCACGCCCGCCACCGCCAATGCGCGCCCCCCACGAGATGGCCCGATCAGCCGCCACCGCAGCTCTTGAAAGAGTTTAGCGTCGAAGCGCTGCGCCGTCTGCGGCGAGGCAGCCATCCGCAAGGTACCATCTAGGGCGAAGAGCAGTAATAGTGACAAGGCAGCGAGATGTCGCGGGTTCACGTTACGAGTCTCCCGATGAATAGACAGGTGTGGTCTGTCTCCGATGATGGTATGAATTTTGATGTCAGGCCCAGCGCTATTGAGACGACTCTCGGATGAGGACAACGTCGGAGTCGGTATGGCCGCGGAGTATGCAGAGGCTTCTGCCATCCGGTGACCAACGGAAGTTGATAATCTGCTCCGAATCAAAGGTGGTGATCTGCCGGCCACGCGAGCCGTCGAGCGGTTGCACCCAGAGATTGTCCACACCGTTTTCGCGGATCGGGTAGGCCACCGCCTTGCCATCCGGCGTGAAGCTCAAGCCTCCGTTCGAAATCCGCTCGTCCGCATCAATCAGATGCGGTGGCGAAGGCGTCGAAGAGGGCTCCAGGAGCACTACCTTATATTGAGGATACGGATCCTCCGATGTCGGCATGGTAGCTAAAACATAAGCGAGAACCTTCCCGTCGGGAGAAGGGCTCAGCCCGGTCCCTGCGGGGAAGGTTCGGGGAACAGCGCTCCCCGGGAACATTTCGGGTTTTCCTGAACCGTCCATCGGTACCCGCCAAAGTTGCTGCAACGCAAGGTCCCAGTAATATGCCCATTTTCCGTCTGCTGAACAAACCGGAGCTCGATCGTCCTTTCCGTCGGTCAATTTCACTGGATTTGTGCCGTCGGCGTTAGTGCGCCAGACGTTCGTTGAGTTTGTGCCGCCATGAAAGGCCCAGGAGAACACCAGGTAACGAGTCCCGCAGCCCGCCAATTCCACAATCGCCGCGCCTGAATCGCCAACCAACTGCGTCGGAACGCTCCGATCGATGCCGATCCTCATCACGCGAATAAAGTCGCTGAAAAGCAGATTCCCGTCCGCGGACCAATCGAATCCGTAAACATTCTGTCCCTGGGGGAGCACTGGGTTCGCCCCCGGCGATTGGCTGCCTGTGGCTGGAATGACGTATAGATTTTGCGTAGCTTTGGTCTGGACAGTCGCCAGAGTTTTTCCGTCGGCAGAGAGAGTCAATGTTGCATAACTATTGGTATCCCGAGTGATCGGCTGGAGCTGTTCGGTCCCCTCCTCAACGAATCCGATCTGTGACCGCTGAAAGTAATCCGGTCCCTTTCGCGAATATAACGCCAGGAGTCCACGCCCATCGGGGAGCCACTTGAAGTCCAGAGTGAGCTTGTCATCGAAGGTAGCGAATCTGTTTATTTTCTTGGTCTCGATATCGAACAGGGCGATTCCTCCGAGAGCCTTGTCCGGCTTGAACAATCTGTACGCCAGCTGCCCGTCTCGCGAGGACCAAGCGATGAACGCAGGGCTATCAGCGGCCGGCGCGACAACATTCAGAACCTGGTCGTCGCCCCCATTCAGATTGGATGTCATCAACCTGTACTTGCCTGCCTCCGGATCATTCATTCGAGCGAAGGCGAAGCGCCGCCCATCGGGTGAGAAAGCGATGTCGCTGTTAATGCCCCGGATTATTGTTTGAGGGGTGCCCCCCAACACTGGCGCCCGAAAGAGATCGAAGTTGGTATTTGTCGCATCCGTCGCTTTGATGAAATAAAGATAATTTCCGTCCGGAGAAAACGTGAGGCTTTTGTAGGAAGCTGGCGCAGCCGGGATCACTTGTGTGTCGCTGCTAGTCGGAAGGTTGTGCAGCCACAGACCCTGCAGTCCTTTGTTGTTGATCACCGTCAGCACGTATCTTCCATCCGGCGAAATGGCCGTGAGTGCAGCCTTGCCCGAGTTGGTGACCTGGGTGATCGTGAAATTCTGGAAATGAGCCCCGCTTGCACGGTGCAGCAGCGAGTACACTCCGAATACCGCCGCGGCCAAAACGGTCAGTCCGGCCACCGCAATTCCGGTAGCTCCCCATTTGTGTTGCTTCACCGCGGCGACAACCGCGGAACTCCCGTGCTGTTGAGCTGTGGGAGGAGCCGGCGGGGGGGCAGCAACCGCCGAAGAAGTCGAGACTGGCTGCGGAGTCGGGTTTGATTCGGTTTCGCGCTTCAGCCGTTTCAGATCTGCCCGCATTTCCGCGGCCACCTGGTAACGCAGATCACGATCCTTCTCCAGTGCCTTGCTGATAATCTCTTCTAACTTCAGCGGTAAATCGGGATTGAGCCGCAGGGGGCGTAAAGGTGGCCGGTTGAGAATCGCATCAAATATAATCGCAGAAGTATCCCCTCGAAACGGCATTGCCCCCGTGGCCATCTCGTACAACACTGCGCCGAACGAAAAGAGGTCAGTTCGCGCATCAAGCTGCTTTCCTTTGGCTTGCTCCGGCGACATGTATGCCACCGTCCCAAGCGCCGTGCCCGGCCCGGTCAGTTGCTCGGCACTTGAGCCAGCCGTCGCCTCGAACCGCACTCCAGCCGCTTGCGCAACCTTACTGCTGATCGGCGTCAGTTTGGCGAGCCCGAAATCCAAAATCTTGGCGTGCCCTCTTTTGGTGACAAAGATATTGGCGGGCTTGATGTCGCGGTGAACGATGCCTTCGCTATGCGCGGCATCGAGCGCATCCGCGATCTCAATGGCCAGCAAAAGCAGCTTTTCGTTATCCAACGGACTGCCAGTGATGACGTGTTTGAGCGTCAGGCCATCCAGATACTCCATGGCGATGAATGCTCTTCCTTCCTGTTGTCCGATGTCGTGAATGGTGCAGATGTTGGGATGATTCAGGGCGGATGCCGCTTGCGCTTCACGTTGGAAACGGGCCAACGCCTGCGGATCACGGCAAACTTCCTGCGGCAAAAATTTAAGGGCCACAAAGCGGTGGAGCCGTGTGTCCTCGGCTTTGTAGACCACGCCCATGCCACCGCCACCCAGCTTGTCGGTGATTCGATAGTGGGAGATGGTTTGGCCGATCATTGGGATGACATCTTAAGGAGTGACCTTGGGGGAAGTCAACGGAAAGACTTGAACTAGAGCACCTCGTACCAGCAGATTGAGTACCCCATGATGGGTTCCTTTTCTAGGTAAATCTGGCTCCCTCCAAAACGGAATTTCGGTTGAAGGTCTTTGGAAGATACTGTAGCGTTGCGGCCTGTGTTGCTCTCGCGAAATCGGGTAAACCAAACAATTTCTGATGTTGGGCCTTTAAGCGAAGGCGTTCTCTTCGACAGTGGACAGGCAAGGGGCAGCAAGTCGCGACGCTCAGTTCCATGCGGCCACGGCCACGGTTTCGTCCATGGTTGGCGCGCTCCCTGCCGTTTCTGAATGGCGAGAAACTTCTGGATTTTGCGACCGCGTGAACTCTAAGGAGGCAGACATGAAGGATTCCACTCTCCCGCGAATCAAAGTCCTGCTCGCTCTGATTTTCGCGGGTCGGATACCGAGAAAGTTGAAATGGCCCTTACTCCTCGGGATGTTCCTGACTTCTCCCATTCTTTGCGCCCAGCAGAGCAATACTCCTTCCGACATGAATCCGCAGACGACGCAGTTGCTCCTGCAGCGCATGGATCAGCTGGAGGCAAAAGTAAGAGAATTAGAGGCGGCTTTGGCGCAAGCCACGGCCGCAATCCCCAGGCCAACGCCTCCCCAGGCCGCTCCGCCCAGTCAACCCGAACCTGAGCCGCAAGCTGAACATGCCATGTCAGATGTAATGGACCTCAACAGGACCCTCTTGCGCATAAGGGGATTCAGTGACGTCACGCTTCACGGGAGCAACCGGAAAGGCGACACGACCTCCTTCACCCTCGGACAGCTCGACCTCTTTATCACTTCCGACCTCTCGGATAGGCTCAAGTTCCTCAGTGAGATTGTTTTCGAGGCGGGGCGGGACAATGCGTTTGGCGTAGATGTCGAACGCTTGCTGCTCAACTATTCGTTCGGCGATTATCTGAACATAGGGGCCGGCCGTTTTCACTCTGCGATCGGCTATTACAATACTGCCTATCATCACAGCACCTGGCTTCAAACGACTACCGGCCGCCCCTTCCTGTTTCTATTTGAGGATCAAGGCGGAATTCTGCCCATTCACAATGTTGGCGTGACGGCATCCGGACGAATACCTTCAGGCACACTTGGTCTGCACTACGTCGCCGAAGTTGGCAACGGGCGTAACTCGCGTTCGCCCCTGGACGAGCAAGTGCAAAACGTCGTTGATGAAAACAACCACAAGGCCGTCAATTTTGCAGTCTTTGCGCGGCCCGAGGCCGTCCGCGGATTGCAGACGGGCCTCTCAATCTACCGGGATCTTTTGGCGCCGCTGAATTCGCCAAGAATTGGTGAGACTATATTTGCCGCGCACGCCGTTTACGTCGGGCCGACCTTCGAATGGCTGAATGAGGCTCTACTCATTCGCCATGCACCCCAGGGAACTCCTCGAGTGTTCGAAACGCCGGGCTTCTATACTCAGATTTCCAAACGTTTCGGCTCTTACCGCCCTTATATGCGGTACCAATATGTCAATGCTTCCCGGAGCGAGCCGGTGTTTCCCGACGTCGGCTTACGCCACGGCCCTTCGGTGGGCTTGCGATACGACTTGAGTGACTTTGTGGCTTTGAAGCTGCAATACGACTACACTGCACGAGGGCGCGATCAGGCCATCCACGCACTGGCCCTCCAGGCCTGTTTCACCTTCTAAAGGCGTGCAACGATGCCTCGTATGACATCTGGTTTACCGATGTTGGCCGTAGCCCTGTTGCTGTCCCATGTCCTGCCGGTTGGGACCAGCGAACCCCTTGAGTTCGTGCCGCAAAGCCGCCCGGCGTCCGAGGATAGTCTAGGAATTGTCGTGAATCGGTCGAATCCAGTCGAGAACCTGTCTTTCGCGGAGCTGCGCAAAATCTTTTTAGGGGAGCAAAGCCATTGGTCCAATGGCCGTCGTATCACGGTGGTGATGCTCGAGCCTGGCAAGCAGGAACGCCAAGCCGTACTCACTCAAATCTACCGGATGGATGACAAAGACTTCAATAAACACTTTTTGCAGGGCATGTTCACTGGAGAAATCCACGCGGCACCGAAGACTCTGGCGACCCCCACGGAAGTGCTCAAGTTCGTGTTCAACGTTCCCGGCGCCATCGGCTATGTGCGTGGCACAGAAGCGGATGAATCCGTGAAGGTCGTTCACGTAGACAGCCGCCTCCCCGGCGATAAGGACTACAGCATTCGGTTACGCCCGAAATCAGCCAAATAGTAGCAGCTTAGGCGGCTTCCGCGTTCTCGGTCAGGGCCGGCTCTGGTACGCGTTTACGCAGCTTCCCCGTGGTCCCATATGCCACAAAGCCGGCGACAATGATCAGGGCTCCGAAAGCCAGCCCATTCATCCCCAGCACGCTCTCGTGCTCGCTCTCCACCATCGCCAGGCTCAGGAGCAGCAGCGGAAATATTCCACAGGTAATCGCACCGGTCAGCCCGCCAGGCACGCGGAATTCCCGCTTCAATCCTGGCTCGCGAATGCGCAACGCCACCAGTGTCACAAATTCCAGCATCAAGCTGGCCCCATAAAGCATGATGTCCAGGGTTACGAGCCGCTTGAACCCTAGTCCCAGGCACAGCGCCCAGCACGTCGCACAGAAAATGATGGCCACCCAAGGTGCCCGAGTCCGGGCGCTCACCTTGCCAAAAAACTTTGGCAGCATGCCGTCCCGCGCCATCGCCAGTGGCAGCCGCGAATAGCTCATCACCAGCGCGTTGAACATGCCGAACGCGCTCATCATTCCGCCAAGCACGATCAGGAATCGTAGCCATTCGAATCCCATGAACTTTCCACCAACGAGCCCCGCCACTTCGGCCCAAGCCCCGTCACTCCCGAACCTCGAGGCCGGGATGCCCGCGAAATACACCGCCACGAATGGGAGCACGTAAGTCAGCGCCACCAGGACCACTGCCGCAATCATGGCCTTCGGATATGTCCTCTGCGGCCGCTCGACTTCCTGTGCAATCGTCGAGGCGTTATCCCAGCCCATGTAGTTCCACATTGCCACAAGCACGCCGCCGAGCAAGCCCAGCCCCGCAGCGGCCGGCGCGGCGTGAGCTTGCGCCAGCGCCCCCATTTTGAGCGGCGCCATCACCACGATCAGTGCGAACGGTGCCGACAGCAGGAAGAAAAGCCACAGCGAGGTGATTCCCACGACGCGAATTCCAGCAAGATTCAGCACCGCGCAAGTCACGACCACGAAAAGTCCGGCGTAGATTCCGTGATTCCCAAGGCCAAACCACGGCGACATCTGCTTCAAGTAAAAGACAAACAGCGTCGGGTAGATCGCCATGTCAAAAATGCTGGCGGCCAGCGACAACCACGCTTCCTGAAATCCCCAGAAGTTCCCCAATCCGCGGCGCACCCACGCGTAGTAGCCACCCTCCTGCGGTAGTGCGCTCGAGAGTTCGCCGATCATGAACGCTGTCGGCAGGCACCACAGCACCGGCAGGAACAGCAAAATTAGAATCCCGTGGCCGTAGCCCGCGCCATGAATGATCTCTTCCGTGCCGTACGTGCCGCCAGACACCATGAAGAACGTGGCAGCCACAAGCGGCCAAAGCGTAAGCTTAGCGACTCTTTTTTTTGCGGTTGGGATTGCGGGGGAAGGTAGCTGGGCGGGAAGCGATATAGAACTCAATTTGTACTCTCGTCCTCCTAAACGAAACTCGCTCGCGCCGCTGGGTTGACCGCTCTGCGGTCACCCCTGAAAATAAAGCGAGTTCGCATTCGAAGGATACAAGACTCGTCACTGCATGCAAGGAAAAAATGCACCCGCGCGAAATTTTTTTCTGTCTCGCTGCCCTGAAAATACGGCTGTCTCCTCCTTGCTCAACACGGGTCTGCCCCCATTTTCATGCTCTACGAGTGCGGCGCAGCCGCTTGACGGTCTGCGTTAAGTCCTTAGGTCTTTTCATCTTTGCATTGCTTCAACTGTTCCCCTCGCGCTATCCTCTCCTCCCCCGCGGAGGTGAATGATGCGACTTCGTCATGCGATTTTTGCAACCGCCCTTTTCACGCCGATACTCTGCCCTTCCTCGTTTGCCCAGTCCCGCTTCACCGTCGGCACCGCTTCCGCCGCCCCCGGCGAAAAATCCACCGGCACCCTCGAAGTCCCCGTCGGCGTTGACGCTGCCACCAGCATCCCCGTCGTCGTCGTGAACGGCGCCAAGCCCGGAAAAGTCCTCGCCCTCGTCTCCGGCGCCCACGGCACCGAATACGTGTCCATCATCGCCATCGAAAGGCTCATCGCCGCCCTTGACCCCGCACAGGTCACCGGCACCGTCATCCTCGTCCCGCTCATCAATATCCAATCCTTCGAGCAAAAAGTCCCGCACGTCAATCCCATCGACAACAAAAGCATGAACCGCTTCTACCCCGGCAAACCTGACGGTACGCAAACCGAGCGCGCCTCTTTCCTCATCACCAAGGAAATCGTCGACCGCTGCGATTACCTCATTGACTACCACGGCGGCGACCTCGACGAGAGCCTGCGCCCCTATGCCTACTGGGGACCCACCGGCAGGGAAGCGCAGGACCGCACATCCAAGGACATGGTCCTCGCCTTCGGCCTCGATCACATCATCATCTGGCGCGAGCGCCCCACCGACCCCGCCGCCACACGCTACCTTGATAACACCGCCTCCGTCCGCGGCAAACCTTCCATCGTTGTCGAAGCCGGCCACGCCGGCACTGTCGAAACCGACGACCTCGCTCTCCTCGTCAACGGCACTCTCAGCACCATGCGCGCTCTGAAGATGCTCCCCGGCGATCCGCATCCCATCGAAAATCCCGTCTGGATTGAGAAATTAGTTGACGTCCTCGCCGACGGTCCCGGCATCTGGTATCCCCTCGTCAAGCGCGGCACCTACGTCTCTGCTGGAATGAAGCTCGGCACCATCACCGACTACACGGGGAAGCTCATCGCCGAGCCCCGCGCTCCCGTCTCCGCCGTAATCCTCCACGTTAACGCCGTTCCCTCACTTAAAAAGGGCGACAACATCGCCGACCTCGGCGTCGTCGCCTCTCACGCTCCCTGAGTTCGCAGCCAATTGCTTTGTGACCGGATGGGCACGCGCGGCATCCAACGTTGACTTATGCCGATTAACATCGAAGGCCGCCAGGATGGCGTGGGTGTCATCTACAATTGCCATGGCGATATGACCATAGATGATTTCTTCCAGGCCGGGATCGGTTTCCTGGCCTTCCCGGAGGGGATCAAGAAGTGGAGGTATTGCGTCATTGATCTCACTTCCGTCGGGGCCATGCACATCAATTCCGATGACATTCGCATTGTTGTCGAGCAGAACAAGCGCATTGCCGCCATCGCGCAACCGGGGGCGCTTCTGGCCGTCGCTTCTCCAAAAGATCTGGGCTATGGCCTCTCACGCATCTGGGAAGTCCTCATGGAACAGATTGGATGGGAAACAATGACGTTTCGTTCTCGCGCCGAAGCCGAAGCCTGGATCCGGCAACGCGCCAAACTCAAATTCGGCCTCGACGTCCCGCTCACTTCCGCCGCCCCTTAGCAGGGCGCCCCGCTCGCCTTGTGGCACAGCCAACCTCTGCCCCATCGCTTGCGCACTTCGCATGCGATGAATCCGGCTGTGCGGTTCTGTCTTTCCTTAGTAGAGGCGAGTTTATCTCGCCAGGTTTTTCGCTTCGTAGAGGCGAGCTTATCTCGCCAGTCTTCCGCTCAACCGCTTCTTCCGACCCTCCTCAGTGCGCTCGCGAAAAATGCTCGTGCACAACCTTCCATTCCTTCCCCTGTTTCGAAAACACATGCGTGCCCCGCCCGTGGATTTTGTGCCCTCGCCCGAGCTGCACGCTCCAGTAGAAGGTTGCCACCGCCGTCCCACCGCTCACCGACACGTGCGGCTGCTCCATATGGTAAGCGAGCTTCGGCGCCTGCTTCAGGTAGTAGTCAAACGTCTTCCGCAGCGCGCCGAGCCCGCGAATCCGCTGGTGCTTCGTCGACGAAAACCCCACGAACCCGTGGTCAAATAGTTTCACCGCGCCTCGTACGTCGCCTCGATTGATCGCCCGCACCTGTTCCCGTTCCAATTGCAGAATCTGCCCACGTACGCTCTTCGCCATGGGTCACCTCCAATCTCCCGTTCGGGCAAGCGGCTCGCCTTGATACTACACCCCCCGCTGTAGCTTCAGTAGTGGACAGCCCCCACCGTCCTTCCCAGCGGAGCAGGCCGATTTTTTCTTCCGCTTTCGCTCCCGCGAAAGGGTCGGCTTGCGCAGAGAGGGTTCTCTCTTCTCTTTATTAGGGTAGTGGCGAGGCCAACGCCGGTTGCGTTCAGTTGGTACGCGTGGCGAACTGGCGATCCAGGTTCATGGAGAGACTTTGGTCAAGAACCACTGCCACGTAGCGCGAGCAGATTTGCATTTCACCTTTTGCCCATGCGGAAATGGCGGGCAGCTTCACTCGGAAAGCGTGCTCGAGTTTCTCAACCGCGCGGTAATACACCGACACTTCTCTTAGCCAGGGGCTCTTCTTTTTCAAGTCAGGGGACAATTCGTTGCACAAATGCACGAGTGTGCAGAAATCGCCTGCGCCAATGGCCGCGCCGTCAATTCCAGCCGTCACTCGCAACGAGTCAGACAGCGGTTGATTGGCGGTCGTTATCCAAATCGCGCGCCATTGCGAGATTCCGAACTTCACCAGGGCGAACCCTGCAAACACGAGGATGAAGACTGAGACCATATTTTGCTCACCGTAAGTTTCTTGGAATTCCCTTATTTCACCAATGGAACCTGAGTACCAGCCAGCTAGAACTCTAGTCTAGCCTGAAAGTCTCCGTAAGTGATTCATGGCAAAGATGTTAGAAGGCCATCGGCCTGACGGGTTTGTCCCGGCGGTGATTTCTTTCGGGGGGTAACCACTTATAAAATAGTAATGGAATAGGCTTGACCTCGAATCTCGGACAGACTAATTTAGCTAAATCGGGCGAGTGGTGCCCCTCGTTTCCACACCATGTCTGACCCCCGCATACATCCTATCGCGGCTTCTGTAAAGGCTAGAGATCAGGAGCTGGCGCGCGAATTTCAGAAAATTGAGAAGCGCGATTGGTGGGTGTGGGGTTACTCGATTTTTGTCGTTCTTCTCCTCGCCTTTGCAGTTATCGCTTTTAGTCTCCCGGCAGTGCGGCGCGGCGCGGAGACCATCTTCCAGATCAGCATCGTCGATGTTGTTTTTGGTTTGATCGCCTTGGTCGTGCTTTTTAACGTCTATGCCGTTTCTCAGGCAATTCTCATCAAGAGGCTTCGCCGCCAGCTCGCCGAGAAGCAGGGCCATTCGGACCTTCTCCGCAATCTCGCCATGGTTGATCCGTTGACTGGCCTGTATAACC
>Ga0209011_1000573_pt1 | contig 13890 bp, 11 predicted proteins | sample BlaSpr_A8_OM1_M3_FD_187986 | JGI IMG/M metagenome (GOLD analysis project Ga0209011, IMG submission 187986) | Forest soil microbial communities from Thunder Bay, Ontario, Canada - Black Spruce, Ontario site 2_A8_OM1_M3 (SPAdes) (version 2) | ecosystem: Environmental > Terrestrial > Soil > Boreal... | reverse complement strand
GCCTTCGATTCCCGCTACGCTGTCTTATCTTTGGGTTTCGATTGGGTTTGCGATTTCCGTCGGCGTGGGATTGTTCTTCGGCTACTATCCGGCGAATCTCGCGGCCAACCTCGATCCCATCGTTTGCCTGCGATACGAATGAAAAGCTTAGAGGGCCAACGGCCGCGCTAGGTACTTGAGAATTAACAAGTTATGGGAAAAACTGGCCAAAAATGATGTTTTTGAAATATAACGCTTGACAGATTTGCGATCTCCGTTTACTTTCGGATTACCTCAGTCGTACTCCTGCTGCATTTTGGTGCAGGTCCTCACTGAGCGTGAAGAGCAGACTATGAGACACGAAGACAAAAGCCAAGACGGAATGATGCCAAGGCGACCGGGTCTCGTGGACTGCTTGTTCGCGCGACTTTAAGAAAATCAGCCTAAGTCGTTTCGATCCAAAGCAATTCACCGCGGGATTTGTGTTTCCTGCCTGGGGTGAGCCGCTCGAATCCTAGAGTTTTCGCTGTGGGAGAAGTGTTCCCGAAAGGAGGTGGACTTGCGCGACGAGATGTCCTCTGCCACGCGAAGCCGAAAGATGCGGAGCAGGCGGCCGTTTGGAAAAAACTCGTTGAGTACACGCTCGGGCCTCCCGATACCCGGGAGGTTGCCTTGTCCGCAGGGAAGGACAAGCGCGAGAATTTCGAATGGCTCCTGCCGCATCGTCCGGCAATCGGTAGAACCGGCGCAGCGGAGAAACTCACTGCGCTTTTTTTTATGGTGAGTGAGGTGGAAAGATTGCGGATGACTCAGGCCGGCGCGGACATCGAGCTCAGAAATTCCATGTTGGACTTCGACTTCGACAAGCGGCTGATCAAAAGCTCCATGGCCTCGACTGTCGAGAGCGGGCTCAGAACCTTGCGCAGCACCCACACGCGGCTCAACTCATCCGGCGGCAGGAGCAGTTCGTCCTTACGCGTGCCGGAACGTTGAATGTCGATGGCGGGGAAGACGCGCTTATCGGCGAGGCGGCGGTCGAGGTAGATTTCCATGTTGCCGGTGCCCTTGAACTCTTCGAAGATGACGTCATCCATGCGACTGCCGGTATCAATGAGAGCCGTTGCAATAATCGTGAGCGAGCCACCTTCTTCCACGTGGCGCGCGGCGGCGAAGAAGCGTCGCGGGCGCTGCAAGGCGTTGGCGTCGATACCGCCGGAGAGCACTTTGCCGGAAGGTGGCGTGACGGCGTTGTAGGCGCGAGCGAGGCGCGTGATGGAGTCGAGCAACACGACCACGTCGCGCTTGTGCTCAACGAGACGCTTGGCTTTTTCCAAAACCATTTCGGCGACCTGGATATGGCGCTGCGGCGGCTCGTCAAACGTAGAGCTGATCACTTCGCCCTTGACGGTGCGCTGCATGTCCGTCACTTCTTCCGGGCGCTCGTCAATGAGCAGCACGATCAGCGCGACCTCGGGATGATTGGTGGCGATGGCATTGGCCATGGACTGCAGCATCATGGTCTTTCCGGTTCGCGGCGGAGCGTTGACCAAGCCGCGCTGGCCCTTGCCGACCGGACAAAGCAGATCCAGCACGCGGCCGGTCAAATTCTCTTTGGTCGTTTCCATTTTCAAGCGGCCCTGAGGATAGAGCGGCGTCAGGTTATCGAAGAAGATCTTGTTGCGCGCGACCTCCGGGTCTTCAAAATTGACCGCTTCTACCTTGATCAGCGCGAAATAGCGTTCGCCATCTTTCGGCGGGCGGACCTGGCCGGAGACCGTGTCGCCGGTGCGAAGGTCGAACTTGCGGATCTGCGACGGCGAAACGTAGATGTCGTCCGGGCCGGGGAGATAGTTGTATTCCGGGGCGCGCAGAAAGCCGAATCCGTCGGGGAGACATTCGAGGACGCCTTCGGAGAAGATCAAACCGTTTTTTTCGGTCTGCGCACGGAGGATCTGGAAGATCAACTCCTGCTTGCGCATGCCGCTTGCCCCGGGAATGTTCAATTCCTTGGCGATCTTGGCGAGGTCAGTGATGTTCTTTTCCTTGAGCTCGGCAAGGCTGATACTCATCTGATTGTTTCCTTCAACGTTTGTTTCTTTTGGCATATGTCCTTAGCGATGATTGTGAAAATTGACCCTGGGAATCCGGATTGTGTTTGAGGTGGTGCACCGCACTGGCGGATAAGCGAAAACCTGCCAGGATGGGGCAAACCAGACTTTCTGCAACCGGCAGCAGCGCCGGGCCGCGCGAACCTGTGAATTCCTCAAGCGTAACTCCGACAAGTCCGGGGTTAACTCGCGGGACGGGACGGGCCCAAACAACGCTGCTTAGTTGGTCAAACTCTTGTCTTTCTCGGCGCCAGCCACGAATGGTTCCGCTACGGGCGCAACCGCGGCATGCTCGAGCGGCACCGTGGGCCGCTCCAGCGCAATCTGCAGCACTTCATCCATGGTCTCGACAAAATGCAACGTGAGACTGGAGAGGATCTCCTGCGGGATTTCCGCTAGGTCCTTCTCATTGTCCTTCGGAAGCAGTACCGTACGCAAGCCCATTCGATGGGCGGCCAGGAGTTTCTCCTTGACGCCGCCGATGGGGAGCACCTTGCCCCGCAGTGTGATTTCGCCGGTCATGGTGACGTCGCGGCGCACGGGATTCTTCGTCAGCGCGCTGACGATGGACGTGCAGATGGTGATGCCGGCGGAAGGACCGTCCTTGGGGATGGCTCCTTCGGGTACGTGTACGTGAATGTCGATGTTGCGGTAGAAATCCCTGGGCAAGCCGAGCAAATTGGAGCGCGAACGGACGTAGCTCATCGCCGCTTGCGCGGACTCCTGCATCACGTCGCCGAGCTTGCCGGTTAGCGTGAGGCGGCCCTTGCCTTCCATCAGAGTGGCTTCCGTCGCCAGCACGGAACCCCCGACTTCGGTCCACGCCAAGCCGGTGGTCAGGCCGATTTCGTTGTGTTTCTCGAGCCAGAATTCGCGGTACTTCAGCACGCCCAGGAAATCGTTGGCGTTGGCGGGTGTGATTTCCACATTTGAGCTCGCACCGTCGGTGACGACTTTGCGGGCCATCTTGCGCGCAATGTTCTGAATTTCGCGCTCCAGGCTGCGGACGCCCGCTTCGTGCGTGTAGTGCCGGATGATGTGAAGAAGGCCTTCGTCCGTCAGCTTGAGGTTCTTTTCGGTAAGGCCGGTCGCTTCGAGCGCGCGCTTCACAAGGAACCGCTTGGCGATTTCCAGCTTTTCCTGCTCCGTATAGCCGGGGAGGCGCAGGATTTCCATGCGGTCCTGAAGCGGCTGCGGAATCGTGTGCAGCACGTTGGCCGTACACACGAACATCACTTTCGAAAGATCGTACTCCACGTCCAGGTAATGGTCCGTAAACGAGTGGTTGAGTTCCGGATCGAGCACTTCCATCAACGCTGCTGACGGATCGCCGCGGAAATCGGTGGACATCTTGTCCACTTCGTCCAACACGAAGATCGGGTTCACCGTGCCGGCCTTCTTCATCATCTGGATAACTTGGCCGGGCAGGGCTCCGATATAGGTGCGGCGATGGCCGCGAATCTCGGCTTCATCGCGCACGCCGCCGAGCGAAACGCGGACGAACTTGCGGCCAGTCGCATGGCCGATGGACATAGCCAGGGAAGTCTTACCAACGCCCGGAGGCCCGACGAAGCACAGAATCGAGCCCTTCGGGTTCTTCACGAGTTGGCGGACCGCCAAAAATTCAAGGATTCGTTCCTTGACCTTATCGAGGCCATAGTGCTCTTCGTTCAGGATTTTCTCCGCGGCTTTGATGTCGCGAATTTCCTTCGATTTCTTTTTCCACGGTACCGCCAGCAGCCAATCGAGGTAATTGCGGCTGACCGTGGACTCCGCGGACATCGGTGGCATGAGTTCCAGACGTTTCAGTTCCTGGATCGCCTTCTCATGGACTTCCTTGGACATCCCGGCGGTGTCGATCTTCTTTTTCAGCTCGTCGATTTCGTTCTTCTCGCCGCGTCCCAGTTCTTTCTGGATGGCCTTGAGCTTTTCGTTCAGGTAGTACTCTTTTTGCGCGCGCTCCATCTGCCGTTTCACACGCGTATTGATGTTGCGGTCGACGTTGAGCTTCTCGAGCTCGATCTCCAGGATGTCGCCAATGCGATTCAGCCGCTCGACGGGATCGACGGTTTCGAGCAAATCCTGCTTTTCATCCACCGGAAGTTGCAAGTTTGCGGCAATCGTATCCGAGAGGCGCGCCGGATCATCCACCCGCGCGGCGGCAATCATGGTGTCGTAATTCAGGCTCTGCGAAAGCTTGATGAACTGTTCGTAGAGGCCGGTGATTTTCTGAACGGTCTGATCGACTTGCGGAGATGGCTCGACGCGCGCACCCAGCAGGCGCACCGTCGCGCGGAAGAATCCTTCTTCCGTGGCGATCGAGATAGCCCGCGCCCGCTCGACACCCTCGACCAAAACTTTGATGTTGCCGTCGGGAAGCTTCACGCTCTGGACAATGTTGGCAAGCGTTCCGACAGCATAGATTTCTTCCGGTTTGGGATCGTCCACCGACGCGTCGTGCTGCGTGGAAAGGAAGATCTTCTTGTCGCCGGCCAGCGCTTCTTCGAGTGCGCGCACGCTGGCTTCGCGTCCGACGATAAAAGGAGTCATCTGTTGCGGAAAGATGACCATGTCGCGCACCGGCATCATGGGTACGCGTTTCATTTCCTGTTTTTCGCGAGTGAACATTCGGTCCCCTGGATTCTGCCCATGCGGCCCCTGAACTGCCGCACGCCAACACCGAAGCCCGAGCGGCCTATCCGGCCTTCTCGAGCAAACTCCAATTGATTTCGCGGGTGCGGACCATGTCCGCCGTGACCACGAAATCGCGCACCTTCCGCTGCATGGGAAGGTGATACATCAGTTCCAGCATGAGGTCTTCGAGGATCATTCGCAAGCCGCGCGCGCCGACTTTGCGCTGAAGTGCCAACTCCGCCACGGTTTCCAGCGCGTCGTCCGTGAATCGCAAGCGCACGTTTTCGAATTCGAACAGCCGCTGGTATTGCTTCAGCAGCGCGTTCTTCGGCTCCGTCAGAATCTTGACGAGCGCGCCCTTGTCCAGATCGTTCATGACCCCCGCGACCGGCAAGCGGCCCACAAATTCTGGAATCAATCCGTAGCGAATCAAATCGCCGGGTTGCACCTGTTCGAGCATCTCCGTGTTGCGGCGCTGCGGCGTGGTTGGCGTGGCGTCGGTATGAAATCCCAGCGAGCGCCGGCCCGCGCGCCTTTCAATGATTTTCTCCAGGCCCACAAAAGCGCCGCCGCAGATAAACAGGATATTCGTCGTATCGACGGGCGTGAATTCCTGGTGCGGATGCTTGCGGCCGCCCTGCGGAGGCACATTGGCCACCGTGCCTTCCAGAATCTTCAGCAGCGCCTGCTGCACGCCTTCACCGGACACATCCCGCGTGATCGAAGGATTCTCATCCTTCTTGGCAATCTTGTCGATCTCATCGATATATATGATGCCTTGCTGGGCCTTCTGGACGTCGCCGTCCGCCGCTTGCAGCAGTTTCAGAATAATATTTTCAACGTCTTCGCCCACGTAGCCCGCTTCAGTGAGCGTGGTGGCATCGACGATGGCGAATGGCACATCCAGCATGCGCGAGAGCGTCTGCGCCAGCAAAGTCTTGCCCGTCCCGGTGGGGCCGATCAGCAGGATATTCGACTTGCTGAGTTCGATATCCCCCGGCTGTTTGTTCAGGAAAATCCTCTTGTAGTGGTTGTACACCGCGACCGCGAGTTTCTTCTTCGTGCGGTCCTGCCCGATCACGTAGCCATCCAGGAATTGCTTGATCTCCGGCGGGCGGGGAAGCCTCTTCGTCGGCGCGGCGGCCTGTTCGCGCTTCTCGTCCTCCAGAATGGTCTGGCAAACGCCCACGCACTCATTGCAAATGTAGGCGCGCGGATAGTCCGAAGGCGAACTGATCAGCTTTTCGACCTGCTCCTGTGTCTTATGGCAGAAGGAGCAGCGCAAAGGCTCGTCTGGGTTGAATTTTTTCACTGGTGTGAGGGCCTCGTCTCCGCTGGGCTTCGACGGAGTCTCTATCTACTATTCTAGGCCGAATATTCCCCTGAGCGAAAGAGAAAGTCGAAACGCTACTAACTTTTTGGAACCGGTGCTCTACCCCCGCTTCAAACCGCAAAGCACTCCGTAGCGCGAAATACTAGCGATGCTTATAAATGATCTCGTCGATCATCCCGTATTCCTTGGCCTGCTCGGGATTCATGATGTAGTCGCGCTCGACGTCCTTCTCGATTTTTTCCACCGGCTGCCCGCTGTGCTTTGACAGCAGCGTATTAATCGTCGTGCGCATGCGCAATATCTCTTTCGCATGCAGGTCAATGTCTGTCGCCTGGCCGCCTAGCCCGGACATCCACGGCTGGTGAATCAGGATGCGCGCATTGGGCAATGCAAATCGTTTCTTGGCAGCGCCGCCCGCGAGCAGCACCGCGGCGATCGACGCGGCCTGGCCGACGCAGGTTGTCACCACGTCCGGCTTCACGAACTGCATGGTATCGTAAATCGCGAATCCAGCGGTGATCGAGCCGCCCGGTGAATTGATGTAAAGCTGAATGTCTTTCTCCGGGTCTTCGGCCTGCAGAAAGAGCATCTGCGCCGTGGCCAGATTGGCGACGTGGTCGTCAATCGGCGTCCCGATAAAAATGATGTGCTCCTTCAGGAGCCGGGAATAAATATCGTAGGCGCGTTCGCCGCGGCTGGTCTGCTCCACCACCATGGGTACGAGCGTCGTTCCGCGATAATCGGGTTCTTCGAATTTTTTCATTTGGGTAAACGTCGCTGGCAATTGGCCGGAGTGTATCACTTTGCATCCGTCGCCGCATTCGCTGCCGCGACGGTTTTGATTTTGGCGTTCTGCGCGAGCCAGTCGAGCGCTTTGTCACTGCGCAGCTTAGCTTTCATCCTATCGAGCGTGCCCTGCTTTGTCAAACGCGCGCGAATCGCTTCCGCTGATTCGCCGCCATGGCTGGCCATGTGCTCGAGTTCGTGAGTGACCTCCTCGTCCGTCACGTCGATGCTTTCCGCCGTTGCGATGCGATCGATGATCAGTTCGGCCTTCACGTCATCCTTGGCGCGCTCTTCCTGGCGGCGCCGCAGTGTCACCCAGTCCAGATTCACCGCGCGCGGATCAACGCCTTGTGCCGCCAGTGACCGCACCACGCGCTCCAGACGCACATCCATTTGATGCTCGACGAGCGCTTCGGGTACGGGGAAGTCGTGGAGCTTCACGATTTCGGCGAGCACTTTTTCGTGCAGCAGCTCCTTGTGCTTGTGATCGCGCTGATGTTCCAGCCCTTCGTGGACCTTTTTCTTTAGTTCGTCCAGCGTGGCCGCGTCGCTCACATCCTTTGCGAAATCGTCGTTCAGTTCCGGCAACTTCTTCGTCTTAATGCCCAGCACTTCCACGCCGTAGTGATACTTCTTGCCGGCTAGCTTCGGATCGGGATAGTCGGCCGGATAGTCGACGTCAAAATTCTTGTGATCGCCGGCGCTGGCGCCTTTCAAATTAGAGTTGAACGGCTCCATCGTTTCTTCCGCGCCAATGTGGCAGAGCACGCTGTCGGCTTGCAGCGGATCGCCGCCGCCGTCAGGCGTGCCGAGGAGTTTCACTTGGGCAAAGTCGCCGTCTTCGATGGCGCGGCCCTCGACGGGCGCAAAGGTTGCGGCACGCTCGCGCATCTCTTCGAGCGTTTTCGTCACGTCCGCGTCCGTGATGTCCATCGTGGGCATCTCGAACTCCAGGCCCTTGTAATTGCCCAATTCGAATTCCGGCAGCACTTCGAAGACCGCGCGGAACTTCAGCGGCTGGCCCTCGTTGAAGTCCAGCTTATCCACTTGCGGCTGCGAGACCGGCGTGAGCTTCTGTTCGGCCACCGCTTTTTCCACGCGCTCCGGCACCAGCGACTGCAGCACTTCTCCCTTGATGTCATCCGCGAACTTGCGGCGAATCAGCGAGACGGGCGCCTTCCCGCGCCGGAATCCCGGAACGTTCGCGACGCGCGCGAATTCCTTCGCGACACTCTCGATTTTTTTCGATACTTCTTCCGCGGGAATTTCCAATTCCAGCTCGCGGCGGCAGGTGGCTTCGGCCATACGACAGTCCTTTCCTGGGACATCAATCAGTTGAGTGAAGAGTGTTTCGTTGGTCTCAATAGCGTATGCCCTGATCTTAGGTCGCGGACAAGCCTAACTGTCAGAAGAGGCCAGACAGGTGAGAGTTCACCCTGCAACTCGAATTCTCAGTATAGGCGACGCCTCCAACAGCGTCAAATGAAGCGGACCCGGGGTAATATGTTTGGATGCAAGCGCGACGGAAGCTTGCATAGACGGTTGGCGGATCGAAATTCAAATCCTTCTTTCTGGCTGCGCCGCAATCGTCCTTGAGTAAGATTGGTGCTAGGCGGGGAACCAGCCGCTTCCGATTCCACGCGCATCTGAAAGGATAGGATCCTCCCGGGTGAGGTGGAGGTCCTGCTATGAACACACATTTCACACTGGTCGAGGAAGATTCGAGCGGACGGTTCGCCAATTCGATGGCCAAGAGCCGAATGATTCTTCTTGGCACTTTGAGTCTCTTGGTGTTTTTCTCCACGTTCGAGACGCAGGGTGCTGCTCAAGAGCCTTCCGATAAAGCAACCGCCTCGGTTGCGAGCGTTCGTCCGTGCCCTACCGATTCCATGAATTCGAAATCTGCGCGGGAAGCTAAGAAAAAAGGGAAGGGCGCTGCCGCTGGTTCGAACGAAATTCCGCCCGCTTGCACGGAGGTCCAAACTTCCGCGCTGGATGTTCAGGACTTTTTCCAATCCTTCGTGCGCGAGCAAACTTGGCGAATCGGCGAAGAAAATGTCGCCGAGGACGCCTGGAGTTTTTACCGTTACATGGACAAGGACGAACTCCTGCGCTTCTCGAAAGAAGGCCTCCTCGCCGGCCGCGTGAACTGGACGCAGGGGAAAGCGCTTATCCAAGTGCGAACCCGCGAACTGGAAAAAGGGTTCACGCGAGTGGAGGTTACCGCGCGTTTTCAAGGATACGGCCAGAACGTGGACCGTTTCGCTCCGCCAAAGGATTCGTGGCAGTTGGGCTCCAACGGTACGCTCGAGAAAAATCTAATTTCGGCTCTGGAGTCGCACCTCAAATCTCAGCATTAGTGCCTGCTTGCTCAATCCGCGGCGGCGGAATGGTTGAGCGCGCTGGTCAGATCCGCGTGCAGCAAACGATGGAAAAGATGCTCGCCGGCTTCGCGGCGCACGGAAAGGCGTCCCGCCACATACGCGCGTGAGCCGAGCCCGCGCTGCACGGCGTCACAGATGGCCTCGTCTTCATTCTGCACCTTTTCGCTGACTTTGATGCTTGCTTGATTCTTCTTTGAAGCCTTCTTGCTGATGTCCGCGAAGTAGTAGTCGAACACTACGGCGCATTTGTCTACACCCATGGGAAGAACGAGATTGGTGTCCATCACGCCTTCGTAGGCGTTGATCATGAAATTCGGATAGATCCACAGATAAAACGCGCGGCCCTGCCGCGTGGCGGCGACGCCTGACTTCGACTTGGAATCTGAAGAGAGCGGGCTGGATTGCAGGCAGGCGCGCTCGAAATTCTCGATCGTGTATTTCGTGTACTCGATGACACTGCTCAGCCCTTTGTGCGCGTGCGGGACGTGATAGCCGCCGTCGAGATAATTGTCCACATAGACTTTCCAGTTGCAGTGCAGCGTGTAAATGCGGCGGTCGAAGTATTTCAATTTCTTGGCGAGCTGCAGCGGCGCCACAAGTCCCGGAACCGCGCCGAGAAAATCCTTCAACGGCGCGGCGCGACCGTCCAGATTGACGAAAACAAAATTCTCCCAGGTGCCAACTTTAACCGGAACAAGGCCATTTTTCGCGCGATCGAAATTGCAGACGCCTTCAAATTCCACCATGCCTTTCAGCCCGCCGTCGTTTCCGTAGGTCCAGCCGTGATACGGGCATCGAAACTGTTTCGCGCACCCTTGCGCTTCGGTGACGACCGCGGCGGCATGATGCCGGCAAACGTTGTAGAAAGCGCGCAACTGGCCGTCATCGCCCCGTGCAACCACGATGGGCTCTCCGCCAAGGTCAGCCGTAAAAAAGTTTCCCTTGTCCCCCACTTGGTCGGCGCGCCCCACGACCTGCCACGTTTTCGCAAACACGCCCTGCTGTTCGAGTTCGTGGATGCCCGGATCGAAATACCACGGCGAAGGAATCGTCCACGCGTGATCCAGCGGATCATTCGGGTTGTATAAATCAAGCAGGTCTCGTACATCTCGCTCCATGAAACGCTCCTCGGTCCCTCGATTGTCGCGCGCACAGGCAAAGGGAGTGCCGTGAACATTGTCATACCTCGAAACAGGGTGCGAGAAAAGAGAAAAGGGAACCGAAAGCCCGGCCGTCGCGACACTCATGGACGATCCCTGAGGAGTTGTTCTACGTCGCGACGGCCGTGAAGAATGGAGACTATTTGCAGGGGCGTGGTTTCCGGCCGGTAGACGATCAGGTACGAGTACACCGTGAAGAACTTCACTGCTTCATCCGTAAAATTCTTTGGTGCGGGAGACAGGAGTTGAACCTGCAAGGCCTTTCGGCCACAAGATCCTAAGTCTTGCGCGTCTGCCAGTTCCGCCACTCCCGCAGTGGTGGTTTTATTCTACAAGCTTGAGAAGCGCCGCTCCACTGCGATTTTGAGCCCACTCGAAAACCCTTCAAGGCGCGGGCGATGGTGCTGGATTCGCGGCGGAGGTCAGGGCATAATACCGCTGTCGAGAAGAGAACTGCTTGGCTAGTTCCCCGCCAGGTCGATGCGCCTGTCCCCAAAGGCGCGTGCTTCAGTCATCGCTGCGAATGAGGGCAGTGCCATGATCATTCAAGAGCAAGGCGATCATCTGGTCTTGATTCGCCAGACGGACCATGCGGTTCTGTCGGGGTATTTTGCGCGCGAATTGGGCAATGATATCTTCACCCGGCCCGAGCCGTTGGATTCGTTCCAACTCGCCGCCGAGGAACACGACAACGGCTGGAACGAGTGGGAACTCCAGTCGCGCATCGACCCTTTCACGTTTTTACCTTACAGCTTCATGTCGCTGCCTACCCAGGAGCACATTGATCTCTACCAGCGGGGAATCGAACGCGTTGTAAAAGTGGACCGCTACGCCGGCCTACTCGTCAGCATGCATTGCGCGGGCCTTTACGATCGAACGCGCGCCACCATACCGGGATTTTCCGCCAAGTACGTGAAGGCCCACGAAGCCCCCGTCGTTAGTGATTTCCTGCAAAGACTGCGGCTGCAGCAATTACGGCTGAAAATGGACCTTCGCGGAGATCCGGCTACAATAAAATTTTCCGACGACAAATGGTTGCAGGCTAACATGCAGCGCCTCGAGGCGCTGGACCGCCTCTCCCTCTACTTTTGCCTGGGCCCACTGGAAGGCGCCACGATCGACGCCGTACCGGCCGACTACCTGGGCACTGAAGTCGATTGGGATCTGCAACCCGAGGGAAACGACGTCGCGACGCTGGAGCCCTACCCCTTCCGCCGCGACCCGCTTGAAATCAGCATTTTGGCGCGACGAATTCCGAAGCGGCGTTATGCGGATGATCTTGAGCTTCAGAAAGTGCTGGCCCAGGCGCCTTATTTCGGGCAGAAATTCACGTTGCGGGACGGGAAAATACGAATGCGGGCGCGAGTCGCTGGCATCTGAACAAATAAACCGCCGCCCCGCGCTTCCCCATTGCTGCCTCGTGGTTAGCTTCCGGGATGCGTGGCGCGCTCTATACCTTCCGCGATCCGCAAGATCACCAAGGCCAGCTCAAGCAGCACTCGTACAACCAGGACGGCCACGAAGAGAGCCACGATTCCCGCGACGAGATTGATCAGTCCTTGCGCCGGAGATTGCTGCATGCCGAGCACGACGCAGGCAACGACCGTGATTCCGCCGGAGAGGATGGCGATGAAATACAATAACTTTACGAGGCGGCGAAGCAGCAAATGACTGAAAGAGAAATCGAAAAGTCCCGTAAAGAAATTCTTTTCTTCGGGCATGCGGCCTCCTGGGCACACAAATCGAATGCGATTGCTGGGGTAATACAGTTAGTAAGGCTATTCTGTGCTGGAAGTCAAGTGAAGTGAACCAGCCGCACCGATACTTTAGCGCACCTTTTGAGAGGGAAACCTGAAAATTCTAAGCCAATGGTGGCAAGCCTTTCTTCTTGACAATCCACCCGCCCACGTACATGTTGGTTGGCTTCGCCAACCTGTCCGCCGACCGGTTTGGAGGCGAAGCGGCGAACTCGCTCACTTATGACCAAGGTCCGGCTCTGCTTTCACGATCGCTGTTTTGATGGCACTGCTTCCGCTGCACTCTTTTACCGTTTTTATCGCGAACGCTTTGACCAGGCCGCAGAGTTCGGCTTCACGGGGATGACTCACCGCGCCGCACAGCCCTGGGAGGCGGGCCTGTTCGATGGCGACGAAAACGTCATCGTGGACTTCAAGTTTTCCAATTCGCCGAAAGTGACCTGGTGGTTTGACCATCACCAGAGCGCCTTTCTCACGCCCGCCGACGCCGAACAATTCCGCAACCAGCCCGGTCCGCATATGTTTTACGAGCCGGAATACAAATCGTGCACCAAGCTCATTGCGACCATCGCAAGGGAAAAGTTCGGCTTCGATACCAAGCCGCTCGCAGACTTGATTCATTGGGGCGACATCATCGACGGGGCGCAGTATCCGACGCCGCAGTCGGCCGTCGAGCTTGCCGAGCCGGCGACGCAGCTCGCCTTGGTGATTGAAGCGGCGCCGGAAAACGGCCTGCCGGCACGAATCATTCCAGAACTGGCTTACCGCCCGCTGAGTGAAATGGTCAAGCTGCCGCTGGTGGCCAAGCATCTTGGGCCGCTTCTCGAACGGCACCGCCGATCGATCGAAGTTCTGCGCGAACGCATCGAGGCCCGCGACGGCGTTATTTTCTTCGACGTCAGCGATATGGATCTCGAGGGCTACAACAAGTTCATTCCCTATCTGCTGCACCCGGAATCCGTTTATTCCGTGAGCGTCAGCGCTTCCGCGGTGCGCGCGAAAGTTTCGCTGGGCACGAACCCGTGGAATCAGGCGACTGCCAATCAGAACTTGGCTTCACTTGCGGAAAAATTTGGCGGCGGCGGCCATCCGCGCGTGTCGGCCATCTCCTTCGAGCCCGGCGATCTGCCCCGTGCGCGTGAAGTCGCGCGCGGCCTAACCGCCGCCCTGCGCGGAAAATAAGGCGCATCTTGCGGGTTGCGCCGGATTCCAGCTGTTCGACAAAATTGTTTGTCCCATGTAAAATTCTAAATTGTCACCCTGGACCGGTAGCTCAATGGTAGAGCAGCTGACTCTTAATCAGCGGGTTGGAGGTTCGAGTCCTCCCCGGTTCACCACTTTTTCTCCGTAAGTGCTTCTCTTTCCATCAGTTTACCCGTCTGCCCGGCGTCGCCGCCGGTGCCGAGTTGAGTCCAACTGAGTCCATAACCCCGAACAACTCTCCCGCCACTCGCTCTACGGCGCTCCTCTGCGAGTCGGGAATGGCGTGTGTGTACGTGTTGAACGTGGTCTCCAAATCCGAGTGCCCCAGCAACGCTTGGGCTGTTTTTGGAGATCCGCCAACGTCACCGAGAAGCGTAGCGTGGGCATGCCGGAACGAGTGCCACGAGATTCGCGGCTTCTCGATTCGATCGCACGCCGGCGCCAGCTCCCGGTTGTACAGGTTCTTTGCGTCTAGCGGTGTGCCACTCGGCGTTTGAAAGACCAGCTCGTCCGGACCGGCATGGCCGACCCTCGCGCGCTGCTCTT
>Ga0209011_1000572_pt1 | contig 13899 bp, 13 predicted proteins | sample BlaSpr_A8_OM1_M3_FD_187986 | JGI IMG/M metagenome (GOLD analysis project Ga0209011, IMG submission 187986) | Forest soil microbial communities from Thunder Bay, Ontario, Canada - Black Spruce, Ontario site 2_A8_OM1_M3 (SPAdes) (version 2) | ecosystem: Environmental > Terrestrial > Soil > Boreal... | reverse complement strand
CTGTGCACGGCGGGGATGCTGACCTCGCTATTCACCGGGCGGGGACTATGGTACTCGGCGGTCCGTCAGGTGATCTTCGGCTGCCTCGCAGCGGGTCTGACCTATGGGATCGGCGTGGTTTTGGGGACGTCACTGTCCTGAGGAGGTTCACGCCCACCGAGCTCTATCCGCCGACGTAGCTGATCCGCCAGATCGAGTTCGAGCCGTCGTCGGTCACCAGCAATGAGCCATCGAGCGCGGTGGTAACGCCTACGGGACGGCCCCATACCTGACCGTTCGCGAGCACGAATCCGGTCAGGAAGTCCTCGTATTCTCCGCTAGCCTTCCCGGTCTGGTGCAGCGGCACGCGGATAACCTCGTAGCCGGTGCGAACGGACTTGTTCCAAGAGCCATGCTCGGAGGCGAAGATGTCTCCTTTGTATTCATCGGGGAACTGCTGGCCCTGGTAGAAGGCAATCTGCAGAGAGGCGTTGTGTGGCTGGAGTAACACGTCGGGGGTGGTGACACGCTCCCGCAGTTCCGGATGCTTGCCGATGTGACGGGGGTCCTGGTGCCGGCCCAGGTACCACCAAGGCCAGCCGTAAAAGCCGCCCTCGCGGACCGAGGTGATGTAATCGGGCACAAGGTTGTCGCCGAGGCCGTCGCGTTCATTGACGGTGCACCACAATCGACCGGTGCGCGGATCAACGGCCAGGCCCGATGGGTTTCGGATTCCGGACGCATAAACGCGCATGTGCGAGCCATCGGGGTCGAAGGCCAGGATATCGGCGCGATACCTTTCCGCCGAAGTCGTGTCAGGGTCGTCGACGTTCGAGCTTGAGCCTACCGCAACGAACAAGGTCTTGCCGTCGGCAGAAAAGGCGACGTCCCGCGTCCAGTGTCCGCTACCGTGCGGAAGGTCGACGACGTGTGCAGCGACACCGGTTGCCTTAAGGTCACCGTTCCGGTACGGAAAGCGCATGACCGAGTCGGTATCCCCCACGTAGATCCACTTCGGATCCGGGCCGGCGGGATAGAAGGCAATGCCGTATGGCTTGTTGAGATTTCCCGCGAAAACCTCGGAACGCTCGGGCTTGCCGTCCGCGTTCAGCCCGCGGAAAGCGTGGATCTGCCCGGCGCCGCTTTCCGCGACGAAGACATCGCCGTTCGGTGCCACACGTATGACGCGCGGTGTCGCGAGACCGTCCGAGTAGAGCCGGACCTTGAAGCCGTTGGGAGCCTTTGGCCACGCGTCGGCCGGGCGGGCGACGATGGACGGTGCGTTACCGGCGGAGTTCGTCGCAAACGGTGCCGGTAGATCGCTGACCGCGATTTTGTGCACCGCGCCTGGCACCTCGAACCGGAAATCAGTGAACGGTGCCGGCGGAGGCGGCCCAGTAATCGGTGTCATGGGTGCGGCAACGGGCGCCGCGGCAACGATGGGTGCACTGACCAGCGTCTTCAGATAGGTGACGAGCTGCCAACGCTGCTGTTCGGGCAGCGAAGCCCACGACGGCATCGCGCCGCTGAGGGATCCTCTGGTGATGAACCAAAAAACCTCGCCGTCCGCCACGTTCTGCACCCGTCCGTGCGCTAGCGCCGGAATACTGCCGGTGCCTTCCGCGCTGCGCCCATGACACGCGGCGCAGTAGGCCGCGTAGAGTTCGCCGCCGGTTTGTGCCGCCGGCGCCTGACCGCGGTACGGGTTCTCGAGGCTCGCGGCCGAGAGGGGGGCATGGTGAAAATCGGGCGGATCTGCCCGCCCCACCGGGGCCGCCAGTGAGCCCACGAATCCACTGGTGGCCATGACAAGCGCTGGCCGCCAGCCCGGCCGAGCGAGTATGTTCCGTACGGCGTTCAGGACTCCGTCGCCCGGCACTCGGGAAGTCTTCACAGGCGTCTCCGGATAAATCGTCAAACATTGGCGACGCTGTTGACGTTACGCACGGCCCGTAGAGGGCGTATTTCGTCTGCGGGGGGCCACATTTCGTTTGCAACATCCATCCGTGGACGACTTTCCGCACAGCCATGCATGCGGCAATGGCCGGATGAATTTCGAGGCGCATCCCTGCGTCTGAATGCGCCCCTTTTTGGTGTTCTACGCCGGTCAGCGCACGCCGCCGCCGGCAAGCAGTTGCTCTCCGGTCAACCAATGGGAGTCGTCTGAGGCCAGGAACACGGCGATCGATGCGATGTCGTCCGGCTGACCGATGCGACCCAGCGGCGTTTGTGCGACGGTGCCGGCTTCAAAATCGGAGCCGATGAAACCGGCCGTGTGCGTGCCTTCGGTTTCGACCATGCCCGGGTTCAGCGCGTTGACGCGAATCTTGCGCGCGCCGAGTTCACGTGACAGCACGCCGGTGATCGCATCCACCGCGCCCTTGGTGCCGCTGTACACCGCGCTTCCAGGAGGCGTGATGCGAGTGACGACGGACCCGATGTTGATGATGCTGGAGCCTTCGCCAAGGTGCTTGACCGCCGCCTGGGTAGTCAGCAGCAGGCCGAGCACGTTGATGTTGAAGTGTTTGTGGAAGTCTTCTTCGGTAACGCTTTCGATGGGCGCGAACCCGTAGACACCCGAGTTATTGACGAGGATATCCAGTCGACCGAATTTCTTCACTGCTGCGTCGACGATGGCCTGCGCGTCGCCCGCCTTGGAAACGTCGCCGCGAACGGCGACAGCCTTGCCCCCGGCCGCGACGATGTCCGCGACGACTGTATCCGCGCCCGCTTTGCTGGACGCGTAATTGACGACTACTGACGCGCCTTCGGCGGCCAGCGACTTCGCAATGGCAGCGCCGATGCCTTTGGATGCGCCTGTAACGACGGCGACTTTACCTTTGAGCTTGCTCATGACGTTTCCTGACGGTGGTTGGTGGAGAGGAGTGCCATACTGCGGTAGTTCGGAATATATGCACTATGGAACTAATTGTCAAGGGCTGGTATGATGAAAACCATGAGACCGTTGGTTCACCCATCGATCGGCGACATCACCGTGGAGGGCATCCTGCATGCCCTGTCCGACCCTGTGCGTGTCGCGATCTATGCAGAGCTGGCGGCCTCAGCCTGCGCCACCATCTGCTCGAACTTCCTTCAGGTCAGCGATCGCAGCATCCCCAAATCCACGCTTTCACAACACTTCAGGGCGCTCAGGGAAGCAGGGTTGATCCTGAGCGAACGGCACGGCGTGGAAATGCGCAACGTCAGCCGCTGCAAGGAGATCGAGCGGCGCTTCCCGGGATTGATCGCCGCGATTTTGAATGCGCATAGCGTCCAGGCCACAGGCCGGGCCCGTGCGGCGAAGCGGAAGCCAGCTACCCGGCAGACGAAAACTGTTTGAAAAAAGCGTTCCTGATCTCGGGAATTGCGCTATTTCGATCGGAATTCATGGAGGCGGATGGACGACTGCCTATAAGCGTTACGCCGCAGCACGCTCTCCGCCCGTCGCGCGACGGGGCGTACCACGGGCAATCACCCGGTCCCGGCGCCGTCAGAACGCAGAGCAAACACGCGCGTCATCGCTACTCCTTCGATATACCTATGAACTCAGGCCCATGAGCAATAAACCTGTCACGCTGATAAACGTTTTTACGGTAGAGCCTTTAAGGCAACAGGAGTTGGTGGCCTTGCTCGCGCGCGCAACCGAAGGTTCTGTGCGCCACGCTGCTGGCTTTGTTTCTGCTCGCCTGCATCGCAGTCTCGATGGTACGAAGGTCACAATGTACGCACAGTGGCGTAGTGCTGAGGACTACCAAGCCATGCGAGCGGACCCGACGCCGCTACCGTATCTTCAACAGGCGCTAGCAATCGCCAGGTTCGAACCGGGAATATATGAAGTCGTGCAAACGTTCTTTCCGGCCGACGGTGACGCCTGGTGAGACAGTTCCGACGTTCGATCCGGTACGCGCAGGTTAATGCACTTGTAGAACGCACATTCGTGTGCGTCGCGATCGTTGGGAGTTGTCTATGAAATATCGGAAGCTGGGAAATAGCGAACTTCTGGTGTCAGAGATTGGCTTCGGCTCGTGGCTGACCTTCAGCGATCCGCAGCGCAAGCAGCTCGCCATCTCGTGCGTCCATCGCGCGCTCGATCTCGGGATCAATTTCCTGGATACGGCGAACGTCTATGGCCGTGGCGCGGCCGAGACGGTTCTTGGCGAAGCGCTGACAGGCGTCAAACGCGAAAGCTATGTGCTGGCTACCAAGCTGTTCTTCCCGATGAGCAGCGCCGACCGCGGCTTGTCGCGCGAGCAAATCCAAAAGCAGCTGGATGCATCACTGAAGCGACTGAAGGTCCAGTACGTTGACCTGTACCAGTGCCATCGCTACGACTTTGACACACCGCTGGAAGAGACCATGGAGGCGCTGACTCGGGCGGTGACGTCAGGAAAAGTACGCTACATTGGTTTTTCCGAATGGCCTCTCGAGCGGATCGAGGCAGCTCTGGAGCTGAAAGATGTTGCCCGCTTTGTCTCAAGTCAGCCGCAATATTCTCTGTTACATCGTGAGCCGGAGAACGGGTTGCTGTCTCTATCGGCGAAAACCGGGATTTCACAGGTGGTCTGGTCGCCGCTTGCACAAGGAGTTCTCACCGGCAAGTATTTGCCGAACTCGCCAGTTCCCGCGGACAGTCGTGCGGCGGACCCTTCGATGGGCACGTTCCTGAATCCGGACTGGTTGGCACCTGCGGTTCTTGAAGCGGTGCAAGAGGTGGGGCAGCTGGCGGCCAATGCGGACCTTACTCTGGCCCAATTCGCGCTCGCGTGGGTTCTGCGACAGCCGAACGTCACTTCAGCGATTGTTGGGGCGTCGCGTCCCGAGCAGGTAAACGATAACGCAGCGGCTTCGGGCGCGCATGTCGACCCAGCGCTGTTTACGGAAGCAGAGCGGCTACTTCCCAGTCACTGATACATTGCTAATCTGGGTCGGCCGGCACGCGGTAACTGGCTGATCCTTAGATCGGTCGGAGCTCGCGTAGTCGCGTATTCAACGGAAAACGACACCAGCCCCGAGCGAATGTGCTTACAGACGGCCTTCTTGAACGAGGCGCTTCTTGATCGACGAGATGTGCGCCTCGGCATCGCGAAGCGCGTCCGGCGACGTGTGGACCGAGTAATAGCCGAGGACGAGATCGTGCTCATGCGGAGCGGCCGAGCCGAGAACGAACTCGGTATCGGTCAGCGCTTCGAATTCGACCGCGTCGCTCGACGGTTCGAAAGCCGCGAGGTCCCCGTGCCGCAGTTCGTCAGGCGCCGACAAGACACCCGATGCGACGGCGGCCCAGAGGACGGTGTGGCCCGTCGGGGGCTGGTAACGCCAGCGCTCGCCGGCCGTCAGGCGTACCGCGAGATAGTTGATCGGCGAGGGGGACGCGATGGCGCTCGATGCGGACCCGTAGCTGCCGAGGAGGGCGCGCGCCGGACCGTCTTGCGGCACATCTTCAGGCGCCTGGTAGATGCTTATGGTCGGACCCAATTCGAGTTCCGGCGGCAACGCGATCCAGAGCTGGAAGCCGCGCGTCCGGCCTGCTTTGTCGAGCCCGCCGCCGTGCCACATGCCGCGTCCAGCCTGCATCCATTCGACGCCGCCGGCCGGCAGTGTGCCCTTGACGTTGTCCGGGTCGATATAGCTGACCGCGCCTTCCGCGATATAGGTCAGGGTGGCGATACCCGAGTGGGGGTGGAGCGGCCCGTTGAAGGGAGCGCCCTCATGGTCGAAAAGGTCAAGAAACACGAATGGCTTCAGGATCTCGCCGAAGTCGGACGGGCTCATCAAACGCGTGATGGGGCCGTGCGTCTGGCCGCGGGTACGCTGCACGATCGCCCGCGCCAAGCGCGCAGGCGGCAATTTAGCTGGGGCAAGGGCCATTGGGGTTCCTCTTAAAATAGCGTGAGAATTAGAGCCCGCGCCGCGCACTGGCGGTCAGGACGCGCTGGCGCGCGCCGTCTTCAAGGCTGCGGTCCACCACAGCAGATCGTCGATCAGCGCCCCGGCAGGCGCCTGCAGCTCGGCCAGTCCAGCGTCGACATCGCCCCCCTGGTAGTGAGCCCACAGGGTGGCGACAGGGATGTGGACTGATGAGCGAATCGGGGCGAGCTGAAGCTCGATCGCCGTTTCGCGGAGCTGCTGGACGCCGCGTGCGCCCATGGCGGAGCCATAGCTCACGAAGCCAGCCGCCTTGCGATTCCACTCGGGATAGACCCAGTCGATCGCGTTCTTGAGCACCGCGGAGGGGCCGTAGTTATACTCGGGGGTGACGAAGACGAAGCCGTCGGACTGCGCGATCGCGGCGGTCCATCGCTGCACGACCTCGTTCTCGTAAGGCGGGCGACCCGGCATGGCCGGTGTTGCTGGCTGATCGAAGAACGGCATCGGAAAGTCGCGAAGATCGAGAAGCCGAGCGTCGACACCCTCGCGCTTCTTCAGGTGTTGCAAGATCCACTTCGCGGGCTTTTCCGAGAAACGTCCCTTGCGGGTGCTTCCCACGATGACGGAAATGACGGTCATGCTCCTGCTCCTTGCGGTCCGCCGAAAGAAAAAGGGTCGCTTTACGAGCGGCACAGACTGTCTCCCGGCGCAGGCTCAACTGAGCCTCCAGCGCGAATTACGCGCGTCGCCACGAGATAATCTCGCCATTCGATCTTCGGTATACAACCGTAACCTGGGCTAAGGTATATACTGCAGCTAAGGTGCGCAAGAGGGCACAAATTTGGTACTGGAGCACATAAAGGTGGCTAGCGAGCTTCCCGATCGCGCGAGCGAGGACTGCCGCGCCGTCAGTTCGGTGCTGGCCCGCGTCGGCGACAAATGGAGCGTGCTGATCATCGTGTTGCTCGGCGACGGGCCGAAGCGCTTCAACGAGATCAAACGAATGGTCGGCGGCATTTCGCAGAGAATGCTCACCCTCACGCTCAGAGGATTGGAACGCGACGGCTTGGTGACCCGCACCGTTTTCCCAACCATTCCGCCCCGCGTGGACTACGAGCTGACCCATCTCGGCCGCTCCTTATGGCGAGCGGTGGAACCGCTGGGCGCGTGGGCGCGCGGCCACGTGAAGCATTTCATCAGCGCGCGTGCCAAGTTCGACAAGAAGGGCCCCTGAAGGGCCCGAAAAGCAAAACCGCAAAGTCTCGTATTCGGTCCGGTATTTCCCCTTGAGCGTGGGAATGACGATGGTATTGATGAGTTGTTCGGTGTAGCTGAAGGGGCAGCGGCCGTTCCAGTAGTCGTAGTCAAAATCGGTTTCACATGCAACAGGAGGAGCCCAGGTCGTAACCCGGAAGCAATGGACCGCTTGCAGGCTGTGGACATTCGCCAAACAGGAGCACGCGACGCATGCGACAGTTAGTCCAGACTCAGATGCGTGAAGTCGAGACCGAGTCCGTTGACATTTCCGGCACTGATCGGATCATGCGGGAGATCGACGAGTCGCCGCGCCGACTGCGCACCCACCACGCGCGATGGGCAGCGGCAGCTCTGGGGAGCGGGCTCGTAACGCTGATGCTGCCTCACGGCGCGCATGCCGACAATTTCTCGAAGGCCTACTACGACTCTCGCGTCGACCAACTCGTGGTCTCGATGATTTATAGTGGCACGAATCCAAAGCATACGTTTACCCTGCAATGGGGGCAGTGCCAGGACGTGAACGGCAGCAACCTGCACGAGGTGGCCGTCCAGGTGCTGGACAGTCAATGGCAAGACGAGGCCCTCCACCCATATAGGAAAACGGTGCGATTTAGCCTGGCGGGCATTCCCTGCCGGCCCGCGAAAGTGACATTGAGAACCGCACCACGGTTCATGTACACCGTGCTGATTCCCGCCCTGAATGGACGCTCGCCTTAATCAGCGCAAATTCGTAGAAGCGTTACCCCTCTAATCGTCTGCTGGGGTGATACGCGTTGGCGACCGGTGAAGCAGCAGATTCACTTCTGGCATACGGACCCAATCCGTACCGCGTCAGTAACGCCACGCACAGGCCGCTGGCAAGCACAATAGGCACGACGCCAATGAGCACCTGTGAGGGCGTGCGCCCGACCGTCAATAGTGCACCGGCGAACAGAGGTCCGACCAAGGAGCCGAATCTGCCCGCGGCCACGGCGGCACCGATCCCCGTTCCTCTCACCCGCGCGGCGTAGCTTGCATTCGCGATGGCATAGACGATTACTTGCCCGGCGAGGATCGCGCTCCCAAGTGCCAACGCGAGGCAGAGCATTAATGCAGGCTGCGGTGGTGCCTGTGCAATCAGAACGAGAACGACGGGTAGTACGACGATGCTGAGAATGATGCTCGTGCGTTGCCAGGGAGAGTCGAGTAACACGCCGACCCAAAGCGCGGCCGCAGCTGCCCCGGCGCCAAATGCGGCCTGCGCGAGAGCTGTCGCGCCTTTCGTGAGCCCGCGCCCTGAGAGCAGCAGCGGCAGCCAGTTAAGCATCAGATGGAGAGTAAGAACACTAAGCAGGAACGCTGCCCAAAGCAGCAATGTTCTGGCCGCGCGTCCCTCGCCAAAGAGTTCATGCAGCATCCCCTTTGAATTTCCTCCGGGCGTTGTCGGATTGGGCGCCTTGCCTGCGGGAAGGTATGCGCTGAGAAGGGCCGCCACGATAAGCGGCGCCACGCCACCAACCTGAAAAACCACGCGCCACTGTTCAAGCGGGATGAAGAAAACGACCAGACTGGCAAGGGAGCCCCCGAGCGGCATGCCCACGTATGCCGAAGCGATGCTGGTGTTAAGCCGTCGCGCGTTGCTTGAATCCGCCGCCAGCGCAATCAGATTGGGCATCGCTCCGCCCAATCCAAGTCCCGTGAGAAACCGCGCAGCGGTGAGTGAAGGCATCGCGGGTGCAAAAGACGTCAGGAGAGAAAGGCAGCCGAAGGCGATGAGTGATACGACCAGCACAACCTTGCGCCCGAATCGGTCCGCCAGGCGCCCGCCGACAATGGCACCCAGCAGAAGGCCGGCGCCGCTCGCCGCAAAGAAGGCGGAAAGATTGATTGGCGTAGGGTGCAGTTGCCGGCTCAAGCCGCCGGCAGCTACGCCTGCAGCCTGTACGTCAAATCCCTCACACAGTGCGCCCAGAAAGCAAAGGCCCACAGTCAGCGCCGCAGTGCCCGGGTTGCGCTCCTCGCCCATCGCTAACTTGCCGGGGCAGACGGAGCTGTGGCTTCTGCCGCTCGCATGCGGTCATCGAAAGCCGGCTCCATCCTCAGTGGCTTTACGATCTCGTTCATCCAGGACTGCTTACGAGGCCATGATGTCGAAGTGTCGCATACACCTCAAAGGGTCAGGCGGCACCGAACGTGAGCGCCGCCGCCCGGGAGGAGGATAGAGCGTACTAAGGTACGGATGACGAGAGTCACCGAACCTCAGCGCTAAATTCCTTGGTGATCAAGTATTTAAAGCAATGGCGCGATGCCGGCTGGTACTCGATGTTATAGCGCAACGCGCTCGCCTCGTAGTGCTCGGCGAACAAGGGCGGCAGGATCTCTACCGCCACCGACATTGGCTGTACATTGTGGACCGGGGATCCGGGGCGCCGCCGCGAAGTCCGATGGGCAGCTACACCTACCAACGCTTTCGCTATCGCACGCCCGATGAACTGGCCGGTGGCCGGCCTATACGCCGCCCGGTGGCCATCGTCGGCGCCGGGCCCGTTGGGCTTTCGGCTGCAATCGACCTCGCGCAGCAGGGGGTGCCGTGCGTGGTCCTCGATGACAACGACTCGGTTTCGGACGGCAGCCGGGCGATCTGCTGGGCGAAACGGACGCTCGAGATCTTCGACCGTCTGGGCGTAGCGGGGCGGATGACCGCCAAGGGGGTCACCTGGAAGGTGGGGCGCGTCTATCACGGCGACTGCGAGCTCTATCAGTTCGACCTGCTGCCCGAAGGTGGCCACAAGATGCCCGCATTCATCAACCTTCAGCAGTACCACGTCGAGCAGTACCTGGTCGAACGGGTCTGCGAGTTCCCAGGACTCATCGAGCTTCGCTGGAAGAACCGCGTGACCGCGGTCGAGGATCTGGACGATGGCCTCAGGATCACCGTCGGGACGCCCGACGGGGAATACCTTCTGGAGTGTGACTGGCTGATCGCCGCGGACGGCGCCCGCAGCAGCGTGCGCGCCATGCGGGGACATCGCTTTGAGGGCCAATCTTTCGAGGATAAGTTCCTGATCGTCGACGTGCGCATGGAGGCGACTTATGCCAGCGACCGGCGCTTCTGGTTTCAGCCGTCATTCGATCCGGGCGAAAGTGTGCTGATCCACCGCCAGCCCGACAACCTGTTCCGCATCGACTTTCAGCTCGGTCGCGACGCCGACCCGGACGTGGAACGCGACGTGTCGCGCGTCATGGAGCGGGTACGCCGGGTGGTGGGCCCGCATGTGCCGTGCGAGTTTGAATGGTGCTCCGTGTACACCTTCCGGTGCGCACGGATCGCCCGCTTCATCGATGGCCACGTCATCTTCGTCGGAGATGCCGCGCACGTCGTAAGCCCCTTCGGCGCCCGCGGCGGCAACGGCGGGATCCAGGACGTGGACAACCTGTGCTGGAAGCTCGCCCGCGTGATACGCAACGAGGCGCCGGCGCGGCTGCTGGCGAGCTACGAGATCGAGCGCGGCCGCGCGGCGGACGAGAACATACTGAACTCGCGGCGCACCACCGCCTTCATGTCGCCCGGCTCAACCGTCGAGCGACAATTTCGCGATGCGGTCCTGGAACTCGCTGCCGACTTTCCCTTTGCGCGCGCTCTGGTCAACTCCGGCAGGCTCTCGCAGCCGTGCGACTACGCGGGCTTGCCCGGGATCGAGCCCGAGGCTGGCACCGTCGCCGGCGCGATGAGCGCCGGGGGGCCCTGCAGCGACGCGCCCGTGATGCGCGCGGACGGCACGCCCGGCTGGCTGCTCGAGCAGCTGGGCACGACGCCCTGCGCACTGGTATTCGTGGAGGGGGAGGCCCAGGCCGCGCGTGCTGAAGCAGACGGCGCCGATTGCGGCATCCGCGGCCTCAAGGTGATCACCGTTGGCGCGCAGGGCTCACGCGGAACGAGGCTCTCGGATCCGCAGGGTCTCGTCAGGTCGCGTTACGGTGGCGCTGCCGGCGTCACGTACCTGATCCGGCCCGACCAGCACGTGCTCGCGCGCTGGCCGCACTGCGACCCGCACGCCTTGCACGCCGCCTGGGACGCATATCGCCGTTACGATGAGGAGAGGGAGACAGCATGAGCGAGTTGCGAGGTGCGGATGGTTTCGGCGGGTACGGCGATGAGTTCTACCAGCGCCTGGTCGCGGCGCATCAGGGCCTGAGCGAGCGCCAGAGCGGCGTCCTGAACGCCAGGCTCATCCTGCTCTTGGCGAACCAGGTCGGGGATCGCACAATCCTCGCGCAGATCTTGGCCGCGGCACGCGCGTCCGTCAGCCCTGCGCCGGAGGCCGCCCGTGAATAAGAAGTTCGCATCCCAGGCCGATCTTGCCGAGAAGGTGATCAGCTTCGATCGCCTGTCGGATCACGCGTTTGCCTATACCGCCCAGGGGGATCCCAATACCGGCGTCGTCATCGGCGACGAGGCGGTGCTGGTGATCGACACGCAGGCGACGCCCGTGATGGCGGCGGACGTCATCCGGCGCATCCGCTCGGTGACCGACAAGCCGATCGACTATGTGGTTCTCTCCCACTACCACGCGGTGCGCGTGCTCGGGGCGAGTGCCTACCGCGCCCGCCACGTGATCGCGAGCCGCGACACCTACAATCTGATCGCCGAGCGCGGCGAGGCGGACATGAAGAGCGAAATCGAGCGCTTCCCGCGCCTGTTCCGCGCGGTGGAATCGGTTCCGGGACTTACCTGGCCGAACGTGGTCTTCGAGCGCGCGCTCACGCTGTGGCTCGGCTCGCTCGAGGTGCAGATCATGCAGCTGGGCCGGGGCCATACCAAGGGCGACACCGTCGTGTGGCTCCCGGCCGAGCGGATCCTCTTCAGCGGCGACCTGGTCGAGTTCGATGCCACTCCCTACGCGGGCGACTGCTACTTCGAGGACTGGCCGGCGACTCTCGATGCCGTGGCGGCACTGAAGCCCGCCAAACTCGTGCCCGGTCGGGGAGCAGCGCTGCAGACGGCGGACGCCGTGGCGCGCGGCCTTGCGGGGACGCGCAACTTCGTCTCCGAACTCTACGCCGCAGTGCAAGAGGGTGTGGCGGCCGGTTGCGACCTGAAAACCATCTACCGGGATGTCAGTGAGCGCCTGCGCCCGAAGTACGGCCACTGGGTGATCTTCGATCACTGCCTGCCGTTCGATGTTTCGCGCGCGTATGATGAAGCCACCCGCTTTCGCGACCCGCGCATCTGGACGGCGGAGCGTGACCGGCAGATGTGGAGCGACCTGGAATCCTGATCAGGCGGGAGGGCGTCGCGCTTTGGTTCAAGCGCGACTCGCGGTTGTGCAAGACGGGCCGTGAGGTTCGCGGTAAGAAACGTCAGGGTTGCCGCCTGGTGCGGCGGGCAGCCAGCGTCGACGGGAGGGTCCCATCAACACGTCAGGCCGCTTCCTTCGGGTCGTGGGCGCTTGCCTCGCGGCGGCAGCGGCGCTCACCGCGCGAGCGCAGCTGCCGGCCGAGCCGTTGAGTGCCGAGCAGCTGGCGCCGCAGGCGAGCCCGCACTGGGTCTGGGTCAACGACTTCAACTTCTTCAGCATGCCGGACGGCCAGGCGTTTCTGGTCGACGGCGACAGCGGCCGGATGCTCGGCATGCTCAGCACCGGATCGTCCTTCAATTCGGTGATCCTGCCGAAGTCCGGCGACGTCATCTATTCCCCCGAGAGCTACTTCTCGCGCGGCACGCGGGGGACCCGCACCGATGTGGTCACCCTGTACGACACCAAACACCTGCAGCCCCTCGGTGAGATCGCCATTCCGCCGAAGCGCTCTTCCAACATGCCGATGAGCGCCGCCGCCGCGCTGACCGACGACGAGCGATTCCTGGTGGTCTACAACTTCACTCCCGCGCAGTCGGTATCCATCATCGACGTGGGCGCGCGCAAGTTCGTGGGCGAGATCGACACCGCGGGCTGCGCGCTGGTGTACCCGAGCGGACCGCGCACCTTCTTTTCCGTCTGCGGTGATGGGGCCGTGCTGCTCGTGACGCTGGGCGAGGACGGCAAGCTCGCCAACCGCGTCCGCAGCCCGGTGCTGTTTGATGCCATGAAGGATCCGCTTACCGAAAAGGCGGTGCGGGTCGGGGACACCTGGTACTTCGCCTCCTTTCAGGGCACGGTTTACCCGATTCACGCCACTCCCCGGGGCGTGGAGCTGGCGGCCAAATGGCCGCTCGTCACGGCTGCCGAGCAGGCGCAGGGGTGGCGCACGGGCGGCCTGCAGCACCTGGCCGTGCATCGCCAGAGCGGGCGGCTGTTCGCGATCATGCACCGCGGGGGCCTGGAGACGCACAAGGACCCGGGGACGGACATCTGGGTCTATGACCTGGCAACCAAGAAGCGCGTGCAGCAGATCAGCACGCAGCACAAGGCCGGATCGATCGCTGTGTCGCAGGATGACAAGCCGCTGCTGTTCACCTGTTTCATCGAGAGTAACGTGCTCGACATCTATGATGCGATCTCCGGTCGCTACCTGCGCTCGGTGGACAGTCTCGGCCAGACCCCCACGGTCATGGTGACCCGGTGAACCGCGTCGACGCGATGCTTGAGTCGCTCGCGCGGGACATGGCGCGGCGCGTCTCGCGCCGAGGCCTGCTCGGCAGCTTGGGCGCGCTGCTCTTTGGCGCCGCGACTCTGCCGCTGCTGCCCGTCGCGCGCGGTGCGCCGGCGGCCAAGCCTGCCGGTGGTACGCCTGGGGACCCCGGTGACCCCAAGACGTGCGAGTACTGGCGCCACTGCGCGATCGACGGCTTCCTGTGCAGCTGCTGCGGCGGCTCCA
>Ga0209011_1000570_pt1 | contig 13911 bp, 11 predicted proteins | sample BlaSpr_A8_OM1_M3_FD_187986 | JGI IMG/M metagenome (GOLD analysis project Ga0209011, IMG submission 187986) | Forest soil microbial communities from Thunder Bay, Ontario, Canada - Black Spruce, Ontario site 2_A8_OM1_M3 (SPAdes) (version 2) | ecosystem: Environmental > Terrestrial > Soil > Boreal... | reverse complement strand
AGCGTATCGGTCAGTTGAGCGCCGTCGTTTCCTGAGAACTCGCCCTCTTGCTGGATCTGGGAAAGCTGATCGCCGATCTGCCCTTCAACCTCGCGAACGGCCGACTGAGCCGCCTGCCCGTGGTCTTTGGCTTCCTGGTTCGCCTGATGGACCCGAGACGTGATGTCTCGGAGCAGCGTTCCCACCACACCGGGGGCGACATCCTTGTGTCCAACCAGCCGGCGCAATTGCGTGGCGCGCTCGGCGGCGAAGTTCGCATAGAGCATGGCCCGCTGCGCGGCGGTGCTGGCAAGCTGGACCTGCACGGCTTCCCGCATATTGCGGACGGGATAGAGCGGTGAGTCCGGGAGCGCCGACGGCGCCGCCAGCGCCGAGGTGGTCCCCAGCGCCATGAGCATCATGGCGAACGCGAGGCCCGCCATCGGGCGCCGCCAGAGGCCAAACTTCGGCGTGGTCGACCGCGCGCCGAGCTCGCGTGCACGCGGGGGCACGCGCCGCAGGGCGACTCGGATGCGTTCGACACTGGCGGGGGAGGGCGAGATGCGGCTGACCTGACGCAGTTGCAGGGCCACCTGCAGCATCGGTTGCAGGCTGGAATCGCTCGCCTGGACGGGCGCGCCACTGACAATTTGTGCGAGGTAGGTTTCGAGGACGTCCTCGGCCTTACGCATGCTCGTCAACTCCTGGGGTCAAGATTTTCGCGAGGTTAGCAAGGGCACGATGCTGCAGGGCTTTGATCGAGCCCACGTTCTTGCCCATCACCTTGCTCGTCTCTTCGAGGTCGAGGCCGAGCACCAATCTGTTCAGCACCACGTCTCGTTGATCCTCCGTGAGTTGAGACAGGGCATCGGAAATCTCGTCGAGACGAATCCGTTGATCGATCGCGTCCAGCGGATCGGCGACGCCAGTCGACGGGACATCACTGGTTTTGAGCTCCGGATGGCGGTACTGAGACCGGAACCGGTCCATGACTTTGCCGTGTGCGATCTTGAGCAGCCATCCGATGAATTCACCTTCAGTCCGTCCGCGAAAACGTTCGATGGCCTGGAGTGCTGCGAGGTAAACCTCTTGGAGGAGGTCCTCAGCAGCGGCCTGCTCACCAACACGGCCGAGGAGATAGCCAAAGACCCGTCGGTACGTGGCTTCATAGAGCTGGGCAAAAGCGTTCCGATCTTGCCGGCGAGCCCGGTCGAGCCATTCGACATACCGCGAGGCAGTGTTTTCATCTGGCAATGAGTTCGGCATTTAGAGAGTCGTCACACCCACCCCTGGAGATACGGGCTGAACGAAACGGTCACAACCTTTTAACGTGGCGGTGGCCCGGACGCTTCGGGTCCAACTCAACCAGGATCGGCCGTATCCCGCAAGGCAGTCCCTACGACTCAACAGGCATGAACCTTTTGAAGCGCGCGACGCTCGTAACGTTAGTTGCCGGTTCGGGCCTCCTCATTGCCACGGCCGGTGCGGCGGCGGCGGCGGCGACCACGACTCCCGCTGATGGCATCGGCCAGCACGGCGTTCTTGGCGATTCCCAGGTCGATCAGACCGGTGAACAGGGCGCCAAGGAAAACGACCAGGCCGGCGAACAGGGCCAGAAGCAAAACGAGCAGACCGGCGACCAGGGCTCGAAGACGAACGACCAGAGCGGCGTTCAGGGCGAGTCCCAGCTTGAGCAGACCGGCGACCAGGGCCGTTCGGGCGAATAAGCCCAGCCCTAACTAAGCACTGTTTGAAGGCCGCCTCGTCAGGCGGCCTTCTTTCGTCAATAGAGTTCCTGGCCGGTGGTATCAGCGATCAGATAGAAGAAGCCACCAGTAGAACCGGTGAGTGCCGCGATCGCGGGCGTCACCGGCGTCATCTTGTAAACCGCCCGCACCTGAATCGCGGCGTTAGGATTCGACGCCGGTCGGCTGCCCCAGGTCCCGTAGGTACATGAGCCGTTGTTCAACGCGCACGTCCGTACCGCGAAGCAAGCGACCCGGCTTCCGCTGAAAACGCTCGGAGGGCAACCCGAAGGATCGCCGCACAGGTGGGAGGGCGCGTTGGGGTCACAGTCGTTGGTCCCTCCCGGCCCGGCGTCGCCCCAGCTCGCGATGTCATTCGGGATCGCGCTGTTGGGTTCGCTACGAACGGCGGACCCGACGTCGGTCACCTGGGCGACGATCGCAGTCCGCACGCCGGCGCGGCTCGCGCCCGTGACCTCGATGTCGAGGTAAAACGCGCGACCGAGATCCGCCGCACCAAGCATCAGCAGAACCAGGACCGGCGCCACGATCGCCATCTCGACCATGGCCTGGCCTAACGCTCTGCGACGCCTCGGGTGCCTCCTCATTGCTCCAGCCTCACGCTGCCGGCGATCTGCTGGCCGCCGGCCGGCGTGCCGATGTTGGCGAAGGTCGTGTTCACGAGCGTGTAGTCGCCGCAATGGTCGCCGTCATCGAGATAGATGAGCACGTTGACGGACGATCCGGGCGGCGTGGGGAAGGTGTAGATCAGCGTGGCGGTGTTGCCACCGTTGTTGGTCCAGTTGCTCTGCGCGCCGGGGATGTTTGACTCATGGCCCCACGTCCAGTTGCCATCGATCTCGAAGCTCGTGCCGTTAGTGAACTTGTAGGTCCAGTCCGGCAGCCCCTTGGCGTCGGTGGCCGTTGTGTAGTTGTTCGCTCCCGGCTGCGACGTGCTCGGGTAAGCCGACGCCGAGGCGACGTCGCTCGGTCCGGCGCCGTTCGGGTTCGGCGGCAGCGGGTCGTTCGGGCCCGGGGTCACCTGCCAGATGCCCTTGGAGAAGAACTGCGGGTTGCCGTTGTTGATCCGCACATAGGCGTCGTAGGCGTTGAGTGCCCACTCGTCTTGGTACTGGACGACGAGTTGTTCCGTGCTCGGCGTCGGACCCGCCCGAAGCGTGATGCCTCCGGGCGGAATGATCTGGTTCTCCGCATTCCCGGTTGCGATGATCGGGCTGCTGGCGCCGAACCCCTTGGAGAAGTCGATCGCCTTCCCGGAGGTGCCGAAGGTCGTGAAGCTGTAGGCCAGCACCTGGCCGGTCAAGGCCGGCGTGCTCTGGCCAAGTCCAGGATTGATTTCCACGCCGCCCGCCGTCTGGGACGGGGCCTGATAGACGATGCCGGTGAAGCCGCTACCGCTGCCGCCGCCGTCGAGGTGGATGAAGTTCGGGTTCTCCATGTCGAAGAGAAGCGGCACACCCGCCGTACCCTGGGCGGCACCCAGCCCTGGCGCGGAGAGGTTGATACTGCTCACCTCGTGGGTGGAAACGAAGCCGGCAGACGCCGGTTCGAACCGGAAGCTCACGCCGCTCCCGGTAACGATCGTGTTATCCCCGCCACCGCCCTGAACGCTGTTCCCGGTGCAGGCGGAGCCGGTGCCGGTCGTCCCGGCCGTGTAGGCGTTATTCCCATGGCCGATCCAGATGCCAGCCGTGAGGTTCGGGCAGCTTCCGCCGCACAAGTCGAAATCGGTGGCGGTCTCGCGCCCGTGGCTGATCAGGCTGGGTGGAACTGTGCCCGTGATGTCGTAGACGCCCGCCTCGAAGTCATATTTACCGTGGTTGATCACGATGTAGCTGTACCGGCCGGGCAGAATCGTGTAGGGCTCGGCGGCCGTTCCATTGCAGGCGGAGTTGGAGGGCCGAACCGGGCCACCGTTCAGCACCAACGAACCGCAATCGGGCCCGGTGAAGTTGAAGGTGGCCGTCCACCCGCGCGGCGAATAGCCTGTCTCGTTGCCGGCGACGGATGAAAGGCCGGTCTGCGAGCCGGCGCTGCAGCCGGTATATCCGTTGGGACTGCCGGCGGAAAAGGCAGTGCAGAACAGGGGAGAGCCCGACGCGATGGCGAAGCCCTGGCTGCCCACCGCACTGCCAGCGGGACACGTCGCGCCGTTGTATGGGTCACAGAACGTGGTGGCGTCCTGAATCAGCATCGGGCCATTCGACTGCACGGCCGTCACGTCGCCATAGTTGTTGGCCCTGCCATCGATGCCGGCAATCAGAGGTCGTGTCCCCGGGCGCGACCAGAACGTTGGACAGTTCCCACCGACGCACGAGAGCTGGCTTCGGCTGGGCGCGGCTCCGGCGTTGAAACACTGCGGTCCGGCGCAATTCCATCCTGGCTCGTAGAGATAGAGCGCGGTCGGTGGCGGCACGTTGTACGAGTTCTGGGGCGGTTGCGCATAAGCCACCGCAAGGGTCGTGCTGTAGGTGATGGGCACGCCCAGCACGCCCATCAGGTAGTTCTCGATTTTCTCGGTGATGATGACCTGCAGGCAGTTGTAGGGCGCGGCCTGGCAAGCGCGGCTCATCGCACCGGTCGGGGGTGAGTGGACCGTCACGCGGGTCTGGAACGACGTCGAGCCGCAGCTGCCGCCTGCGTACCAGCTGGCACTGAAGCTCGTGCCGTTGCCGTTGGTACAGGCGCCGTCGAAGGCCGTCGGGAAGCCATTGGCGTAGGCAAGATCATGCGCAGCCTTCACGGCGGGGTCATTGAACGACGTTGGCGGGCCAGTTAAGAAGGTGCTGGCGTTGGCCAGCTGCTTGGCCGCGGCCAGGGCGGCCGCATCCGTCGCATTCTGGGCGCGGCGGTTCACCAGGTAGACATGGCCACCGTCGATCGCGAGACCGGCAAAAGCGATCAGCACGATGAACGTCAGGGCGACGATGACGGCCGTTTGGCCGGCCTGGCGTCGCCGCCGCAGGTCAGAAAGAATCTGATGGTTCATCTCAATACTCCGTTTGCACCACGCTCACGGTCTTGATGACGAAGACGGGGATGAAATCGGCGACGATCGAGATCCAGGGCTTGAATCCGTACTGCACCTCGATCGCAACGTCACGAACCTGGTTGGCCGGAGCGCGCGGGCCACCGCTGCCTGTGCACAGGCCGGCTGCGTCCGGCGGCCGGCCGGTACTGACCGCCGGCCAGATGTAGACATATCCTTGGCCCGCAGGCGGCGTGGTCGGACCGTTCGCGCCACCGGTATTTGGGTTCGCGTTCCCGACCACCGAGTTGGGATCGGCGCTCAGGTTGAAGCCCTGGGCTGCCGCCTCGACCTTCTGGAAGACCTGGCAGTCGGTGCCCTCCTGGTCTTTGAGTGAGAGCGTCCGCGCGCCCGCGCGAGCGGCGGCCGAGATCGCGGAGTACGTATACACGATTCGGGCGAAATCCACGGTCAGGGCGATGATCAGCAGCAGCAAAGGCGCGACCAGTGTGAATTCGACCAGCGACTGTGCGCGACTTTTTGAGCGCTTTCGCTCGTAAAGCATTCGTCCCTCCTCACTGACACGAGTCAGTGCGTCCCACACGTGCAACGCGGAGCAGCCTCGGCAATTGGCGCCCGTCAATGACTTTCGTCCGATTCGCGACCGTGGTGACGTCGCTGCGATCGAGCCCTGACGTAAACGTTGCCACCGTTTCAACGCTGGCCTGCGATGTAAACCGCGTCATCGTGGCGGCGCCAATTCCGCTGGCGCCGCCCGCGATCACGACTCGCCTCCCCGCCAGTCCTCGCACCGGCCGACGATATTGAGGTTTCCGCCTACGGCAGCAGGTGCAGCGGACCGCCCTTGAGGCCGACGGCCACGGTCACCGTGTCGACCGCGACCGTGTTGGCACCGGTGACGTACTGCATGCTCCACCAGTCAGCCCCGGGCGCGGGGTTGTAGTTGCCCGGCACGGGGATTTCGACGTGGATCCATTCGCTGTTGGCCGAGATGCCGCGGGACGTATCCGTGGCCACAAACGTCGCCGTGGTATTTCCGCCGGCGGCGCTCGAGATGACGGTGTAGCTCCCACTTGCCAGGTTGGAGCGCTGCACGCCGAGGTTGTAGACGTTGACACCGCCCGGGAAAACGTTGTTGCCGCTCGGGTCGTTGATGTTGATCCGCACGAAGCCGCTAGTGCTGGCGACGTCACCTGGGTCCCAGAGATCGACGCTAACGGTGAGCCCGGCATAGTCCGGGGTGAGCCGGAACAGCTGCATGGAGAAGCTACCGCCTGGGCCAGCATCAAACGGGGTGAAGAAGGCCATGTCGTCCCAGGCTGAGACGGCGCAAGTGGCGCAGGTGCTGCCGTTGGGGTTGACTGCGCTTACCGCATACCCCTTGTGCCCGGTCTGCCGGTTGTTCGTCAGGGTGCCATTGTTGTCCAACGCATCCACCCGCAGGCGGTATTGGCCGGGCAGCAGGACCCCGCCGGCCAGGTAGGGGTTCGGGAACGTCTGTAACGAAACCAGCTGGTTGTCGGAGGCACCAGCGTAGGTGGCAACGTCCACCCAGTTGTGGTAGATGAACATGTTGGACGGTGCCGTGCCGGTGTAAAGCTGCGTGACCGTCTGGTTGATGGTCGGTCCGCCCATCACCTTGTATTGATTGGCCGGCTGGCTCCAGTTGCGGGCGTCGATCGGATAGACGGTCATCTGCGAGATCATCTGGTCGCTGGCCCGGATGAACACGTTGTTGACGCGGAAGAGGGTGTAGCGCATCGCGGTGTAGCGCGTCGCGTCGACGGGATCGAATGGGCCTCCGTCGTCCTCGTGGAACCATTGGAAACCACCGACCGAGCAGGTCCGTGCCGCCGGGTTGGAATTGTTGTTGTCGCAGAAGTTCGCGCTGCCGTTGGTCCCGTCCGGCGCAAAGGCCGCGTTGTAGACCTCAACCTTGCCGCCGGAGCTCGGGATCGTGATCCGGTAGTTGTAGCCGCCCAGGTCCCGCAGGGTCGCATAGCGCGGCTCCGAACCATTGTTGTAGCTGATCTGGTGTTTGTCGTCCGATACTCCATAGCCACCGCCCAGAGGGTTCGGTGTGTAGGCATCACCCTGGCTGCGGTCCGTGGCCCAGCCTTCCTCGCGCATGAAGGCGAAGCGGGTGCGACCAAGCTCTCCCAGCGACGAGCCGACCTGGCTGCCGGGTTGGCCGAGGGAGATGGGTGGGAGATAGGCCGCGATGGCGGTCCGTGCCACGCGGTAGGTCGAGAATCCGAAGAGCTGCATGAAGAACACGGGGGCGTTCCGCGCGACCGTGACCTTCAGCTGGTTCGGGTGGCCCGGAACCAGCGCCGGGGTCACCGTGACGGCATTGGCGGCATCAGCCGGATCGAAGGCATTCCGTTTGGCCTCATCGACGGCGCGGTCCGTGGCATCGTTGCGTGAGCCGACGGGGACCGCCGAGGCGGGAGCGAACTGGTCGGGCATGAACACCACGCCCGAAAGCGCGGCCGCCGCGGCCGCCCGCTCGGCGGCGATGCTGTACATGTAGCCGACCGCCAGGTCGACCGCGATGCCGACGCCGCCGATGAGAAGCGTGCCCGTCAGCGCGAGCAGGACGATCGCCTGCCCGCCTTGCTTCTTCAGCCGCCGCAGCACGCCCGTGGACTGGTTACGCCGCTGGTGTTTTTGTTTCATATGAGTAATGGGGCCGCCTTCATGACTGCGTAATCGACGAGCTGCATGTTGCTCGGGAAAATGCCGGCTGGGGGTGAGTACGTCCAGAGAATTCGAACGCCGATCGAGGTTTCGTTGGGCGGCGTCTGCTGGCGGTTCTGGACCGGAAACGTCTGGGTGCCCTGCGAGATCCCGCCGCCTGCTGAGATGAAGTACTGATCGATCGGGTCGCCCGCCTGGTAGCTGCCGTCGGCGCGTGTGGGCGCGTAGATGTCGATTTCGGTTGGCGTCGCCGACGTCAGGCCCTTGGCGACGGCAAGGACGTTGCGGACGATTTGGTTGTCAACCGCGGTCGTGGTGAGGCCGGTCGTCTGCGAGCCGCCAATTTCCGCGGCGAGGCGGGCCCCCTGGCGAACGGCATAGCCGGCGGTGATCTTGTCCGAGATCATCACGCTGGCATCGAAGCCGCCCATCAAGAGAAAGACGAGCACCGGGATGACGACGGCCATCTCGGCAAGCGACTGCCCGCGCTTGCGCTTCATGAGTCGGCGTGAATGCACTTTCATTTCAGTAGCTCTGCGGTTCGATCCGGACATAGGAGACGGCGGTCGTCCTGAGCGGCCCCAGCGGGGCGAAGAACCCGGCTTTCCAGGTATAGGTGTACTTGACGGTGACGCCGATGAAGTCGCTGGTGCCGTTCCCCACGTTGCGGGTCGAAGCTGGCCATGGGGTGCCGCCCATCGGCGTGCCGTCCAACGCATACCTGTTGGTCTTCGCGAGATCCTGCGTCAGGTTGCCGTTGCCGTCCTGGTTGAGCTTGTAGATGTCAACCTCGTCGACCGTGAACAGCTGGGTGCCGGTGACAATGTTGCGGACCGTCGCCAGCACCTGGCTGTCGGTAGTGGAGATGTTGCCGAGCGTGGCGGCGACCCGCGAACCTTCGGCGCTGCCGTAGCGGGCGGTGCCGACACTGAACATCAGGAGCGCCCCGTCGAGCACGCCCATGATGAGAACCATCAACACGGGAACGACCAGGGCGAACTCGGTAAGGGTTTGGCCGCGTCTGAGCACGCGCTTCCCTGAAGACCTTGCGGCTTCCATAACCTTGCAACGCAGGGCCCTGAGTCGGCATTCGCCAAAGCAAGGAAGCGCACGGGTTTGTGCCAGCTCCGAGAAGGGTCCGCGAAGGCGCCGTACCCGAACGTTGGCCGCGCTACAATCGGCCCCAGCTTGAACGTGTCCAGGCCGTTGCAACGGCTTCATCCGGCCGTGATCTTCCTCATCGGCTTCCTCTCCGCGTGTTCGGCGCCTCCCGCGGGCACGACTTCGCCGACCACGAATGCCTCGGCCTCCGCTTCGCCGACGCCCGGGCCGGCTTCGGGATATCGCGTGGTCTTCACGGCCTCCACGCCCAGCGCCAGCCAGATCTTTCTCTACGATTCCGCCAGCAGCACGCCGCAGCAGCTCGTGGCGCTGGGCAGCGGAGCATCCCCCGAAGCTCGTTTTGTCTCACCCCAGAAGATCGCGTACCTGGACAACTCCAATCCGCGATCGACCAAAATCGTCAGCCTCGAGCTCGGCACGCGCGCGACCTCGACCGACGTCACCGTCAATGGCTTCGTGCCGGCCTTTGCCTACAGCCACGATGGCTCGATGCTCGCCTATCTCTTGCACGACACCTCGGGCTCGGGCAAACCCTCGCTCCACGTCCGCCGTGGGGGACAGGAAATGACGCTCAGCCTCAACGCGATTCCCGGTCGTGGCAGCGGCCGCGATGACGAGGTGAGGCTCGAGTATGCCCCCGACGACAAGTACCTGCTGATGGTCGACACCTACGTCGGCAATCAGGGCCAGGCGCCAGAGACCGGTCAGTTCCTGGTCCTGCGCGCCGCCGACAATACCGTCGCCTTCGTGCCGCCCTCGGGGGTCAGTTCCAACGCGACGATGGCGACCTGGGCGCGGCACAAAGATCGGTTGTACTACCGCGACGCGGTGGGGGTGCGCACCTGGGATGCCGGTGTGACCAGCGTCGGCACACTGGCGACGGCGCTCCACTGGTACGACCCGGCCGCCTCAGCCGACGATCAGTGGCTCGCCTATACCGGCATCGACAGCCGATCTGTGCCACATGTCCAGCTTTACGACCTGCAGAACAGCCAGGTGGTGGCGACCGCGTCGGCGGCCCGCTCGCACCCAATCTTTATCGCCGGCGACACCATCTGGTACCTCGAGGAGCAGCCCTGCGCGAGCGAGTGCCTGGGCGGGCCCTCCCAGACCTCGGGAAAGGTGCTCGCCTACAGCCTGAAGAGCAAGAGCGAGAGCGGCCTACCCTTCAGCGACGTCCATACCCTGTCGCAGCTGTCGGTCTTACCGAGTTAGATCAGCCCTCCATCAGCTGCCGCAGCACCATCGGGAGGACGCCGCCGTGGCGCAGGTACTGGACATCCGTCTGGTTGTCGAGCCGGCAGACGACGGCGAACCGCTGCGGGCCGCCCGAGGCGCCGGCCGCTTCGACCTCGATCCGCTGCCCGGGTTGCAGCCCCGCCGCCAGTCCGCGAATCGTAAAAGCCTCGGTGCCGTTCAGGCCGAGCGAGCGAAGCGATTCTCCCGGCAGGAACTCGAGTGGCAGAATCCCCATGCCGACCAGATTGCTGCGGTGGATGCGCTCGAAGCTTTCGGCGAGTACCGCGCGAATGCCGAGCAGGAGCGGTCCTTTGGCGGCCCAATCGCGCGAGCTGCCGGAGCCGTACTCCTTGCCGGCGATCGCGACCAGCGGCACGCCCTCGGCACGGTAGCGCTCGGAGGCGTCGAAAATCGTCATCTCCTTCGCGTCTGGCAGGTGCGTCGTCCAGTAGCCCTCGCGCGCCGTGAGCTGATTGCGCAACCGGATGTTGCCGAAGGTGCCGCGGACCAGGACCTCGTGGTTGCCGCGCCGGGCTCCATAGCTGTTGAACTCGCTGCGCTCCACGCCATGCTCGATCAGGTAGCGTCCGGCGGGGCTGTCCGGCGGAATGCTCCCGGCGGGCGAGATGTGGTCGGTCGTGATCGAATCCCCCAGGATGACGAGGGCTCGCGCCCCGACGATGTCGGTCAGCGGGGCGGGCTCGGCGCTCATACCTTCGAAGAAGGGAGGCTCGCGGACGTAGGTCGACTTGGGGTCCCAGTCGTAGCTTGGCCCGGTCGGCGCCGACATGCGCTGCCAGTTCTCATCGCCATCGAAGATGCGCTCGTACTCGCGGGTGAACATCTCGACTTTCAGCGAGGTCCGGATCGCCTCGTTGACCTCCTCGGCGGTGGGCCAGAGCTCTCGCAGGAAGACGTCCTTTCCGTTCTTGTCTTTTCCGAGTGGGTCGGTCGCCAGGTTGCGCCGGATATCCCCGGCGAGCGCGTACGCGACGACCAGCGGCGGTGAGGCGAGATAACTCGCGCGAACGAGCGGATGGATGCGGCCCTCGAAGTTGCGGTTGCCACTCAGCACCGCGACGACGTTGAGTTTTTCCTTCTCGACGGCGGCCTCCACCTCCGCACTGGCCAGTGGGCCGCTGTTGCCGATGCAGGTCGTGCAGCCGTAGCCGACCAGGTAGAAGCCAAGCTCCTCGAGGTAGGGCATCAGGCCGGCCGCCTTGAGGTAGTCGGTGACGACGCGCGATCCCGGCGCCAGGCTGGTCTTGACGGTCGGCGACACGCGCAGCCCGCGCTCGACCGCACGCTTGGCCAGCAATCCGGCCGCCACCATCACCGAGGGATTGGAGGTGTTGGTGCAGCTCGTGATGGCCGCGATCACCACCGAGCCGTTGCGCACCTGCTGCGCCGGACGGGCTTTGACGGCGGTGGCGTGCTGATGCTCGCCGCCGGTGTCCGTGACGCCGCCTTCGTTGTCGAAGCGGGCCACGTCATTGTTTCCCGGGTGGTCGTCCATGGCGAAGGCGGTCTTGAAGCTCTGCCAGACGTTGGGAAGCGCCACGCGATCCTGCGGGCGCTTCGGTCCGGCGACGCTCGGCTCGACGGCGTCGAGATCGAGCTCGAGGAGCTCGTCGAAGACGGGCGTGGCGGACTGGTCGGTGCGGAACATTCCCTGCTCCCGGGTGTAGCGATCGACCAGCTCGATGAGCTGGCGATCCCGCCCGGTGGTCTCGAGGTAGCGCAGCGTCTGCTGGTCGACGGGGAAGAGGGCGGCGGTGGCGCCGTACTCCGGGCACATGTTGGAGAGGGTGGCACGATCCGGGACGGAAAGGCTGGAGAGACCGGCACCGCAAAACTCGACGAACTTGTTGACCACGCCGTGCGCGCGGAGCATCTCGGTTAGCGTCAAGACCAGGTCCGTCGCCGTCGCACCAGGGCGCAGCGAGCCCGTCGTGCGGACGCCGACCACGACCGGCGTCGGCAGGTAGGTCGGCTGCCCAAGCAGCGCCGCCTCCGCCTCGATGCCGCCCACGCCCCAGCCGAGCACGCCCAACCCATTGACCATGGTCGTGTGCGAGTCGGTGCCGAGCAGGGTGTCGGGCAGCGCATAGCTCCCCTTGGCATCATTCCGTACCTGGACCACGCGGCTCAGTCGCTCGAGGTTGACCTGGTGGCAGATCCCCATGCCGGGCGGGACGACGCTGAAGTTGTGAAACGCTTGCTGGGCCCAGCGCAGGATGGCGTAGCGCTCGCCGTTCCGTTCATACTCGCGCTCGATGTTGCGGGCATAGGACGCCAGCGACCCGAAGGCATCGACCTGCACCGAATGGTCGATGACGAGGTCGGCCTGGACGAGCGGGTCGATCCGGCCGGCATCCTTGCCGGCGCGCTGCATCGCCGATCGCATCGCGGCCAGGTCCAGCACCGCGGGTACGCCGGTGAAGTCCTGGAGCAACACCCGAGATGGCAGATAGGGGACCTCGGCTCCGGCGGGCGGCCGCTCCGGCCAGCGGGTGAGGGCCCGCAGACTCGTCTCACTGACACCGCCGGCGTCCTCCAGGCGCAGCAATCCCTCCAGCAGGATCTTGACCGTGATGGGTAGCCGGGCCGGATCGCCGAAGCCCGCCTCCGCCAATCGATTCAGCGAATAGTAATCAAGCGGCGTCGAGGCGAGTCGCTGACGCGCCGAGATCATTCCGTCTTGATGCTAGCAGCGTCACTCGCGATTTCCGCTGTGAAACTTGCGATGCGCCGCGCGCAGCTGCGGATTCGTCACGTGGGTGTAGATCTGCGTGGTGTTGAGATTCGCGTGCCCGAGCAACTCCTGGACGGCGCGCAAGTCGGCGCCGTTGGAGAGCAGGTCGGTGGCGAAGGAGTGCCGCAGCGTGTGCGGTGTCGCCTTGACCCCCAGCCCGGCGACCCGCACATACTTCCGTACCACGCGTTCGATCGACCGTGTCGATATCCGCATGCCGGGTCCGCCCGGCGTCTGGTCTACGGCGCCCTTCATCCGGATGAACAGCGGTTTCCAGCGATCGTGGCGTGTCTGCAGGTAGCGGGCCAGCGCATCGCACGCGGCATCGCTGAGGAAGACGACGCGCGGTTTTCGCCCTTTGCCGATGACGCCGAATTCGCGGGTCTTCAAGTTGATGTGGTCCCGATCCAGGCGCGCCAGCTCGGCGAGCCGCAATCCGGTGCTGAAGAAGGTCTCGAGCAGCGCACGGTCGCGCAGGCCCCGCAGGTCGTTGACGTCTGGGGCGGCGAGCAGCCTGCGCAGCTGGTCGGCGTCCAGGAACTTCAGGGAGCGTGAGGCGGCTTTGCCGAGCTCGATCCGGTCTGGCGCGAGCACCTCGAGGCCCTGCAGGGTCCAGTAGCGCAGCATGGAGCGGAGCGCGATCAGGAAGTAGGTCTGGGTGGCCCGGGTCAAAGGACGCCCGGAGTGCTCATTAACGTGGCGGGCCAGGGCCAGCTTGTAGCGGCGCACGACCTCCGTCGTGATGTCGGTCAGATCCGTGACCCCCGGCTCCTCGCGGCTGAGCCAGCCGAGCAGGTTGTTGAGGTAGTGGTCGTACTGACGGATCGTCAGCGGGCTAAGGTTGCGATCGATCTCGCACGCCTCGAGGAAGCCGCGCACCCGTTCGGCGAGGGCGCTCGCGACCGGAGGTGCCTGCGTCGGGGACGTAGGGGAGACGGTGGGCACGCTGCTGCGCGAATTCTACGGCTTGCCGTGCCCCTATTCCGCCCAATTCAGTCTTGACAGGTCGAATCGGCTCCATTAATATCGCGATATATCGTGATAGTGCGTCAATTTCAGGAGGATAAACCCCCATGTGGTCACGTCGTGAGTTCCGCTTCGACCAGTTCCGCCGCCAGATGTTCGAGCGCGGCGATCTCAAGTACGTCATCCTCGACCAGCTCAAGGACAAGCCCGCCCACGGGTACGAGCTGATCAAGGCCCTCGAAGAGCGCTTCGGCGGCTTCTATGCCCCCAGCCCGGGCGCCGTCTACCCGACGCTGCAGATGCTCGAGGACATGGGCTACGTCAGTTCCGTGCAGGAGGACGGGCGCAAGATCTACAGCATCACGGACGCCGGTCGTGCCTTCATGACCGAGCGC
>Ga0209011_1000569_pt1 | contig 13940 bp, 16 predicted proteins | sample BlaSpr_A8_OM1_M3_FD_187986 | JGI IMG/M metagenome (GOLD analysis project Ga0209011, IMG submission 187986) | Forest soil microbial communities from Thunder Bay, Ontario, Canada - Black Spruce, Ontario site 2_A8_OM1_M3 (SPAdes) (version 2) | ecosystem: Environmental > Terrestrial > Soil > Boreal... | reverse complement strand
AAAGCCGCCCAGCAAGCGGGCCTCCAGAAAGACGTGCACCCACATACGCTGAGGCACTGCTTCGCCACACATCTACTTGAAGCAGGCGCGGATCTGCGAACCATCCAGATGTTGCTAGGGCATCGCGATCTGGAAGAAACCACCATCTACCTCCATCTCTCTGAACGGCACCTTAGTGCGACCGCGAGTCCTCTGGACTCGCTGGAGCTAAAAGACCGTCCACTACAGGACGAGTAGATGGATCGGCCACCCCTCGAGGTGGCCGATCTGGTCCGCGCTGCGGGAGACGCCTTCATCGAACGAAGCCGTAAGTGGATCAGCTGGAAGCACGTCAAAGTGCTCCTGGCGATTGCGCGGTGTCGCACCGCCGCGCTCGGCGGACATCTCGATGAGTGCACTCGCTGCGGACATCGCGCCATCTCCTACAACTCGTGTAGAAATCGGCACTGCCCGAAGTGTCAGGCAGGAGCTCGCGATCGCTGGCTCGCAGCACGTCGCCAGGAGCTTCTCCCAACGCGCTACGTCCATGTGGTTTTCACGCTTCCTCGTCATTTGGCCCCGTTGGTCTTGCAGAACAAGAAGGTCCTCTACGATCTCCTGTTTCGCACCAGTGCAGAAACTCTTCTTGAAGTGGCCCGCGATCCCAAACACCTCGGTGCAGAAATCGGCTTCTTCAGTGTTCTGCATACCTTGGAGTCAGAAACTCACGGCCCACCCACATGTTCATTGCGTGGTGCCAGCCGGTGGATTGTCTGCCGATCACACGCGCTGGATCAAACCACGCTACGATTTCTTTCTTCCCGTCGAGGTGCTCAGTCACGTCTTTCGCGGCAAGTTCCACGAAGCGCTCAAGCGCGCCTTTCATGACGGCCAGCTCAACTTTCATGGAGATCTAAAACTTCTCGCTCAGCCGAAAACATTTGCTGCGTGGCTGAGACCACTGTTCCGAAACGACTGGGTGGTCTACTCGAAGCGCCCGTTCGGAGGTCCAGAGCATGTGCTTCGTTATCTGGGCCGTTACACTCATCGCGTAGCCATCTCCAACCATCGCCTGGTCTCGTTTGCTGATGGGAAGGTCACGTTTCGTTGGCGCGATTCCGCACACAGCAACGAACAGAAGTTGATGACCCTATCTCTCGATGAGTTCTTGCGCCGCTTCCTGTTGCACCTGCTCCCGGAAGGTTTCGTGCGCATCCGCAACTTCGGCTTCCTGGCCAACCGCAAACGTGCCACCACCTTGCCACTTTCCTTCCAACTGCTCGGCGGGGCACCGCAAACCGAGCAAGAGGCCTCCACCGCCGGTCCGAGCGATCTTTGGTCTTGTCCCAAGTGTGGTGGGCCGATGATGGTCGTCGAAAGACTCACCGCTTCTGAAATCCAACTTCGTTCTCCACCGCTGGTCACGGCTGCGGCATGAAGCGACTCTCTCCAATTCGAAAGTGTTTTTCCACGCGCTCCGTACCTCTGTGCCTTCCCTCGGAACGGACGTCCTTTTCCAGCTCTTCGACCACGCTACTCACGATCCTTTTTCGCATTCGGGCAGCTTCCGGCCTCATACAGTCACGTGTCGCGCTCTGCAGCACAGCCTCGGCACAGCTGGACGCCGCTCCTTCCCACATTGAATTTGCATAGGGCCCGCGTCCGCCGCAAATCGCGGGCGGCTTCCTTCAAGTCGTTGTATCGAAAGCGCGCGAACACACCGTGCTCGTGCAGGCGCATTGCCCTTCGCGCTTCCGATACAACCCTAAGACTAGTCGAATCTTGGATGAGCATGGCGGGCCCACACGCGCGGCCAAAAACTACTTTGCGGCTCGTGGGTTCGGGACCTTGTAGCCGTCGTTGAGGGTCCTCAGGAAAGAAACAATGGCAACTTCCTCCTGGTCTGTGAGCTTAAGGTTGCCGAGTTGTCGTTTGTTGAGGTTGGTTGAGTCCTCGGGCGCTGGCCAGCACGTGACCTTTTCGCCGGGATCACCTGCCGCGCACTTGGGCAGAATATCCCGCGTGTTGTAAAAGTGCACCACCTCTTTCAGGCTTTTGAAGTAGCCATTGTGCATGTAGGCTTTCACGAAGTCAGGCCTTGGACGCATATCGACATTGCGCAAAGTGGCTACCTGGAACTTCGCGTCGAACTTCGGCGCGAGCTTGATCCACTCTGAATCAGGATTCAGTTGGCCGCTATCGGTTTGCAACGTGCGCAGGAAAGATCCGACTCCCTTATCGACATAAGCGTCTCCGGCGGGGTTGGGAGTGTAGCCACGTTGGTCAGGGCGGCCCTCGTAGTAGATCTGTAATCCCGGATTTCTGGGGACGCCGAGATTACTGGCCGTAAAGTCCGTAAAGAGGGGCTCTTCGCCGGGCCCGCCATCGCGATGACACTCGTTGCATCGCGCCTTGCCGCGGAACAGCTCGTAGCCCAATTTTTCCTGCGGCGTGAATTGGTCCGTTCCTGCCTGGACGTAGTCGTACTTGGATGTGAAGGGACTCACCTCTGGTGAGAACTCGTATGCGGAGATCGCCAAGCCGAAGCAGTCATATGCATGGTCAGCCCGCGCTCGGTCTGCCACGCTGAGATGGACCGGGTACTGATCATTCGCGGGTGGCGGCCCGGGAGTCGTACAGACTTTTTCCACGTCGGAAGGCCATTGAATGTTGAACGAGTCCGGCCCCCAAACCGTCTCAAAAAGTTTGCGATAGTGAGCCTGGGAAAGGCGGTACGCAACACAAGACGAATCCGGCAAGCCCATTTCTACCGGATTGGTCGGCGGCCCCTGCGCTTGTTCGGCGCTTGGGTTCTGCAAGCGATAGCCGCTCGCACGCATATCCCAGAAATTCCCGCCAACAAAGTCACCCTGGAGTGCATTGTAGTGGAGCACTGGAGCAAAGGGCGCGTACATGTAGCTTTGCGGCTTCCGATTGCTGAACCGCGCTCTCACCGATCCGGGATACGACACGGTCGTCAGATTCAAAGATTGGACCGGCCCGGTGAATCCCGTCTCTGGCGTATGGCAAAAACTGCACGCCTCGTTCTGATTGACCGAGAGATGCTTATCGAAGAGCAGTAGCTTTCCCAGGGTGCGGACCTGCCCCTGGCGATCGAGCGAAGTGTCTTTCATCTCTCTGAGAGTGTCGGCCTCAATCCGATCAATTTCCGCAACGACCCTCGCCACATCCTGATCGAACGATGCAGGTACCTGACCGCCGAGGTTGCTGGTTGACTTTACTTCGCTGGAACGGGATGTACCGGCCTGCGGTTTACTTGCCGCTGAGATTAAGAGCGCGCCGAATGTGAAAAGACCTAGTAGCGGTACGGCGCGATTTCGATTGCCCATGGGCCGCTCCTTCACTGCTGTTTGAGCCTATGGCGAACAGGATTGGAAGTGAGGGTAACACAATCATGCAAGGCCGAGAAACACTCCACAAAGTCTTAATGCTCTCAAGAAAGAGCTGAACTGTTGCTCCATACTTGGAAGAATTCCGCAGGTTGGACGCGCGGGGTTGTTGGCTGCCGTTCTGCGACGCTGGCCAGAAGTCCGGTTGTGGGAGATAGCCGCTTCACGGTAAATTGACCCTCTATCGTGCTATTGGCTTTCATTTGCGCACTTCGCGCTGAGCAAGAAACAGTTTCACTGCCGCAGGACGGAAGCGAAAACGGTTCCCCACGCGGATGTAGTTTAGGAGTTTTCGGGACACCCAGCGACGAATCGTCTTCGGCTTGAAACCGGTGAGGTTGGCTAATTCGTTGGTGCTGAGCAAGACATTCGAGTCACGGCTCTCGAATAGATGTGGGTCTGTTCCTAGCAATGCGTCTTTTTTCTTCACCATAGTTTGCACGTTTGCTCGCGAGCCATAGCTTTCTACTGGAGCAGGCCCCGACGGACGGCTTGGAGTGTCCATCGGGTTTGGTTCGCGAGTCGTGACCTTCAAACGAACTCTGAACGGGACTGGCAATTCTGAGTCGCCTTCCGATGGCGCTGCAGAAAGAGCGACTGGCTGTCCGGTGTCGCTTTCTGAGCTGGCAGACCTGCGTAAGTTCAGTAAGGCATGCCGGAAAACATCTGCTTCAGGAGGAAGCTGGCTGTAGCGAACAACTTTGTCTGCCTGCTGAACAAGAATGTAGTCGGACATCTCACGTCCGGTCTGCTGGCGGTATAACCTATTCATATCTCTTCGTGAGGATGAAGGTAGGCCCTTCGAAGCCGGTTTGTAGGAACAGGCTTCAAACAGCCATGAGCTGCTACGGCCAAAAGCTGCGGTGGTGAACGTCATGGTTAAAAGGCGTGAGTAAATCACGTCATGTGAGGAATAGAGAGACGAACGCAAGTGAACCACTGAGAAAGCATCGAAACGGATCAATAGACGACATCGAAACCGGAGCGGCCCCTCTGCTCCGGGAACAAGCATGGCGGAAACCTGCTTACTGGCCATGTGGTGTCCGGTGCACAGGTGGCGTGACTCTATGCCGGGCTCTGGTACGGAACTTGAGAACCTGCCGGCGGTGCCAAGGGAAAAGGCACAAGCGGAAACCCCGCGAGGCCGAAAGTACTGATCCGCTGGGCAGGGGCGCACTGTCTCGTAGTAGCGAGGAAGCAGGGTAACGCCTGCGGAGCGAAGGGGACAGGTCACCCACGTCGGGATGGAGTCAACGGGCAACCGGAGGAACTCCTTGTCTTGACGGAAGGCGGCAGCCTTCTCTGGGGTGGCACGAGCCGGATGAATCGAGAGATTCACGTCCGGATCTGTGAGCGGCTCGGGGTGAAACTCCCCGGGCCGACTCGGCGTTGTGAGCAATCATGATCCCTACTCCGACTCCCTCCGTTGTGATTCAGATTTGGAATCAAATTCGGTGCGCCAGGCTAAGCCCGGCGCTTTCAGCGGGTGAAATTCCCGCCCCGGAAAGGGGAGGAGCCGCCCCACCGGGAATCGAGTCTTGGGCTCATGAAGGTGACGACATGAGTTAAGCGTAGACAGAGCGATGTCCAGGCCGTAACGCAAGTGAAGCGATTGAGCCTCGTGAGATAGATCCGGAGGCCGACAGGGTCGAATATCTGGAAGGCAACAGTAGGCGACCGCAAACGGCGATGGTCGCTGGAGACTCCGGCAGGGTCTAAGAGCACGGCATGGGCAGAAACGGAAGCGTCATGGCACCTGGGAGATCCACCGCCGTCTCGGCCTGGAAATAGCAGGCCGAGTATGTCAACCGAATGGACCAACCTGAGGGAGACAGAAGCGACGGTGGAAGTCGGACTCGCTGGTAGTACTCGGAGCGCGGGAAAGCCGCGCACATGGGGAAGCGGCGGGGCAGGCTGAGTAACAGAAGTAAGATCGCGAAGAGGCTGAGGCCCAGGGCGGCGACCCCAAGAGCATAGAGTCCAATCACCAATCCGAGTTCCAGCGCCAACACCAGGAACCAGAAGGGATCGACCATCGCGATTAGGTGCCGGGTCAGCCGGCGATCAAGGGCATTCACAGGATAGCGGCGGAGTTCGGCATCGGAGAACATCGCGTTCATGCCGAAACCAATGATCACAGTGACAAGCACGACCTGCACGAAAAGCGATGTCAGCACGAGTTGCGCGACCATTTGGGCCTTGCCGGAGCGCACCGCCACCATTGCCGCGCCTACGCCCGCGCTGGAAAGCAGCACCATTCCCAGCACGAACATCAGGTACCCTGCGACCAGCAGAGCAATCCTCCCGTTGCGTGTGCGTGTCCGCGCCCAGCCTCCATTGTGATCAGAGCGGCATGGGCCGCATTGAGGTCCTTGCCGATTCTGATTGGCGTGCGCGTACCGCTGCTGGAACGTAAGTAATAGGTCGCTCCTTCCATTGGAATCGGGCGATGATTTTTCGAGAACTGTACGTTGACGAAGGGAAAGCTTCCGTCGCCTGCGTTAATGCGCGCGATGAGCGTGTAGTGCGCCATATCTGTTTTCCTCGCAGAAGCGTGAAAGATTCATGTTTGAATGCAAGAGGAAAAAGCAGAGTGGGCAACAGTACTCGGCAACAGTCAGTGGTTTTCTACGGTAAGTTCTTTGGAATCTTCAAATGGTGGAGCCGATGGGATTCGAACCCACGACCTCCTCGATGCCATCGAGGCGCGCTCCCAACTGCGCCACGGCCCCACCGTGCAGGAATTCATTACTTATAGCATTGCCTTTGGAGGGCGTCAAACAACCTTCGGATTCCCGTTCTTCAAGGCTTGATCCGCGCTCGGGCTGATCCGCGCGTAAGCGAAATGCCCACTAATGCCACTGATACCACTGATGTGCAGCAATAATCTTTGTTTCTTAACTGTGTTATACTTCATTTGTCTCGGGAAACCGGATCGCACCACTACCCTCTTTATGGGCGTTGTTTGCGGCAGCCTCCTTTGACAATTCCGGTTTCCGATGGTGTTCTGATACGACCGAATTGGTTGGGTGCCGCAAGACCTGACCGTGGGCCCCGCACAGCATTCATGGAAAAGGGAGATTAGAATGAAGAATCTTTTTGTGGGTAATATGAGCTTTCAGACGACTGAAAGCGATTTGCGCGCGCTCTTCGAACCCTTCGGTCAAATCACGCGCGTGCACATTGCGACAGATCGGGAGACCGGGCGGGCCCGGGGTTTTGCCTTCGTCGAGATGACGAATGACGACGAAGCTGCCAAGGCGATAGCTGGTCTTGACGGCAAAGAGGTCGGCGGCCGCAATCTAAAGGTAAATGAAGCACGTCCTAAGGAAGCACGTCCCAGGGGTTCTGCGCCGAGCGGGCCACGAGGCGGCGGTGGTGGCGGCCGCGGCGGACGTGGCGGCGGGTTTTCCAACGAAGATTACCGCGAATCTGCTCGTCAGCCACGCGAACCACGCTGGTAGCATCAACCAAAACGTTTGCTCGGCGCGGCATTGTGCTCGCGCGATCTCGATTTAAGGAGCCTCCATGGCAACCACGTTCCAGAAGCGCCAGAAGGAAATGAAGAGAGCAGAGAAGCAGCGCGAGAAGGCCGAACGTCGTGCGCAGCGGAAGCTCACCAAGAATACAGAAGGCGGCGCCCCGATTGACTACGAATATGGAAAAACCTTAGTCGATGATGTGATCTTACCTACGGAATCAGAGCCCCAAGGTTAGTCTTAATTGCCATTATGACCGACCTACTTTCTCCAGTTAACGAAGTCAGCCCTCTCGGCGTCGTACCATTGCCAAGTAGCATCCAAAGGTTCACAATTACTTAGTTTCCAGGAAGATGGAAACAATTCTACCGTAGCTGGTGTCTAAGCTTATTGACAGAGAGCCGGCTCGTAGACCCTGGTGACGGCTGAGGTACCGGCTGCGACTGCCTCCGGACATCCTGCCGAAAGCCTGGTCGACCCGCACGGCGGGCGAGAGAGGCGACCTGTGTCTGACTTGGTCAACGTCCTTTCCTGGGCTCGGGATGAAGCCGAACTCGTGAGCGAGCTACAGGCAGGTTCCGACACCGCCTTCGACTGGCTTGTCTCACACCACCACGCGCCCGTTTACAATTTGATTCTCGGAATGCTGGGCAACGTGTCAGACGCCGCTGACGCTACGCAGGAAGTCTTTCTGAAAGCGTTCCGTGGGATTCGCAGTTTTCGTTCTGGGAGCTCGCTTAAAACTTGGCTGTACCGCATCGCCGTCCGAGAGGCGCTCAACCAGCGCAGATGGTTTTGGCGCCACCATCGACAGCAAACTTCCATCGATGCGGAAACGCTCGAGGGATCAAAGCCATTCGAGCTGGAAGATTTGGCGGCGTCACCCTTTGAGCAACTCGAAACGCACGAGGTGCAGATTGCGGTGCGCGGAGCACTCGAAAAAGTGCCTGAAGTATTTCGCAGCGCCGTGATTCTGCGGGACCTCGAAGGGCTTTCGTACGAGGAGGTGGCTGAGGTACTCGACGTCAGCGTGGGTACGGTGAAGTCGCGCATCTTGCGCGGGCGCCGCGTGCTGCGCGAAGTGCTCGAGCCCTTGCTGGGCGAAGGAACGCAGTCCATAAAAACCGAAATCGCCGAAGCTGCTTTCGCACCCCAGGAATCGCGCGTCGCAGTTGTGTCGCGAAGTTCTCTAAGGAGAACATCGGTCCGTAAACCTTTTACAGAGAGTTCTGCAAGGGTAGGTGCAAGATGAATTGCCGAAAAGTTTGGGTAATGCTTCCGGGATATTTGGATGGCGCAGCAGGCTCCTCGACGCCTGACGATCAACACGCCCATATGAGAGAGCATCTCGAAGGGTGCAACGATTGCAGACGACAGCTCGAGAGTTATCGCAAACTTTCCGCGCTGATGTCGCGCGCAATTCCCGCTATTCCGCCCGCAGATCTGGCGGTGCGCATACGCGTGGCTGTCTCCCAAGCGCGCGAAACGCAGCAGGTGGGCTACCTCCGTAAGTTCGGCAATCGCGCAAATCTGTTATTGGAAAATTTGCTGCAGCCGATTGCGTTGCCCGCCACCGGGGGATTCGTCTCCTCAATGTTGGTATTTGTTGTCGTGCTGCAAATGATTGCGCCGGGCATGGCGCTCACGATTCCCAATGACGTACCGATCAACTTGATGCGCGAAGCAAGCCTGGAAAGTTTGGCATCATTTCCAGCGCTTGGTCCCCTGGATTCGAATCTGTCGGGTACGGTGGGCCAGCATGGCCTTCTTATTGACGTTACCGTGGACAGCCAAGGACAAATGGTCGATTACCGGATTTTGACTGGGCCCAATGACAGGGTTGTTCGCCGACAACTCGAACAAGTCTTGATGTTCTCCCGCTTCCGCCCGCAGATGAGCTTTGGCAGGCCCACGGCTGGCGGTCACGTGGTAATTAGCTTCAACGAAGTCCGCGTAAAAGGCTAGCAAGTTCGCGCACAAGCTTGCCGGCGTCAGAAAGCCCACTACTATGTTCTACATGACCGGTTATGACTAGCCACGTCTATTTATCGAGCTTGTCGGCCGAGTGGGTAAGTCGCATGACCAGGACTTCGCCGTTGGAATGGAAGCTGCCGCCTGTGGCCGTCTGCTCTTCTTTGACAGCATCGGGGGGCAGCACATGTGCGAGTGCGGAAAGCCTCCCAGTTTCAGACAGGGATTTGCCGACGAAGTCGCGTTCGAGATCAACGTCGGGGTCAATTTTATGAGTGATGTTATCGTTGCGCTGATCGAGCTCGAAGCCGATATCGTGGGTGGCCGCACCGATCCAGACCGCTCGCCCCTCGATGCGGAGCGCCGACTTCCAGAGACGCAAGTGATGACGAGTGGCGACAACCGTGAGCGGGTCAGCGTGAGCGAAGCCGTAGTCCTGCACGCGGCCGAGCAGATAGAGCTCGCTCATGGGCATGTGGACATAAGATTCTTTTGAGAGACTCGCGAGTATAATGTGGAGAATGGCGGTATCGGGATTTGCGTCGACTTTGACCCATCCGGCATCCTGAAAAGCTTGCAGAAGGTCCTTCTCTGAGCCTATTAGCAAGAAGTTAGTAATATCTCCGAGATTTCCATCCTTATCGGCAACGCGCCTGGGAATTTTCTTGAGAAACTCTGCTGTGACGGCAGGAATGCTAGTCGCCAGCGCGTCCGGAGTGGTTGCCGCTGCTGCGTTTGGGCTGGCCACGAGTTCAATGTGCACTGTAAAACTCCCAGAGGCCCAGTCATCAGCGGGTTGATTGATGCCGATAAATAGGCGGCCCGGCCTTCGCACAACTACCGCGTGTTTAGAGCCAACGACGAATGGCTGGGCGATTTCAGCGTCCCCGATGCGCCCAATCAGCGCGCCGCGGCCTGCCTGATTGATCGGAAGAATCCTTAGAAGATCCTTGTAGGTGCGCGGTAGGCCTTCAGGGCCACTTTCGCCAGAGCCCAGGTATTCAAGGACGCCTTTCGCGGTGATTGTGAGGCGATCGCCGGGGTGGAGATCAATACCACTGTCAGTCCAAGACTGATCGCCCGAAATGGAAAGCTCCTGATAAACATGACGCAAGCCGCCAAGCACGGATTCGCTTCGCCCCGAAGGGTGCGCAGCTTTAGATTTGATTTGCGCTGGTACGGATCGCGCATGCGCAGCTGATAGCAGAATGCAAATGGCGGCGACGAGTCCTAAACGAATATTGAGCGAACCAAAAAATAGAGGGCTTGCCATCAAGAACAAACTCCGTTCGGCCGTTGAGTCCATATCTTTAAGAATAGGCAGTACGCGGAATAGTTTCAAGCCTACGGCGCCTTTAGAAATGAGCTCAACACCGCTTTCTCGTAAACGCTGCGCTATGTAAAGAGATGGTGGAAAGCGGTCTTTCAGTTGCATTCCTTGACTGCGGGTAGAAGGGCCTTGTAGATTGGAGGGGCTCGGCTAAGGAAGGGAATCGCCGCGTGGGCTTCGCTCGGAAGCATCTGACAGAGTCATGCGAAGCATCTGAATATCTACACGAGAGACTAACCATCCCAAAGTTGCCAACAATTCGGTTCATTGTCAATGCGGCGTTATGCCTGGGCCTAATTGCGCTTGGTTGCACGCTCGCCGATGCGCGAAGTTCAAAAAAACAATTAGAGCGAAAACCGCTGGTACACGCGGTGGATGGGTCAAACCAGCGGAGGTCTGCGCAGAATGAGGCGCAACCAGAGGTAAGCCGACCAGCTGCGGATCGACAGTATGTTCCAGCCAGCAATATCACGATAGATGGCAACGAGCAGCTGTTTGCGACACTGTGTGCGTTGCATGCCGCCGGATTTGAGGCTGGAGTAAATTCCACTGGCGGACACCCAATGCGCGCGGAGCTTCGGGAGATGCTTCAGCATCAACATGGCCCGGCCGTTGATGCGCTCCGAGACTATTACAAGCAGCATGAAATGGGTGACGCAGGGTCCACGCTTTCGCGCTACATTTGGTTTGCACTGGTAGCCGGCCCGGCGCCGAAATTCCAGTATGTTCTGCGACGCGATGAGCTCCCGCCGGATGTCCTGGGCATTGAGGATTTCAACGAGATACTTGCCGCATATTACGCCGAACAGAATATCGGAGCACTTTGGCGGAAGTTGCAAGGCATATATAACCAAGAGATCGCCCGTCTGCACGAACCGGTGACGCATATCGTCACGATCTCCACTTCGTATTTGCGAGAGATCATCGAGCCGGCGAGTCCACGCACGTTCGCCGTATTCATCGAGCCGCTGGTAGGACGCAAGACCAACGTGTTGAATTTCGCGGAGCATTACGCGATTGTGCTTGGCGGAATCAGCGATATTCCTACGAATGAAATCCGTCATGCGTTCTTGCATTTCATGCTGGACCCAATGGCCCTGAAGTACCCGCACGTCGTAGCGGTGAAGCGTCCGTTGCTGGACGCCGCAGCGCGCGCCCCGAGCTTGCCCGCTGAATTCAAAGAAGATTTCCCGTCATTTTTCACCGAGTGCCTGGTTCGCGCCGTGGAAATACGTTTGCAGAGGCTATCGCCTGGTCAAATCGCTGCGACGTTAGATCGGGCGGACGCCAGTGGATTCGTGCTGGTGCGTCCGCTGCTTCGCGAGCTAGCGAGGTTCGAGAAGTCTGAACCGTCCATGACGCTTTATTTTCCAGATTTAGTCCGTGGAATTGACGCGCAAGCGGAATCAAAACGTCTGCAAAGTGTGCAATTTGCTGCGGCAGAGTCGGCTGCCAAGGATGGATCGAAACGAGAAGGCGAGCCGGTTAAACCAAAACCTGTGGCCAAGATGCCTTCAGCAGTGCCGAATGATCCTGAAGTGGTAGCGGCTCTTACCGAAGGGGAACGGCAAATTTCGCTCGAGCACACGGAGCAGGCCCAAGCTGCTTTTGAAAAGGTTCTGGCGAAATATCCAGATCAATCTCGGGCGTGGTATGGAATGGCGCTCGTGGCGCTGCTCGAAGGAAATGGAAAGCGCGCCATGCAATTGCTTGAGAGTTTGACGGGGTCTGATCTGGCGGATCCCAGACCACCACGTGATGCGGTAGCTGCAAACGAGACCTCCGCAGCGAAGCGTGGCATACCTCCACGGTCGGAGGATCCTCTAGTTCTGGCCTGGTCCCATTTTTACTTGGGAAGGATGTACGATGACGAAGGAGAGCACCAACGCGCAGTGGATGAATATCGCGCCGCGGCCGCGATTCCAGATGCACCGGAGCGGGCGCGAAATGCGGCGCAGGGCGCTCTCGACAAATCGCACGCTGCACCGGCACGCCCCAAGCCTTGAAAACGTTTGTGGAGATGCACCGACGCTAGAGCCGAAGGGAAGCATGACCAATGAATCAAGAGAACATGATGAAATTCGGGGAGACCAAGGAGATAAGACTGATGCGATCGAACCAAAGAAAACTGCTAGCACTAAGCGTGATAGCACTCGCAGTCATACTTTTAAGCCTTTCTCTAGCTTGGGCACAGGGGAACAACGGGCAGCAGCCTCCTCCATCCAAACCGCAGCAACAGCAACCACCAACGAATCCAAACAAACCCGGGCAGCCGGCTGGCACGTTGGCGCCCGATGATCCGAATGCGAAACCCGCAGTCCCTGCGGCGACGGCGGAGGAAGACGCAGCGTACAAGGCTGTAATGGAAAAGAAAAGTAATGACCCCTCGGACGTTTCGCGCCGGGTTCAACTCGCGGAAGATTTCGTCAAGAAATATCCGCAGAGCAGATACCTGCCGTCGGTGTATTCAGCGATGACCCTAAACTATCTGATTGTGGGACAAACACCGAAAATGCTGGAGATCGGAGAAAAAGCGCTGCAAACGAATCCCGGCGACGTACTGGTGCTGGCTCTGCTGGGCCAAACAATCCCGCGCGCCAACCCGAGCGGTCCGGATGGCCCGCAACAGCTTGATAAAGCGGAGAAATATTCAAAGCGCGTAATCGAACTGACACCGACACTCGTCAAGCCCGAGGGGCTGACTGATGAGGATTTCGCCATGGCCAATAAGCAGCGTTTGGCAATGGCCCACAGCGGCCTTGGGTTGGTTTATTTTCGGCGCGGGAAATTCGCAGAGGCCATACCGGAGCTGGAGGAGTCAACCAAACTCATCCCGGATCCGGATCCGGTGAATTATTATCTGCTGGGAATGGCGCTGGAAAAGACCTCGCACTTTGACGGGGCCGTGGCGGCGTTTACCAAATGCAACGAAATCGAGGGGCCGCTGCAAGCGGGCTGCAAAGACGGAATCGCACGAGCGAAAAAACTAGCCGCGACGCAACTCAGTGCGCCGAAATAACGTCTCGCGTGAGGCGGCCGGGGTGCGTGCGCACGAGGATTTGGAGGTCGAACTGGGTCATCGATTTCAGAAGCGCGAGCTGTTGCAACACGCACTCACGCATAGCTCGATCCTACCGGAATTGGAAGCGAATGAAGATCGGAGAGACAATCAGCAGCTGGAATTCCTAGGCGATGCCGTGTTGGGGTTGATCGCGAGCCAATATTTGGTCGAGCGATTTCCGGAGTGGAGCGAAGGTCAACTCTCAAAAAGCCGCGCTCAACTGGTGCGACAAAGCTCTCTGCAAGCTGCTGCCCGGCGCCTAAATCTCGGAGAGTACCTCAGGCTAGGCCGCGGTGAAGAGGAGACGCACGGACGAGAGAAATCCGCGGCACTGGCTGATGCGTTCGAGTCCATTGTAGCCGCACTCTTTCTAGACGCGGGATTGGACGTGACCCGTCAGTTTCTGTGCCGTGCCTTATTGGATCCGGCTCTCGCACAAGGCGCGGAGCGCTTGCGTCAACCTGATCATAAGTCCGGCTTGCAAGAATTTTTGCAAGCGCATGGACGGGCCCCGGCGACCTACCGAGTGGCGAGCGAAAGCGGTCCGGGTCACCAACGGAGGTTTGTGATTGAAGTGTGGATTGATGGGCAGCCAGTGGGAAGGGCAGAGGGAACGAGCAAAAAAGAGGCTGAACAGTCGGCAGCGCGGCAAGCGATGGAAAGGCTTTCGCACGCCGATCAAGACGGGTGAGAGGGAAAATGGCAGACGC
>Ga0209011_1000568_pt1 | contig 13963 bp, 13 predicted proteins | sample BlaSpr_A8_OM1_M3_FD_187986 | JGI IMG/M metagenome (GOLD analysis project Ga0209011, IMG submission 187986) | Forest soil microbial communities from Thunder Bay, Ontario, Canada - Black Spruce, Ontario site 2_A8_OM1_M3 (SPAdes) (version 2) | ecosystem: Environmental > Terrestrial > Soil > Boreal... | reverse complement strand
AGGTCATCCTCGCTCGGATCGAGCTCGCGATCCAGATATTTGCGGATCGCCGCCAGGACTTCATCGAGGGGTGTTCCCCCCTCCCCCAACATGCTCTAATGGTACCAAACATCTGTTTGTAGGTCAACACTTTACACGGGGAAATTCGCCCTCAAAACGCACTATTTCTGCAGTCGCCGCGTTCACCCCACAAAACAATTTCTGCGGGCTTCACACCCGCACCACCGAGGCCGGGCCCCGACTCCCTTTTCCCAGTCCTTTCCCACTCTCTAAATATCCCCGCGTCCCTCCGCACCACCCAGCCCCGACTCCCTCTTCCCAGTCCCTCTTCACCCACAAAACAGTTTCTGCGGGCGATGCACCTGGCCCCATCAAAAGGCTGACCCCTGGCGGATGGTTATGCACTTCTCTGTATACTCATGCGCCTATGGGCGGGACGGTGAAGGTTGCGGTGGCCGGCGCCAACGGCTACGCAGGGATGACGCTGGTCAACCTGCTCGCCCGCCATCCCGGCGTGCACCTCACCCAGCTCACCTCCCGGTCGTTCGCGGGTAAGCCGTACTCCGAAGTCTTTCCCCTGCTCGACCTCGAAGGCGAGTTCCAGCCAGAGCCCGACGCCAAAGGCCTCGACGTCGTGTTCAGCTGCCTCCCGCACAACGTCGGCGCGAGCAAGGCCGCGGCGTGGCTGGCATCAGGCACCCGCGTGATCGACATGAGCGCCGACTTCCGGCTGCAGGATGCGAAGCAGTACCCGGTCTTCTACAAGCAAGAGCATCCCGCGCCCGCACTTCTGGCCAAGGCAGTTTTCGGCCTCCCCGAGCTGCACGAGCGACAGCTCAAGGACGCGCAGCTGATCGCGGTCCCCGGCTGCTACTCGACGGCGTCGATCCTCGCCCTCGCGCCGGCCGTCGCCGCCGGACTCGCGGCGTCCGATTTCGTCGTCGATGCCAAGTCAGGCGTCAGCGGGGCCGGCCGGTCGCCCGGCATGGGCGTCCACTTCAGCGAAGTCAACGAGTCGGTGGGTGCCTACGCCATCGGTGGCCACCGCCACCTTCCGGAGCTGACCCAGGAGCTCGGCAAGCTGAGCGGCAACGGAAAAGTGCAGGTCACCTTCGTCCCTCACCTCATCCCGATGACCCGAGGAATCCTCGCGACCTGCTACTTCGACCTGAAGGGTTCGCTCGCCGAACTGCAGGATGCCTATCGCGAGTTCTACGCGGGCCAGCCTTTCACGAAGGTCGTCGGCCAGACGCCGACGACCAAGCTCGCGAGCCATACGAACCTGTGTCTGGTCAACGTGGCGGCGCAGGGCAAGAAAGCTGTCGTGACCGCGGCGTTGGACAACCTGGTCAAAGGAGCGTCGGGCCAGGGCGTGGAGTGCTTCAACATCGCGTTCGGGTTCGACCGCACCACTGCGTTGGAGTTTCCGCCCCAATGGCCCTGACCTTCGCTCGCGGATTCACCGCCGGCACCGCCGCGTGCGGCATCAAAGCTTTCACTGCTGGCGCGTCAGCGATCCCGACCGGGCAGAGGGACGACCTGTGCGTCATCCATTCGTCGCTGCCGTGCGACGCGGGCGGCGTGTTCACCACCAACAAGATCAAGTCCGCGTCGGTGGTGATCGACCAGCTCCACCTTCAGCACAACCGGATCCAGGCGCTGGTGATCATCTCCGGCAATGCCAACGCGTGCACTGGCGCGCAGGGATTCAAGGACGCCCTGCAGATGGCGAAGCTCACTGCTGACCGGCTCGACTTCGATCCGGAGCAGGTGCTGGTGGGCACTACCGGCGTGATCGGGCGCTACCTGCCGATGAACGCGATCAAGCCCGGCATCGCCGAGGCGTGCGCCAAGCTCAGCCCCGAAAGTGGAGAGGCCGCGGCGCGGGCGATCATGACCACGGACCTGGTGCCCAAGCTGGCGCAGCTCGAGATCGAGGTCGGCGGCCAGACGGTGCGCCTGGGTGGGATGTGCAAGGGGTCCGGGATGATCCACCCGAACATGGCCACCATGCTCGCCTACGTCACCACCGACGCGGCGGTCGAGCCGGGACTGATCCGCACGATGGTCAAGTCCATCGCCGACCGCAGCTTCAACCAGGTCACCGTCGACGGCGACAGCTCGACCAACGACACGTTCCTGGTGCTGGCGAACGGCGCGGCCGGGAACGAGCCGATCCGCGCCGGCAGCCCTGAAGCCGAGCGGCTCGAGCAAGGGATCCTGAAGGTCGCCCAGCAGCTCGCCCGCGCGATCGCCCGCGACGGGGAAGGGGCCACCAAGCTCATCACCGTCAAGGTGACCGACGCGCTTTCCGACGCGGACGCGCGGATGGCCGCGCGCGCCGTCGCGTCGTCGAGCCTCGTCAAGACCGCAGTCCACGGCGGCGACCCAAACTGGGGCCGGATCGTGTGCGCGCTCGGTTACAGTGGCGCCGAGCTCGCGCTGGACAAGCTGCACCTCACGGTCGGAGGACAGGTCGTCTTCACGCGCGGTGCGGGCGTGGACGTCGACCTGACGGCCGTGCGCCACGCGTTCGAGCAGCCGGAGATCGAGATCGTGGCCACCCTCGGGCTGGCGGACGGAAGCGCCGAAGCCTGGGGATGTGACCTTTCGGAGGAATACGTGCGAATCAACGCGGACTACACGACATGACACTGGGCGCTGAGGAAAGAGCGAAGGTCCTGGTCGAGGCCCTTCCGTACATCAAGCGGTTCCACGGGCAGGTCGTCGTGATCAAGCTGGGCGGCAACGCCATCGAGGCAGGTCACGACGAGACGCTGCTCGACATCGTCCTGCTCCGCTATGTCGGCATGCAGCCGGTGCTCGTGCACGGCGGCGGTCCGGAGATCAGCGCGATGAGCGAGCGGCTCGGCCTGAAGCCGGCGTTCAAGAAGGGCTTGCGGGTCACCGACGAAAAGACCATGGAAGTCGTGAAGATGGTCCTGACCGGCAAGGTCGGCCCCGACCTTGTCAGCTCCATCAACCGGCTCGGCGGACAGGCGGTCGGGATGAGCGGTGAGGATGGGCCCACGATCATCGCGGAGCCACTCGACAAGTCGATGGGCTTTGTCGGGCGCGTGACGCAAATCAACAAGGAGCCGATCACAGCGCTCCTCGGTCGCGGCTACATACCGGTCATCGCTTCGATAGGGCTCGGCTACGACGGCAACGCATACAACATCAACGCGGATACCGTTGCGGCGGAGATCGCCGTCGCCCTGGACGCGGCCAAGGTCATGCTCTTGACCGATGTGCCCGGCGTCATGGGCGTGGACGGCAAAGTCGTCGCGGTGATGTCACGTGAAGACGCGCGCGGGCGAATCGATGAGGGAGAGGTCACCGGCGGAATGATCCCGAAGCTCGAAGCGTGCCTCCGCGCGCTCGACGTGGTGCCGCAAGCGCACATCGTCGACGGCCGGACGCCGCACGCCCTCCTGCTCGAGCTGTTCACCGAGGCGGGGATCGGGACGATGGTGACTCGATGACCACCACACCAGCCGGGCGCGAGCAGGGCGCAATTTCTACGCCAGAGATGGCGGACCGCTACCTGATGCAGGTGGGCAAACGGCTGCCTGTGACATTCGTGCGTGGCAAGGGCTGCATCGTCTACGACGATTCGGGTCGCGAGTACCTCGACTTCGTCGCCGGCATCGCGGTGAACCTGCTCGGCCACGCGCACCCCGACGTGGTGGCGGCTGTGACTGCGCAGGCGGGCAATCTCATCCACACGTCCAACCTCTACTACACGCAGCCGCAGGTCGAGCTGGCGCAACGCCTCGTCGAGCTGTCGTTCCCCTCGCGCGTCTTCTTCTGTAACTCCGGGGCAGAGGCCAACGAGGCCGCGATCAAGCTCGCCCGGAAGTGGGGGAAGCGCAATCGCGACGGCGCCTTCGAGATCATCACGACCCTGGGCTCGTTTCATGGACGCACGCTTGCCGCGGTCACCGCCGGCGGGCAGCACAAATACTCCGATCCCTTCGCGCCTCTGCCCGAAGGGTTCGTGCACGTGGCCTACAACGACCTCGACGCGATCAAGGCCGCGACCAACGAACGCACCGTCGCCGTGATGCTCGAACCCGTGATGGGCGAGATCGGCATCATCCCCGCGGCGCCGGGTTACCTTGCGGCAGTCCGCGGCTGGTGCGACGCGAACAACCTGCTGCTCATCCTCGACGAGGTCCAGACGGGGCTCGGCCGCACCGGCCGGTGGTTCGCGCACCAGCACCACGACATCACGCCCGACGTGATGACGCTCGCCAAGGGACTCGGCGGAGGCGTGCCAATTGGCGCGTGCCTGGCCGCGCCCCGCGCGGACGTGTTCGAGCCGGGCGACCATGGGTCCACGTTCGGCGGCAATCCGCTGGCCTGCGCCGCGGCCATCGCCGTGCTTTCGGTGATCGAGCGCGACGGGCTCGTCGGCCACGCCGCCGAGATGGGAGGCGTCCTCCACGAGGCGCTGCTCGACCTGGGCGCCAAAGAGGTGCGCGGGCTTGGCTTGATGCAGGCGTTCGAGTTTGCCGAGCCGCGCGCGAAGGCATTCCAGCAGTCGTGCCTGGAGGCCGGGTTGATCATCAACGCCGTCGATGAGAATTCAGTTCGCTTGGTGCCGCCGCTGATCATCGGCACCGCGGAGATCGAGCGGGCGCACGCGACGATGCGGAAGGTTCTATGACGCCCACCAAGACCCAGCGTCACACGGCCATCCTCGACGTCGTCAATCGCGGCGCGGCGCACACGCAGCAGGACATCGCCGAGGCGCTGGCCCGCCGCGGAGTGCGGGCAACGCAGGCGACGATCTCGCGCGACATCCAGGAGCTCGGGCTGATCCGGTCCGGCAAGGGTTATCGCAACTCGACCTCGCTCGTCCGCGAGCTCGTGCTGTCGATCGAGATCGTGGAACATCTGGCGGTGATCAAGACCCCGCCGGGAACGGCGAACCTGGTCGCCCGGCGGATCGACGAGTCGGGGCTTCCGGGAATCGCCGGCACCGTGGCAGGTGACGACACGATCCTCGTCGTGCTGCGCCAGCGCGGAGCGGGCCGCTCGTTGAAGGAGCTGCTCGCGCATGCCGAATAAGAAAGTCATCCTTGCGTATTCGGGAGGGCTCGACACGTCCGTCGCGATCCGGTGGTTGAAAGACCGCGGTTGGGACGTGATCGCGTTCACCGTCGACCTTGGCGAGAAGAAGGACCTGGACGCGATCCAGGCACGGGCGCTGAAGATCGGAGCGTCCGCGGCGTACGTCGCCGACGGCCGGAAGCCATTTCTCCAGCTGTTCGTGTGGCCTTCGCTGCAGGCGGGCGCTGTCTACGAGAAGGAGTACCCGCTGGCGACCGCGCTGGGCCGCCCGCTGATCGCGGCGATGATGGTCGAGGTCGCGAGGCGCGAGGGCGCCGCCGCCATCGCGCACGGCTGCACCGGCAAGGGCAACGACCAGGTGCGATTCGACGTCACTACCGCAGCACTGGCGCCAGACCTCGAAGTCGTCGCTCCCGTTCGCGAGTGGGATATGAACCGTGACGACGAGATCGAGTACGCCGCCAAACATGGGATCGAGGTGCCAGCGACGGCGCGGTCGCCGTACTCGACGGACGAGAACCTGTGGGGGCGTTCGGTCGAGGCGGGCGTGCTCGAGGACCCCTGGGCCGAGCCGCCCCGCGATGTATACGACTGGACCCGCGACCCCCGGGACTGCCCCGACGAGCCGGCGTACCTCGAGATCGGTTTCAAGGAAGGGCTGCCGGTCTCCCTCGATGGCAAGGCCATCGACGCGTTGGAGCTGGTGACCGAGCTCAATCGCGTCGGCGGTGAAAACGGAGTCGGCCGCATCGACCACCTGGAGAACCGCCTGATCGGCATCAAGTCGCGCGAGATCTATGAGGCTCCGGCCGCGGTGCTCCTGCTTCAGGCGCACCAGGCACTCGAGGACATCACGCTCCCCAAAGAGGTGGCGCGCTTCAAGGACCTCGTTGGGCAGCAGTGGGCGCAGATGGTCTACGACGGCTTGTGGTTCAGCCCTTTGCGCGATGCCCTCTACGCATTCGTCGCCGAGACGCAGCGCCATGTCACCGGTGATGTGCGCGTCAAGCTGTTCAAAGGCTCGTCGCAGGTGGTCGGGCGCAAGGGACCGCACCAGCTGTACCAGCTCTCGCTTGCCACCTACGGCAAAGGCGATGAGTTCGACCAGTCGGCGGCGGCCGGGTTCATCAAGCTGTGGGGCATGGGGGTGCGGACCTCGGCGAAGGTCCAGGGGCAGCTGCACGCTCGCGAGCTGGGCAACCTGCTGGGGGACGTGAAGAGGCTGACGCCATAAACGGCAAGAAGCGTTTAAGCCCCTCACCCCAACCCTCTCCCCGAGGGGGAGAGGGGAGATTATGGGGAGGCCGCTTTCGCAAGCCTCTCCACCCCGAGCTCGAGCGATTCTCGTCGTCGCTGGAGACGGACTTCGAGCTGTACCCGTTTGACATCGCCGGCAGCATCGCGCACGCACGCGGTCTGTTCGCGGCGGGCCTGCTTTCCAGGGCGCGCCTCACGCTGATCGAGCGCGGCCTTCGCCGCGTCAAGCGCGAGCTCGACGAAGGCAAGTTCAAATTCCGCGAGACCGACGAGGACATCCACACGGCGATCGAGCGCAGGCTGACCGAGATCACGCCCGCCGGCGCCGCTTTGCACGCGGGCCGCTCGCGCAACGACCAGGTCGCTCTGGACCTACGTCTCTTCTGCCGTTTTGCCGCCTCACACCTCGTGCAGGCGGTCGCCGGTGTGATCGACGAGCTCGCCACCAAGGCCCGCGTGCACTCGGGATGGGTGATGCCGGGCTACACGCACCTGCAGCGCGCCCAGCCGGTGACGGTCGGCCACCACCTGCTCGCGCACGCGGAGCCGCTGCTGCGAGACGCGGACCGCTTTCGTCGCGCGTATGACGCGGCGGGCGAGATGCCGCTCGGGTCGGGAGCGCTGGCGGCCACGACGCTTCCTCTGCAGAGGGAGACCGTGCGCCGCGAGCTTGGGTTCGAGCGGCTGACCGCGAACAGCATCGACGCGGTCGCGGATCGCGACTTCGCGATGGACCTCATCTACGCGTGCATGTCGGCCTCGATCCATCTCAGCCGGCTGGCCGAGGACGTCGTCCTGTGGTCGAGCTCGGAGTTCGGCTTCGTGCTGCTTGCCGACGAGGTGTCGACGGGGTCGAGCCTGATGCCGCAGAAGAAGAACCCGGACATCGCCGAGCTCCTGCGCGGGCGCGCCGGCCGCTCGGTGGGCAGCCTGGTCAGCCTCGCCACCGTCTTGAAAGGCCTGCCGCTCGCCTACGACCGCGACCTGCAAGAGGACAAACCGGCCCTGTTCGCAGCAGTCGACAACGGGCTGGACTCCCTGGAGGCGGCCGCGATCCTGGTCCAGCATCTCGAGTTCGACCGCCAGAGGCTGGCGGCGGCGGCGGAGGACCCCCTTCTCCTGGCGACGGACGTCGCCGAGGCCCTGGTGAAATCGGGAATTCCCTTTCGCAAGGCGCATGAGACGGTGGGCCGCCAGGTGCTCGAAGGGAGCCTGAAAGTGCCCTGGAACGCCCGGGTTTCGCTCGCCAAGAGGGATCTTCCGGGGGCGCCCCACCCCAGGCGGGTGGCCGGGAGGGCAACGGCGGTCCGCCGAGAGGCCGCCGCCCTCCTTCGCTGGACAAAAGGTCATCCCCCCAGACTTCCGAGCTAGAGTTCGGATTCCCTGTGCTATTAGCCGTTGACGTTGGCAACACGAACGTGACGCTGGCCCTGTTCGACGGGGAGCGCTTGGTTGCCGACTGGCGGGTCAGCTCCCACCGCGAGCGGACGGCTGACGAGATGGCGATCGAGCTGAGGCAGCTCTTCGAGCTGCGCGGCTTTGAATTGAGCGTGGTTGACGGAGTCGTGATCTCGAGCGTGGTTCCGACCATCAACCCTGCCCTGGTCGAAGCCTCCAAGCGCTACCTCAAGTGCGAGCCGGTGATGGTCGGCCCCGGTGTCAAGACCAGCGTCCGCATCCGCTACGACAACCCGAAGGACGTAGGCGCCGACCGGATCGCGAACGCCCTTGCCGCGTACACGAAATACGGCGGGCCGGTAATCGTGATCGACTTCGGCACTGCGGTCACGTACGACGCCATCAGCGCCGACGGCGACTATCTGGGCGGCGCGATTGCGCCGGGCGTCGAGATCTCCCTCGACGCGCTCGTCTCCCACACGGCGATGCTCAGGCGTGTGGAGCCGGTCGCGCCCGACTCGGTCATCGGCAGGAACACGGTCGCCTCGATCCAGTCCGGCCTCGTCTGGGGGTTCGTCGCGCAGGTCGAGGGCATGGTCGCTCGGATGGCGGCCGAGCTCGGAGGGTCGGCCAAGGTCGTCGCGACGGGGGGCCAGGCGGCGCTCGTGGCCGGCCTGACTCACGTGATCCACACCACCGACCCGCTCCTGACCCTGGACGGTTTACGTCTTATCTACGCTCAGAACGCGGACGGCAGACCGGCATGATCACGAGGAAGCCCACCCAGGCTTTCCACGTCTATCTATTGGGGGATCTCGAGAAGTTCGGGTTCCCCAAGCTGCTGGCCGAGGTCGGTCTGGAGGCGGAGCAGCTGACCGACACGGTGGAGGTGGTGTACCCGGCCCTGATCCTGGCTGCGCCTGGCCTCAAGGCACCCGAGGGAATGGCCGAAATCACCATCAATCCGCCAGTCGATGCCTCTCCTGCGGCGCTGCGGATAATCCTGCGGATCGCGATGGAGAACATCGCCCTCAAGCGGCGCGTGTCGCAAGTGGAAGAGCGCCAGCACAGGCAGTTCAAGGAGCTCAACCGCATCGGCATCGCGCTGTCCGCGGAAAGGGACATCAACAAGCTGCAGCATCTGATCCTCACGACGATGCGCCAGCTCACCAATGCCGACGGCGCGAGCCTGTGGTTGAAGACGGTTGGGCATGAGGGTCAGCCGATGCTGTTCCTGGCTTCGAGTGAGAACACCTCGATCTCCAACACGTACCAGGCCTTCCAGGTCCCGGTCAACGAGAAGTCGGTAGTCGGGTACACGGTGTCCGTCGGGACGAGCCAGATCTACGACGACGCTTACAACCCCCCTCCTGGAAAGCCGCAGGGCGGCAAGGGCTTCGACGCGCAGTTCGGCTACCGCACCAAGTCGATGCTGACTGTGCCGATGAGGAACTACAACGATGACGTGATCGGCGCGATCCAGCTGATCAACGCGAAGCGCCGATACGAGACTCGCCTGACCGTGGAAACTGTGGAGAAGGAAGTCGTGAGCTTCCGGCCGGAAGACCTCGAGATGATCGAATCGATAGCCAGCCAGGCGGCCGTCGCCATCGACAACAAGAACCTGCTCGATTCCATACAGAACCTATTCGACGGATTCGTGCAGGCAAGCGTGACGGCGATCGAGCAGAGAGACCCCAGCACCGCGGGCCATTCAGGACGCGTCGAACGGCTGACCACGGCGCTGGCGCGAGCGGTTTCCGGCCTGGGCGCAGGCAGGTATCGCGAAATGCATCTCACCGAGGACCAGTACAAGGAGCTTCGCTACGCCTGCCTGCTGCACGACTTCGGCAAGGTCGGCGTCCGCGAGCACATCTTGATCAAGGCGAAAAAGCTGATGCCCGGCCAGCTCGAGGTGATCCAGGCTCGTTTCGAGTCGGTCGAACGGTCGGTACAGGTCAAATACGCGAGCGAAAAGCTCGAGGCGATGCGTAGTGGGCGTGGCGGCGCGAATGTTCTGGCCGAGATCGACGAGCGCCTCGAAAAAGAGCTTGTCCAGCTGAGGCAGTGGGTCGAAAGCATCGGGGCGGCGAATGAGCCCAGCGTGCTGCCTGAGGACAAGGCGTCGATGCTGGAATTCCTGTCGCACCAGACGTACTACGACATGTCAGGCAATCCTCACCCGATGCTGGATCCGCAGGAGTTCCGTTTCCTCAGCATTCGCAAAGGCACCCTCGACCCGCAGGAGCGGCTCGAGATGGAGTCGCATGTGACGCACAGCTTCCATTTCCTCACTAAGATCCCGTGGACGCCTGTGATGAAAGGGATCCCGGACATCGTTTATGGACACCACGAAAAGCTCGACGGCACGGGGTATCCGAGGCGTCTGTCGGGAGGCCAGATCCCGGTGCAGGCCCGGATGATGACGATCTGCGACATCTATGACGCGCTGGTCGCCCAGGACCGGCCGTACAAGAAAGCCGTCTCGACACCAACCGCGATCGAGATCCTTCACGCCGAGGCCGGCGACGGCAAGCTCGACAAGGACCTGCTGGACATCTTCATCGGCAAAGAGATCTATCGAGCGACGGCGGTACGGTGAGGATCAAGTTCTGGGGAACGCGCGGCACCCGGCCGACGCCGGGCAGGCGGACGCTTCGGTATGGAGGCAACACGACCTGCGTCGAGGTGAGAGACAAGGAGAACAACCTGCTGATCATCGACTCGGGGTCCGGGATCGCCGAGCTCGGCAACGGGTTCAACGCCACGGATCCGCTGCAGGCGCACCTTCTCATCACCCATACGCACCTGGACCACATCCAGGGCTTCCCCTTCTTCCTTCCGGCGTTCGTGCCGGGCACGCATCTGACGATAGTGGGGCCGGCTGGGTCGGCGAAGTCGCTGCAGGCCGCTTTTGCGGACCAGATGGACCCCGCGTACTTCCCGGTGCGGTTGAGCCATATGCCGGCCGAGATGGAGTTCATCGAGCGCAACCCAGGGGAGACCTTCGAGGTTGGCGCGCTGCGGATCACCCCGCACCTCCTGATGCACCCGATCCCGACCTTCGGTTACCGGATCGACGAAGGGGAGTCGCGATTCTGCTTTGCCACAGACAACGAGATCGCGATGTTCGCCAATCAGGACAACGGAACGTTGAAAGATCTGGCGAACTGGTGTCGCGATGCAGACCTCCTGGTCCACGACGCGCAGTACAGCGCCGAGGAGGGCAAGACCCACGCGGGTTTCGGGCACTCCACCTATGAAGAGGCGATGAGGCTGGCGGAGCAGGCGGAGGTGAAGGAGCTGGCCTTTTTCCATCACGACCCAGTGCATTCGGACACCGACATCGATGCGCTGATCGAGGAGGCGATGGGGAACCATCGGGCGGCGGGCGGCGCGGACGTGAATGCCTTCCCCGCAGCCGAAGAACAGGAGCTAGCTCTTTAACCCTTAGTCTTTTGGATCGTGCCAGAAGAAATAGAGCCCGACCTGCCGGCGGTGATGCGCGACCGCCGCGAGAAGCTCGAGCGATTGAGGGCGTCCGGGATCGAGCCGTATTCGCGCGGGTTCCGGCCGACACAGACGAGCCAGGCAGCCAAGGCGCTGCTGGGTGAGGCCGAGCGGACCGAGCCCGTCGCCGTTGCCGGCCGGCTCATGGTCAAGCGGTTGCAGGGCGGAGTCGTATTCGCAGACCTCCAGGATGGCCACGGCCGCATCCAGCTCATGGCGAGCCGCGACAAGCTCGGCGAGGAGGAGTTCGCGCGCTTCGCCGATCTCGACCCGGGAGACATCATCGGCGTCGTTGGGCCCATCTTCAAGACGCGACGAGGAGAGATCACCCTCGAGGTTCAGTCCTTCCAGCTGCTGACGAAGTCGCTGCGCCCCCTGCCCGAGAAGTGGCACGGCCTGAAGGACGTCGAGATCCGCTACCGCCAGCGCTACGTCGACCTGATCGCCAACCCCGCCGCGCGGGAGGTGTTCCGAGCCCGGACCAAGATCATCACCGCTATGCGTGGTCTGCTCGACGAGCGAAATTTCCTCGACGTCGACACTCCCGTGTTGCAGGAGGTGCCGGGCGGCGGTCATGCGCGGCCATTCGTGACGCACCACAACGCTCTGGGCCGGGACCTGTTCCTGCGGATCGCGCTGGAGCTGCATTTGAAGCGCCTGTTGGTTGGAGGCTTCGAGCGCGTGTACGAGTTCGGCCGCGTATTTCGCAACGAGGGGCTTTCGCCGCGGCACAATCCAGAGTTCACGCTGCTGGAGTGCTACCAGGCGTACGCGGATTACGACGACGTGATGCGACTGGTCGAGGACCTGATGGTGGTGGCGGCGATGGCTGCGGGCCGGCCGCTGGAGACGACCTACCAGGGGGAAGAGGTCAATCTGACGCCGCCCTTCCGTCGCGAGCGGATGGCCGACCTCGTGCTGGAGCACACCGGCAAACATGCCACCGGGGTGGAGCTGAACGAGCTGTTCGAGGAGCACGTCGAACCGCGGCTTCGCCAGCCGACGTTCGTGATCGACTATCCCGTCGAGATCTCGCCGCTCGCGCGGCCTCGTGAGGACGACCCGCGGTTCGTCGAGCGGTTCGAGCTGATCATTCTGGGTCGCGAGTACGCGAACGCGTTCACCGAGCTGACCGATCCCATCGACCAGCGCGCGCGGTTCGAGGCGCAGGCCGCTGAGCGCGCCGCCGGAAATGTCGAAGCCCACCCGATGGACGAGGATTTTTTGCGCGCGGTCGAATACGGACTGCCGCCGTGCGGTGGTCTCGGGGTAGGCATCGATCGACTTGTGATGCTGCTCACCGACCAACCATCGGTGAGGGACGTGATCTTGTTCCCGGTGATGAAGGCGGAGTCCTAGGGCGTGCTGCCGCTAGAGCTCATTCGCAAGGAGCCGGACCGAGTGCGCAGGGCTGCGGACCTGAAGGGCGAGACCGCGCCGATCGACGAGATCCTGAAGCTCGACAAGGAGTGGCGGGAGCACCTGCACAAGGCGGAGAAGATCAAGGAGGAGCAGAACAAGCTCTCCAAGGAGTTCGCGAAAACGCGCGACGAGGCCTTGAAGGTGCGCCTCCGCGAGATGGCGGATGTCGCCAAGGACGAGATGGCGAAGGCGGAGGCTGTGAAACGCGAGCTCGACGAGCTCCTGCTTCGCGTGCCGAACCTCTTTCACGATTCGGTACCGATCGGGGAGAGCGAAGCGGACAACAAAGTCGAGAGGGAGTGGGGGACCAAACCCGAGTTCGACTTTGCGCCGCGGACCCATTACGACCTGGGCGAGTCGCTGGGGATCATGGATTTCGAACACGCGGCACACGTGTCGGGTTCACGTTTTGCGTTTTTACTTGGCGACGGTGCGCGGCTGGAGCGCGCGTTGGTCCAGTTCATGCTCGACGTGCACACGCGCGAGCACGGCTACACCGAAGTGTGGCCGCCGATGCTGGTGAACAGCGCCTCGATGATGGGGACCGCAAACCTGCCGAAGTTTGCGGACCAGGCCTTCAAGGTCGAAGACAAAGACCTATGGCTGATTCCGACCGCCGAGGTGCCCGTCACGAATTTCCACCGCGAGGAGATTCTCGAAGGGGACCGGCTGCCCATGAAGTACGTCGCGTACGCGCCTTCCTGGCGCACGGAGGCCGGCGCGGCGGGCAAGGACACGCGGGGGTTCATCCGGATGCACCAGTTCTCGAAGGTCGAGCTGGTCAAGGTGACCACCGCCGAGACTTCGATGCAGGAGTTCGAGCAGCTGGTCGCCGACGCGGAGGTCATCCTCCAGCGCTTGGGGCTGCAGTACCGCGTACTTTCGATGTGCACCGGCGACATGGGCTTCGCGCAGTACAAGAAGTACGACCTTGAGGCGTGGGCGCCGGGACTGAATCGCTACCTGGAAGTGTCGTCGTGCTCGGTGTTCAACGACTTCCAGGCCATGCGCGCCAACATCCGGTATCGCCCGGAGCGGGGGGCCCCGCCGAAGTTCGCCCACACTATCAACGGCAGTGGACTCGCGCTGCCGCGCACCATCGACGCGATCCTCGAGACGTATCAGCGCTCAGACGGGATGATCGTGGTTCCGGAGGTGTTGAAGCCCTACATGGGTGGGGTAGAACTGATCGGAGCCCGGTAACTTCCTAGAATCGCAGTTGCCTCGCGGAGGGGTGGCCGAGTCCGGTTGATGGCGACAGTCTTGAAAACTGTTATAGGTGCAAGCCTATCCAGGG
>Ga0209011_1000567_pt1 | contig 13970 bp, 12 predicted proteins | sample BlaSpr_A8_OM1_M3_FD_187986 | JGI IMG/M metagenome (GOLD analysis project Ga0209011, IMG submission 187986) | Forest soil microbial communities from Thunder Bay, Ontario, Canada - Black Spruce, Ontario site 2_A8_OM1_M3 (SPAdes) (version 2) | ecosystem: Environmental > Terrestrial > Soil > Boreal... | reverse complement strand
GAGACCGGCGTCGCGGTGGTGGGCGGGGTCGCCATCCACAACTGGGACAACCGGGCCCACGGGAATGTCACCATGACCCAGGTCCTCCAGAACTCGCTCAACGTTGGTGCCGTCAAGGCCCAACAGCTGGAGGGGGCCGCCCCCTTCTACCAGTACATGCAACGGTTCGGCATCGGAAGCACGACCGGCATCGACGTCGCGGCGGAAACGGCCGAGCCGCTTCGTGATCTCGCAAAGTGGAAACCGGTCGAGCTGGCGACTGCCTCTTTCGGCCAGGGGGTCGACACCACCGCGATCGAGATGCTGGCCGCCGTCAACGTCGTCGCCACCGGCGGCAACCTGGTCTGGCCGCACGTCGTCGACCAGGTGATCGATGGGAACGGGACCCGTCACCCGGTTCAACCGCGCGTCATCCGGCAGGTCGTCAGCGCCAAAACCGCGCAGCAAATGCAGCAGATGATGGTCGGGGTCGTCGAGCACGGCTCCGGTTTTGCGGCACGCATCGACGGCTTCAAGAACCGGATCGCCGGCAAGACCGGGACCGCGAGCATCCCCGAAAACGGGAAGTATCTGGCAGATGCCACCATCGGCTCCTTCGTCGGCTTCGTGCCCGTCGATCATCCGCAGTTCATCATGATGGTGATCACGCGCAAGCCGAAGGTCCTCTTCGAGGGTGCCTATGTCGCCGCCCCAATCTGGAAAACCGTCGCCAGCGCGCTGATCACCCAGTGGCAAATCGCACCGTGACAGCGAGAATAGTGGTGCTGTGGGCATGTCTGTGAAGGACGTGGTGGATGCGACACGCGGCCGGCTGCTGAGCGGCCCGCACGATGTCACCTTCACCCAGCTTTTTGTCGACTCGAGGGAGGTGAAACCGGGCGGCCTGTTCGTCGCCTTGCGCGGCGAGCAGCACGATGGGCACGTCTTCATCCCGCAAGCGATCGAGCGCGGTGCCGCCGGCATCCTCTGTGAGCGGCCACCACAAGGTATCGAAGGCGCGGCCGTGATCCAGGTCGAGGACACCCGCCAGGCGCTCTTCGACATCACGGCCGACCGGCTCGCTCGCGAGCCGCATCCCATCGTCGCCATCACCGGCAGCGCCGGGAAGACGACCACCAAGGACCTGATCGCGCATCTGCTCGGGCGCCGGCTCCGCGTGCACAAGAGCGAAGGCAACCTCAATACCTACACCGGCATCCCCATGACGATCTTCCAGATGGATCCCCGTGACCGCGCGCTGGTCGTCGAGTATGCGATGTCGCGGGCGGGCGAGATCCGCGAGCTGACCCGGGTGGCCCCGCCGACCATCGGCGTCGTCCTCAACGTCGGCCTGGCGCATGTCGGCTTCCTGGGCTCGATCGACGGGGTAGCCGCCGCCAAGCGGGAACTGGTCGAAGGACTCGCCCCCGGCGGGCTGGCGGTCCTCAACGCCGACGACCCGCGGGTGCGCGCCATGTCGGGGGTGGCACGCCGCTTCACGCTGTTCGGCATGTCGAACGACGCCACCGTCCGCGCCGAGCGGATCAAGCTCCACGGGCTGGAGGGAAGCACCTTCATGCTGCTCACACCGCGGGGGAAAGCCGAGGTCTATCTCCGCCTCCCCGGCCACCACAGCATCTCGAATGCGCTGGCCGCCGCCGCCGTCGCGCTCGAGTTCGATTTCGACGCCCCGGCGATCGCCTCGGCGCTGCACGGCTTCTCGCCGCCGGCGAGACGGATGAACATCCTCGCCGGGCGCAACGGCGCCACGGTGATCGACGACTCCTACAATGCCAGTCCCGGATCGATGCTCGCGGCGCTCGAGGTGCTGAGCCTCGCTCCCAGGGGATCGCTCAAAGTTGCGGTGCTCGGCGACATGCTGGAGCTGGGTGACCACGCGGAGCGGTCGCACGACGAACTCGGTTCGCTGGCCGGCAAGACAGCCGACGTCGTGATCGCGGTCGGCGAATACGCCCCGCGGGTGGTGCAGGCGGCGCGCCGAGCGGGTCTGGCGAGCGATCGCGCCCACGTCGTGGAGAGCGCCGAGCAGGCGGTCGCGACCTTGATCCCGCTGCTCAATGCCCAAACACAGGTGCTGGTCAAGGGTTCCCGTGGCATGCGACTCGAGCGTGTCGTCGAGCAAATTCGTGAGGCGCCATGAGACCGCTCATCGTCTTTGCCTCGGCCCTCGTTATCACCGCCCTGGTTTTCCCGGCAGCGATCGGCCAGCTGGCCCGGGCGCGAATGGGTCAGCAGATCCGCGAAGAGGGCCCGGCCGCCCACCACGGCAAGGCCGGCACCCCGACGGCGGGCGGCGTGGTCTTCGTCCTGGTGGCGCTCGTCCTCTACCTTGCCGCCGACCGTTCGGTGGCGGGTGGCTTCGTCCTGATCGCGCTGAACCTGGGCGCGGCCCTCGGCTTCATCGATGATTTCTCCGCGATCCGGGGCGGGCGCAACCTCGGGTTGAAGGCCCGGCAGAAGATCGTGATCCAGCTTGCCACCGGCGCGCTGCTCGGTTATCTCGCGCTGCGCTGGGGCCTGACCAGCCAGCTCGTCCCCTTCGATGGCCGCCACCCGATCGGCGCCTGGATCATCATCGCGATCAGCGCGCTGGCAGTGGCCGCCGGTTCTAACGCCTTCAACCTGACCGACGGCAGCGATGGCCTTGCCGCGGGCGCCGGTGCCATCACCTTCGGCGCGCTCGCGGTCGTCGCCCTGCTGCAGCACCACCCGAGCGCCGGCCTGATGCCGGCCATCCTGGCGGGCGTCCTTGTCGGTTTCCTCTTCTACAACCTCTTTCCGGCGCGCGTCTTCATGGGTGACACGGGGAGCCTCGCGCTGGGGACAGCGATGGTCGCCGCCGCGATCGCCACGGGCTTCCTCTGGTATCTGCCGCTGCTCGCGCTGGTCTTCGTCGTCGAGACCCTATCCGTGATCGCACAGGTCGCGAGTTTCAAGATGACCGGCAAGCGGATCATCAAGATGTCGCCGCTGCACAACCACTTCATCGTCTCGGGATGGCGCGAGACGCCGATCGCGCTCTGGTTCTGGACCGGCTCGCTCGTCGCCGCGGTGCTGGTGCTGGCGCTGGCGCTGGCGCGGCCGGGGGCGGCGACGTGATGAACGGCCGGCACGCGCTCGTCCTCGGTTATGGCCGGAGCGGGCGGGCGGCCGCATCCTTCATCGCCGGTCGCGGTGGATCGGTCCGTGTCGTCGATCGTGCCGATACCGCGGAGCTGCGCGCGGAGCTGGAGGCGGCCGGGATTCCGGCGCGTCTGGGCGGCTACGGCTCGGAGGACCTCAACGGCACCGACCTCCTGGTGGTGAGTCCCGGCGTCGCCTGGGACGAACCCCTCGTCGAGACCGCGCGCCGGCGGGGCATCGAAGTGACCAGCGAGATCGACCTCTTCTTCCGCTCCTGTCCCTCGCACATCGCCGGGATCACCGGCACCAACGGCAAGACGACGACCACGGCCCTCACCACCGAGGTGCTCCGTGCTGGTGGCCTGCACGTGATGCGGGGCGGCAACATCGGCGAGCCCGTGCTCGACCGCATCGACCAGCTCCGTCCGGACGACTGGGTGGTGCTGGAGTTGAGCAGTTTTCAGCTGGAGTCGATCACGACACCGCGCTTGCACATCGGCGTCGTGCTCAACGTGACGCCGGACCACCTGGATCGGCATAAGTCGTTCGCGCACTATGTCGAGATCAAGGCACGCGCTATTGCCTTCATGAAGCCGGAGGACCACGCGGTGCTCAATATCGATGACCCGGCCTGTGCCGCGATGCGGATACAGACGGTGGGGCAGGTTCTCGCCTTGAGTCTGCAGCAACCGATCGACCGGGGAGTGACCCTCGCCGATGGCTGGATCACGATCGCGCACTCGGCGGTGAAGCGCCGGGTCCTGCCGGCGGCCGATGTCCCGCTCCCCGGCGAGCACAACCTGAGCAACGTGATGGCCGCCGTGGGCGCCGGCGATGCCGCCGGCGTCGAGCCCGAGCGGATTGCGAGTGCGGTGCGGCAGTTCAAAGCCGTCGAGCACCGGCTGGAACCGATCGCGACGTTCAACGGCGTTCGCTGGTACAACGACTCCAAGGCGACCAATCCCGACTCGACCTACAAGGCGCTGGCCGCCTTCAGCGAGCCCATCGTCCTGATCGCCGGCGGGCGCAACAAAGGGATCGAGATCGAGCCGCTGGCCCGCGCCATCGCCAGCCGGGTGTCCGCGCTGGTGACGATCGGGGAGACCGGCGAGGAACTGGCCCGCCGGGCGCGTGACGCCGGTCTGACCCGAGTCGAGCGCGCGGCGGACCTGGCCGATGCGGTGCGCAAGGCCGCGGCCCTGGCCACGCCAGGGTCCGTCGTCCTCCTGTCGCCGGCCTTCACCAGCTACGACATGTTCCGCGACTACGAGGACCGCGGCCGGCGCTTCAAAGCTACGGTGCTAGCAGAGCTCGGCCGGTGAGGATGCGGGCCGCGCTCGAGCTGCCGGCCGCCCGCCGAACGCTGGCGTCCACCCGCCTCTGGCGTCGCGGCGACCGAGCGCTCGTGCTCGCCGTCGGGGTGCTGACCGCCTTCGGGCTGGTGATGGTCTTCTCCGCCTCGGAGGTGCAGGGCTGGCTGTGGTTCCACAACGCGGCGTACTACTTCGAACGGCAACTCCTCTGGCTCGCGCTCGGCGTCGTGCTGCTGTGGGCCGCGGCCCACATCGACTATCACCGGCTGCGACCGCTCGCCTGGCCGCTGGCGGGCGCGACGGTCGTCCTCCTCGTGGTCGTGCTCCTACCGCACTTCGGAGTCGAGGTCAACGGCGCCCGACGCTGGCTGCGGCTGGGGCCGATGCAGATGCAGCCCGCGGAGCTGTCCAAGGTCGCGAGCATCATCTTCATGGCGCTCTGGTTGGAACGCCATCGCGAACGGATCGGGTCGCTCGAGGACGGCGTCGTCCCCTTTCTCGCACTGCTCGGACTCGTGACCCTGCTCGTCATCCTCGAGCGGGATCTCGGCACCACCATGATCGTCGCCGGCATCCTGCTCTCCCAGTTCCTGGTGGCGGGCGGGCGGAAGCGCCATGTTCTCCTGCTGCTGCTGATCGTTGGGCTCTGCCTCTATGTCTTCATTCGGATGGAGCCCTACCGGTTGCATCGCATCCTGGCCTTTGTCGATCCCTGGTCGGATCCGCTCAATACCGGCTTTCAGGCGATTCAGTCGGTGGTCGCGCTCGGCTCCGGCGGCATGGCCGGGCTCGGGCTCGGGCACAGTATTCAGAAATATCAATGGCTGCCGTTCGCGCACACCGACTTCATCTTCGCGATTGTGGGCGAGGAGACCGGCTTGATCGGGACCACGATCGTCCTCTCGCTCTTCGGACTCTTCACCTATCGGGGCTATCGGGTCGCGCTCAAGGCGCCCGATGCCTTCGGGTCGCTGCTCGCCTGCGGGGTCACGACCTGGATCGCCTTCCAGGCGCTGATCAACATCGCGGCCGTTACCGTGACCCTGCCCACGACGGGGATTCCGCTACCCTTCATCAGCTACGGCGGCTCGTCGCTCGCCATCACGCTACTGGCGGTCGGCATACTGATGAACGTTTCGACCCAGAGCGAGAAGGTGGGATGGATACGGCATGCGAGTGTTGATCTCGGGCGGCGGCACGGGCGGACACTTGTTCCCGGCGATCGCCGTCGCGCAGGCGCTGTCGCGGAAAGACCCTGACGCCACCGTCCTCTTCGCGGGGCGCCGCGAGGGGATCGAGGCGAAGACGGTCGCCAGCTACGGCATGCGCTTTACGGCCATCCCGGCCGCGCCGCTGTACACGGAGCAGGTGTGGCGCAACTGGACACTGCCGCTGGTGCTGGGGGCGGCGCTCTGGCAATCCTGGCGGCTGCTCGATCGGTTCAATCCCGACGTCGTCCTTGGAACCGGTGGCTATGTCAGCGTCCCGCTTATCACCGCGGCCGGCCTCGCCCGCATCCCCATCGTCCTTCAGGAACAGAACCTGGTCCCGGGGCGAGCAACCCGGATGCTCGCGCGTTTCGCCAGGAGGGTTGCGACCGCCTATCCGGAATCCTCGCGCTTCCTGCGTGGGTCGACGGCGGTGGTGACCGGCACGCCGGTCCGGACCGAATTCTGGCGTCGAAAAGAGGATTTCCCGGCGCGACCGCGGACCATCCTCGTACTGGGCGGCAGCCAGGGCGCGCATCGCCTCAATCAGGCCGTCGCGAACGCCCTGCCATGGCTGCTCGATCGGCCTGATCTCGCGATCGTGCACCAGACGGGCCCACGCGAGATCGACGCCATGCAGGCGGTAAAGGCGACGCTGCCCGAGCCCGTGGCCGGGCGCTACGAGCCCTTCGCCTTCGCCAACGACCTCGCCGACCGGATCCGCGCCGCGGATCTGGTGATCAGCCGGGCCGGCGCCAGCACCCTGAGTGAGGTGAGCGCGATTGGCGTTCCCATGATCCTGATCCCATATCCGTATGCCGGTGGCCACCAGCGAATGAACGTCGCACCGTACGAGTCCGCCGGCGCGGCGATCGTGATTGCGGACGAGGAGGCCGACGGGCGTCTCCGCGGCGTGGTCACGTCGGTCATCGATGATGAGGCCCGATATCGCAAGATGGTCGAGGCCATGCGAGGATTGGGGCGGCCGTACGCCGCCGAAGAGGTTGTGAGGCTCCTCGAAGACGTGGCGCGGCACCACTGATGCGAATCCATTTCATCGGCATCTGCGGCTATGCGGTCTCGGGGCTGGCGCTTGTTGCCAAGCAGCTCGGCAATGAGGTCACCGGTTCCGACGAGGATGCCTACCCACCGACGACCGACATCCTGACGCAAGCCAAGATCAAGTGGGTCGACGGTCATGCGGCCGCCAATATCACCCGCTGGGGGAAGCCGGACCTCGTCGTCCAGGGCAACCAGGTGCGCGATGGCAACCCGGAAACCGAAGCAGCCCGCAAGCACCACATCCGACTTGTTAGCGAGGCCGAGTATTGGGGCGAGCTCACCGCGGATCGCTTCCGCATCGTGGTGGCCGGCTCGGCGGGAAAGACCACCACCGCCAGCCTGATTGCCTGGATCCTTCGTACGGCCGGACGGAACCCCGGGTTCCGCCTCGGCATGACCGTGCGTGACCTCGGCTCGGCAGCCGCCTGGGGCAGCGGTCGGGAGTTCGTCTTCGAAGGCGATGAGTACACCTCGGCGGTCTTCGATCCGCGCCCCAAGTTCCTGCACTTCGCGCCGCAGCTGGCGGTGCTCACCAACATCGACTGGGACCACCCCGACGTCTTTCCGGATCCAGCGGCCTACGAGGCGGTCTTTCGCCAGCTGCTCGAATATCTGGGACCCGAGGACCGGCTGATCGCCAACTCGGACGACCCGACCGTCCGCCGGCTGCTGAGCCGCACGCGAGCCAACGTCGAGACCTACGGCCTCCGCGGCGGGGCCGATTGGCACGGCCGCGATGTCCAGATCGAAGGGGATGGGATGCGCTTCACCGCCTGGCACGAGGGCAAAGTTCTCGCCGTCGTCACCACCAGGCTGCCGGGCGAGCACAATGCGGCGAATGCGCTCGCGGCGCTTGCCGCCACCGTCCGGGTGGGCGTGCCGGTTTCGGTCGCGGTGGATGCGATCGCGCGGTTCCAGGGCGTCAGCCGGCGCTTCGAGGTCCGCGGCCAGGTGCGCGGCGTGACGCTGGTCGACGACTATGCGCACAACCCCGCCAAGGTGCGTGCCACGCTGAAGGCGGCGCAGGAGCGCTTTCATCCGGGGCGGGTGCTGGCCTGTTTCGTGCCGCACACCTACTCGCGCACGAAAAGCTTGATGGACGGCTACGCCGACGCGTTCCAGGGGTGTTCCCTGGTCGTGATCGGCCCGATCGAGCCGGCTCGCGAGCGGCATCTCGCCCATACGGTGAGCTCGCAGGACCTGGCCAGGGCGATCCGTGGTGTCGACGAAGTCGTGACGGCGGACTCGGCTCGTTCGGCAGCGTACAAACTGGCGTCGGCCGCACGCCCTGGGGATGTCATCGTCTATATGTCAGTGCGCGGTTTCGACGATGTCATCGCGAAAACCGCCGAGGTGCTGGAGCGCTCACCGGTTGCCTGACGCCTGGTTGGCGGCGGTCCCGGGCGTGCGCGAGCACGAGCCGCTCAGCCCGCATAGTTGGTATGGAATTGGCGGCCGTGCCCGCTACTTCCTGGCGCTCGACACCGACACGGCGCTTGCCGAGCTGATTGCCCGTCTCACGACCGAGCGCGTGCCCTATCTCGTGATCGGGGCGGCGACCAACACGCTCTTCGCGGCCGACGAGCTTTCGGGATTGACGATCAAGCTGGCAACCGCGCAGCTGGCGATCGAGGGTAGCCACGTCAGGGTATCCGCCGGGTACTTGATGCCCAAGCTGGCCGCCGACACCGCCAGGGCCGGCCGCACCGGCCTGGAGTTCGGCGCCGGCGTGCCCGGCACTGTCGGCGGATCGGTGGTCGGCAATGCGGGCGCCTTCGGACGCGAGGTGAAAGACGGTCTCATTAGCGCCGACGTCATCGATCCGCTGGGTCAACTGCGCGCGCTGTCTGCGGCGGACTGCCGCCTCGCCTACCGCGACTCGATCTTCAAATCCGAGAAGCCGGGCTGGGTCGTCCGCTCCGCGACATTCGAGACCGGCGAAGACGATCCGTCGCGTATCCGCGAGCGCATCAAGGAGGTGCAACGGCACCGGCGCCAGACGCAGCCAATCGAGAAGCGAAGCCTGGGGAGCACCTTCAAGAATCCGCCGGGCGACGCCGCCGGCCGTCTGATCGATGCCTGCGGGCTCAAGGGGCGCCGCATCGGCGGCGCGCAGATCTCGGAGAAACACGCGAATTTCATCGTCAACCTGGGCGGGGCCAGCGCGGATGACGTGCTAGCCTTAATGGCCGAGATGCGGAATCGCGTCTTCGAACGGTTCGGCATCGAGCTCGAACCGGAGGTCCGCGTCATCGGACGGGCGCCGGGCCGATGAGCCGATTGCGGATCGGGGTCCTCTTCGGTGGACGGTCGACCGAACACGAGGTCTCCATCCTGTCCGCCCGCTCGATCATCGCGGCGATGGACCCACAACGGTTCGAGGCCGTCCCGCTCTACATCGACAAGAACGGCCGCTGGCTGGTGGGCGGGTCGCTCAAGCGGCTGGTGAGTGAGGACGCCGCTAGGAAGTACGTCTACCTTGCGCCTGACCCCACGCGACACTCGCTGGTTCCCGCCAAGGACGGTCGGGAATCTCCGGAGGGTCGGGGTGGGGGATTGCCCCCACTGGACGTCATCTTCCCGGTGTTTCACGGGCTCAACGGTGAGGACGGCACCATCCAGGGTGTGCTGGAGCTGGCCAACCTACCGTACGTCGGCGCCGGTGTGCTCGGCTCGGCCCTCGGGCTCGACAAGATTTATATGAAACGCGCCTTCGCCGCCGCCGGCCTGCCGATCGTCGACTATCTCCCCGTCACCCGGCGGCAGTACGAGCGCGACCCGACCGCCTTCATCACCCTGGTCGAGGAGCGCCTGGGCTATCCGTGCTTCTCGAAGTTCGCGAACTCGGGCTCGAGCGTCGGCACCACGAAGGCCCACGATCGCGCCGAGCTCGTCGCCGGCCTGCGCCTCGCGGCGAGCTTCGATCGGAAGTTGCTGGTCGAGCGGGCCGTCGATGCGCGTGAGCTCGAGGTCAGCGTGCTCGGCAACGATGAGCCGCAGGCCTCCGTCGTCGGGGAAATCGTCCCGGCGCACGAGTTCTACGACTACGACGCGAAATACCTGGACGAAGGCTCGCGGCTGGTCATCCCGGCGGCGCTCGACGGTGGCGTTGCCGAAGAGGTTCGCGCGCTGGCGCTGCGCGGCTTCCAGGCGGTCGACGCGGCGGGCATGGCCCGTGTGGATTTCTTCATGGAGCGTAAGACCGGCCGCGTCCTAGTCAACGAGCTGAACACGATCCCCGGCTTCACCCGCATCAGCATGTATCCAAAACTGTGGGAAGCCTCGGGGCTGTCCTACCCCAAATTGATCGAGCGGCTCGTCGACCTCGCCCTCGAACGCTTCAACGACAAGCAGCGCTCGCAGACCGCGATCGACTCGAAACTTCTCGACGGCGGAGCGAACGAATGAGCCCGCTCCGGTGTGGAAAAGCGGGCGGATAAAATGACGGTAGGGACGATCGAAAAGCGCCGGCGCCGGACCGCGCCGGCACCGGCCAGGCCCGTCGCCTCGGGGCGTGGATGGCTGTGGGCCGTCGTGCAGATCGCGGTGCTCGGTGCCGAGATCTTCGCGCTGCTCTTCTTGCTGGCACAGCCCGCCTTTCGCCCGCGGCACGTCCAGGTCACCGGCACGAAGCATCTGACGGCGGCGCAGGTCACGGACGCGCTGCATCTCCCGGGCGACCGCAACATCTTCCTGCTCAGCCAGGCGGACCTGGCGAAACGCCTGCAGGCATTGCCCTGGGTGCGCTCGGCCAACGTGAGCCTGACTCTGCCCGACCGGGTCTCGGTCAGCGTCACCGAGTGGACGCCTTCGGCGGTTCTCCAGGTGGGGGAGACGACCTATTACCTGAACGACCTGGGCGAGGTGCTCGATCCGGCTGTCGAGGCCGGTAGCCTGCCGGTCATCAACCGGCCCGGCTTCGGCCCGGCGCGAGAAGGCCAGCACGCGGTCGGCAGCGAGCTGCTGCCGATGCTCGTCAGGCTGCGATCCGGTTTCACCGCGGCCTTCAGGATCTCGGTCATGTCGTTCCAGCTGGACCGTCGCGAGGTGCTCACCGCACAAACCGATCGCGGATGGCCGATCATCTTCGGCCAGATGGTGACCGCCGACGATCGCGCCAGCCTGGAGCCAAAGCTTGCCGCCTTGCGGGCGCTGAGCAGCCGAATCGATTTCGTCTCAGCGCCGATCCAGTACATCAACCTCGAGAATCCACGTGCGCCCGCGGTGCAGATGCGGAGCCACAAGTGAGGCTCCCGGCAAGCGGGTCACGCGAGGCGCTCTGGCTCGTGGCGGCGGTGTTCGTTTTCGGCACCGTCGGGATCGTCATCGGGCTCAACGCCCCGGTGCAAATCCCGGCCGGCTATGCGCGCTACACCGCGGTCATGATCCTCGCTGCGCTGGACTCAGTCCTGGGGGCCGTCAAAGCCTGGCTGAATGGAAACTTCGAGAACAAGGTGTTCATTTCGGGGCTGCTCGTCAACTCACTGGCCGCGGGGGCGCTGACCTACCTCGGCGACAAGCTCGGCGTCGAGCTCTATTTCGCCGCCATCGTCGCCTTCGGTGTCCGAATCTTTGACAACCTGGCCGTTATCCGCAGGCATCTTCTGTAGCGGAAGCGAATTTCTCCCTCCCCCGCTTGCGGGGAGGGTCGGGGGTGGGGGCCTGCCTGTGGATAACTCGCGGCCGGTTGTGTTGTCACGGCGGCGGAACCACACTATAATGGGCTCGCCAGTTCCAGCCAACGTTCCAGGAAAGGTTTTTGCCCCGTTCTAAATACGTCACAGCATTAGATATCGGCACAACCAAGATCTGCTGCGTCGTCGGCGAGCCGACGGAACGCGGCCTCAACATCGTCGGGTTTGGCGAGGCTTCCTCTGAAGGTCTCCGCCGCGGCGTGGTCGTCAACATGGAGAAGACCGTGCGCGGCATCAGCCACGCGGTCGATGCCGCGCAGCGGATGTGCGGCCACAAGCTCGAGTCGGCCTTCGTCGGCATGGCCGGCACGCATGTCCTCAGCCAGAACAGTCGCGGCGTGATCGCGGTGGCCCGATCTGACCGCGAGATCGGGCAGGAGGACGTCAGCCGGGTGATCGACGCGGCGCGCGCGGTCTCGGTCCCCAACGATCGCGAGATCATCCACGTCGTTCCACGCGGCTACATCGTCGACGGTCAGGAAGGGGTGCGGGACGCGATCGGCATGTCCGGCGCCCGCCTCGAAGTCGAAACCCACATCATCACCGGGTCGCTGACCGCGGTGCAGAACGTTGTCAAGTGCGTCCACCAGGCGGGCATGAGCGTCGAGGACCTGGTGGTGCAGGTGCTGGCCTCGGCCGAGGCCGTCCTCAACGACAACGAGCTGGACCTCGGCGTGGCCCTGGTCGATGTCGGCGGTGGCACGACCGACGTCGCGCTCTTCACCGACGGCAGCGTGGTGCACACCGCGGTCTTGCCCGTAGGCGCGACGCACGTGACGAGCGATATCGCCATCGGGCTGCGCACCACCCTCACCGAAGCCGAGATGCTGAAGATCAACTATGGGCATGCGATCCCCGCGTGCATTCCTCGAGAGGAGATGGTCGAGCTGCACCAGATCGGGCAGGATCGCGTGCAGGTCGTGCCGCGGCGGCACCTGGCGGAGATCATCGCGCCGCGGGCCCGCGAAATCCTCGAGATGGTGCGCCTCGAGATGCGTCGCGGCGGGCACGACGGCTTCCTGCCCGGCGGCATCGTCTTCACCGGCGGCGGTTGCCGGCTGCTCGGTTTCACGGAAGCGGCGCAATCGCTCCTCGATCTACCGGTCAGGATCGGGGCGCCGGCGCAGACCATCGGGATGAGCGACCAGGTGAGCGGGCCCGCGTATGCGACAGCCGTCGGGCTGCTGCGCTGGGGAACCAAACTTCGGCACCACGGCAACGGCCACACACCCGTTGGCGCGGGCGCTTCGGCGGTGTATGAGCGGACCGTTCGTTGGATCAAGGATTTCTTCTAAGAGGAAGGAGGCCGATATGAACATCGACGATCAGCTTCGAATGAAGGGCCTCGCCTCGCGGCCCGTGATCCCTGGTGATTACGGCGGAGGACAGGGACCGCGGGTGTCGGCGGAACGGTTCGTGAGGGCGCGCCTCGAGCGCGATAAGGAGGAAGCCATGCGCGATGTCGACCGGACGCTCGAGGGGAACGCACGCATCAAGGTGGTCGGCATCGGGGGCGGCGGCAGCAACGCGGTCAACCGGATGATCCGGTCGAAGCTGCGCGGCGTCGAGTTCATCGCCATCAACACCGACCTGCAGGCGCTCGCCCACTCGGAAGCCCAGACCAAGATGAACATTGGCAAGAAGCTCACCCGTGGGCTGGGCGCGGGCGGCAACCCGACGATCGGTCGCGAAGCCGCCGAGGAGAGCCAGCAAGAACTCTCCGAATTGTTGCAAGGCGCCGACATGGTGTTCCTGACCGCCGGCATGGGTGGAGGGACGGGGTCGGGCGCGGCCCCGGTGGTGGCGGAGATCGCCCGCAACAACGGCGCACTCACCATCGGCGTCGTCACCAAACCCTTTACCTTCGAGGGCTCCCGCCGGCGAGCGATCGCCGAAGAGGCGGCCACGACCCTGAGGGAGAAGGTCGACACCCTGATCATCATTCCGAACCAGCGACTGCTCGATGTCACGGACAAGAAGGTGCCGTTCACGGAAGCCCTCAAGATCGCCGATGACGTCCTGCGCCAGGGCGTGCAGGGCATCTCCGACCTGATCGTCCAGCCGGGGTTGATCAACCTGGACTTTGCCGACGTCAAGGCGGTCATGTCAGGACAGGGCGCGGCCCTGATGGGGATCGGCTTTGGCAGCGGCGACCAGCGCGCCGCGGATGCCGCTCGCGATGCCGTCGCCAGCCCCCTGCTGGAGACGTCGATCGACGGGGCGCGAGGCATCCTCTTCAACATCACCGGCGGCACCGATCTCACGTTGCACGAAGTCAACGAAGCCGCGGAGATCGTCCGTGCCTCTGCCGACAAGGACGCCAACATCATTTTTGGGACCGTCATCGACGAGAAGATGTCCGGCGAGGTGAAGATCACCGTGGTGGCGACGGGTTTCGTCGTCGGGGCCGAGCCAAGCCGCGAGATCGAGGAGCAGTACAGCCGGCCGGCGCCGGTGGAAGACGTCCCGGTGTACAAGGGCTTCGACCCGTCGAACCTCGACATCCCCGCGTTCTTACGCGGTCGCCGTTAACCTGCGCGAGGGGTGCCCCCTTCCCACCCCTCGCGTCC
>Ga0209011_1000566_pt1 | contig 13979 bp, 10 predicted proteins | sample BlaSpr_A8_OM1_M3_FD_187986 | JGI IMG/M metagenome (GOLD analysis project Ga0209011, IMG submission 187986) | Forest soil microbial communities from Thunder Bay, Ontario, Canada - Black Spruce, Ontario site 2_A8_OM1_M3 (SPAdes) (version 2) | ecosystem: Environmental > Terrestrial > Soil > Boreal... | reverse complement strand
GGGGTTCGCTGGCCTCAATGGGTCAGTATCCTTTGCCGGTCGCGCGCCGAGATCCCCGTACACCTCTCCGGAGGAAACGAAGAGGACGCGGACCAGCCGGCGCCCGCACTCGAGAGCGCGAAAGAGGTTGTAGCTGGCTTTGACGTTGGCCTCGATAGTTCCCCACTCGTCGTGCCAGGAGGTCGCGACCGAGGCTTGGGAAGCCAGGTGAAAGACGTGGCGCGGCGCAAGGTCGCGTATGACCGAGGCGGTTCCCTCGGCCGAGAGAAGGTTGCAGCGTCTGTACAGATGGCCCGGGTGGACGGGGCTTGGCGAGCGACCCAGGCCGCAGACCGATGCGCCGAGCTCGACTAGCCGCGGGATGAGAAAGCCGGCTACAAAGCCGTTTGCCCCGGTGACCAGGACGGTCGAGCCTCCGAAGACATCGCGGAGGTTGGGCACAGGAAATTTCGAGCTCATTTTAGGTTCTTCCTCTTCACAAGAACGAATTGGGTCAATCAACGAAAGCCCGTAATATCCCCGCAATCTCCGATGTCCTCCGTTTCCTTCCGTATGCCCGCTCCAGTGCCGCCCGTGCCCGCCCGCCCTTTCCAGCCCCGTCTTGCAACAACTTTACGATTGCCTCCTTTGCCCCTTGCAAGTCCCCGTTCGCGACTATCTCGCCTATTCCTTCCCGGCGCACCGTTCGCGCCACCTCGGTCGTGTCGGGCCCGATGAATAGGACCGGCCTCCCGGCTGCCATCCCCCCGTATAGCTTGCTGGGCTCGATGAGTCCTTCTGTGTTCGCGTCCTGGGTGACCAGGTGCAGATCGCCCGCGGAGAGTGATTGTGAGAGCTTCTCGCGCGGCTGATAGGGCAAGAGCCGAATGCACGGGTTCTGACACGCCGCCGCGCGGACCCTGTCGCGCTTGACCCCGTCCCCGATGAAGAGAAAGACCACGTCATTGCGCTCGCGGAAAGACTCCGCCGCGGCCAGGACGGTCTCAATGTCGTGCCCTCGGCCCATGTTGCCCGAGTAAAGCACGACGTGCTTCCCGTCTAAACCGTGGGCGGCGCGGAAGGGATTCGCTTCATGCGGAATGGGCCGGATGGCGTCCGGGTCGGCCCAGTTCGGCACGATGTGGACCTTGTCCGGCTGCGCACCTTTGCGGACCAGGCGCGCCGCCATCGCTTCGCCGAGCGTGACGACGGCGTCCGCGCGTCGGAGGATTCGCGCTGAGGCCCAGTCGAGCAGGCGCGTGGCAGGCGAGTCGCGGCGGAGGACGCCGAACTCGACTGCCAGCTCGGGGTAGAGATCCAGGGCCCAGTAGACGAATCGGGTCCTGCGTAGAGAGCGCATCGCTGCGCCGATCGCGGCCACGAACGGCGGCGTCGACATCGCGAGGATGACGTCCGGCTTCTCTGCAATCGCGACGTGCGCGAAGGCGCCGGCCAGGAATGACCCGTAGTCCGCCATGCGCGCCGCGATGCTGCCTCTCCCGAGCGAAGTGCTCTGCACGCGAACGATGCGGATACCCAGGTATTCCTCCCGCTCCGGAAGGCGCGCTCCGCCCGAATATCTGCCGCGAGTCGCGAGCGCAGTGACGCGGAATCCCGCGGTGACGAGATCCTCGCCCAGATCGGTCGCGAGTTGGGCCACGGCCGACACGTCCGGATGGAAAAACTGGTTGAGCAGCAACACGCGCATTGCGTCGCAACCTATAGCAGAGTGCCGAGCTTCCTAAAATGAGGGGAGACCGCTCCCGCAGGCAACGAGGCGCACACAACACCGCGGATAAACACCCGATGGGTCGTATCGGGCAAACACCTGATCTGCCATCTTAGGATTGGCGGCGCACGCGATCCCATACCAGTAGAGCGGCGCCGAGCAGTTCGCCTGCGAGGTACATGGCGCTCGATGCTTCGTACGCGAATGCGCGGAGCAGCGGCGGGATCGAGACGGACGCGAGCGATGGGACGCCGAACGGCCAGAAAAGCCAGGTGCGCCAGACGCCGTGGCCGCCCAATCCGTAATCGGTCAAGACGTCCAGCAGCAAGTGCGTCGGCACGCCATAGGCGAGCGCGCGCAGCCACGCTGCCGGCACCAGCGCCGCAGCCAGCGCGATCAGTCCCGCAAAGAAGACGGTGTGACCGAAGAGACGCGCAGACGCGAGCAAACCCGCGTGCGCTTCGACGGCGCCGGATGCGAGGTGCGCCGCGATCCAGATCGGCTTGTCGATCAAGTCCGGCAGCAGGCATCCCAGCGCGAGCCAGCGCCAGGGCAGGCTCGCGCGCACGCGGCCGGGAATGAGATGCGTTCCGATTCCAACGTGTGCGAATGGAAACAAGTCGACGGGTCCTTGGACTAGAATGAGAGCTCGAGTCCAGCCACGACCTTGTGGGCTCGATTCCTCAGCAGCTGATCGTCATAGGCCCACCAGCCGAGGAACGCGAGCAATGCGTGGGAGTTTCCGTAGAGGAAGAAGTCCAGGTTGATGAGGTGCGAGCGCTGCACTTCGTTCGCGTTCGTGTAGTAGAAGACGTTGGCGAGCTCGAGACCCAAGCCCAGTCGTTTCCAGTGCAGCACATCGAGGCGGACGTTTGCCTCGAGACGCGTCCGGTACGGGCTTCGCTGCCAGAACTCTCCCTTGGGGACATAGATGGCCGGCGCCAGGTAATAGGTCGCGCGCAGCGGGAACTCCATCGCGGCGGCGCTGTCCGCATAGTCCCGGTATCTGTACTTCTGCAAATAATCGCGAGATCCGAATCCGATGCCCGCCGAGGTCATCTTGTAGTCCTCGCCGGGCCAGTAGCGATCGATCCCGTGAAAGCAGTCGTGGCGGAAAAGAACCTCGAGGAAATATTTGTCGAGCTCGGTTCTCGATTCCAGCGCGAAGGTCCACCGTCCGCGATTGGGATCGAACGGCATCCCTGGCTGCGCACCCCTGCCCATGTCGGTCTCGTTCTCGAACTGAAAAACCAGGTAGGAAGTCTTGTACCGCAGCAGCTCGCTCTCCACGCCGATGATGGTGTCGATGAGGTTGTCCGATCCCTGATCGAGGTAGGCGAAGCTCCGGATGTGTCCGTTGGCGGAAAACAGGGGTTCGAAATCGCTTGCCGGAGGTCCGCTCGCGGCAAACGCCGGCCAATCCAGGCATGCGGCTAAAAGGGCAACTGCTCGTGCGCCGACAGGCAGACATTTCATCGGGTGCCTCCGGGGCGAGAAACGAGGTTAGGTACTTTACCGCTCACGGCGTGTAGGTCAGCGCGGCGCGCAGCCCCGCATTGAGCCTCGTCGCGCCTTCGATCAGGTCTGTGTTTCCCACCCGCTCTCCGAACAGGCCGGCCGACAGGCGCCAGTTCTGGGTCAGCTCCACGCGAAGATCGGCGCCGAGGCGTTGGCGGTGCTCGATGGGGCCCGCTGCGGTCACGAACACGCCGCGCTCCTGGTCACTGTCGTAACGATCCGAGATGAATCGCAGCCACTCCGCCCAGGGCGATATGAGCACGCCGGCAATCTCGATATCCACCCGCACCCAGAGCGAGGTCCCGTCGGGCCCGAGCGCCGATCCCAGTGTGCGGCCGCCGTTGGTCATGCCCGTGATGAAGATCGAGTGCTCCTGCGAGACCCAGCCCGTGTGCTGCAGCTCGATGAACAAGCGCCGCCACCCGCCGAGGCGCAGGGCGCGCACCTCGACGCCGATGAGATGGTCCGCGTCGTATTGCACCGAGTTGAGAAAGGCCTTGCGCGTATCTTCAAAGGCGATCTCGTAATAGACGCGCGCGCCACGCAGCTCGGGAAAGCGAATGGAGAGATCGAACGACAGGCGGTTGTTCTCTGCGGTCCCGACCCCCTCGCGGCCGCGCCCGAAGTGTTCGAGGATGAAGCCAGTGAAGCCGCCGAAGTCTGGCGCTCCCTCGCCGCCGAATTGCAGGAGCCGCGAGCCGCCGAGCTGGACCCGGTTGGCGAAGTCGAGCTGGGCGCGCGTGCAGTCGAGGATCGTTCCGCGGAATGTCTGCGGGCCGCGGAGTCGATCGAGAAAATAAAAAAGCGACACGCGCAGCCACGGGACAAAAGGAAACGCGACAGGATGGAGCTGGGCGCGAATTCCATCCTGCGGGACGGCGTTGTCCGAGACCATTTCAGCAGCGCGCACCGACGGGCCCAGCGCGAGCGCGTCGCGGCCGATCTGCAAGAGCAGCGGACCGTACTCGAGCTTCAGGTACGCGCGATCGACCACCAGCCCCTGGCCAAACGCCGCGCTTCCGCCGGCGAGCCGCAAGCGCGTGGCCGCCGTGAGCAGGTCCGAGAAACCGGCGGCGGAGTCCAGCTCGATGCCGGCTCCTGCGCCGTCGCCGCAAGGACGCCCCTCCTGATACTCGCAGGAGAGCGCAACGAAACCGGCGAGCTGGCGCTCGCGCGCCGGAAGCGAGTAGGGCCGGTCGTGTTCGTCGGCGGCGAAAGCGCGCAGGATGGCGCGATCGAGGGGCGCAACCCAGGCGCCCTGCTGCGCGCGGGCGCGCGAGAGCGCGGCGAAGACCCGCTCGGCATCGAGCGACTGCACGCCGCCCAGCGGATCGGGGACGCGGCCTTCGGCGATGGCGTCGCGCAGCTCGTCCCACGCGGGATCGCCGGAGGGCAGGTTGGGCGCCGCTCCGACAGGAAAGGTCATCAACAGGCATGCAACGACGAGTGCCGGCCGTCCTAAAGGCATTCCCGGATTTGTTTAGCATGAACGCACCCCGGCGCCATTGAGGTGTTTTCACCATGGTGTCATTGCAAGCCATTGACGCTGGCCGGCGCATATTCGTAACGTATCGCATGACGAGAGCCACGTGGTTGCTGATGGTCGCGTTGCTGCTCCCCGCACCACTTTTCGCAGCCGATTCGCGCGAGCTCTTCGACACCGGGGCCAAGGCGCTCAGCGTCGGCAAGGCGGACGAAGCGTTGAAAGCGTTCGAGGCGGCGTACAAGGCGCAGCCGTCGCCGTCGCTTCTCTTCTGGATGGGGGAGGCGCACTTCGCAATGGGACACAAGGCGAGGGCGGCCAGTTATTACCGTCGGTACCTCGCGAAGCTGCCCGCCGGCATCAAAGCGGCGGACGCGCACATGCGGCTTGCAGTGCTCAAACAGGAGCAGCCGGGGCAGACGAAGAAGAACCGCAGGCTGGCAATGAAAGAGTTCGAGCTGAGCAGGAAGGAAGCGGCGGAGTCGGCGAAGAAGTACAAGAGAAATCGAAACAAACGCGGCAGCACACGTTCGGAGTCGGCTTCCCCGGCGCCCGCGCCTGTACTCCCGCTGCCTCCCGCGGAGTCCGCGCCGGCAAAGAGCGCCGCTGCTCCGCCCCTCGCGTTGCCGCTGCCTGCCGCGGAGCCAGCCCCGGCGAAGAGCGCCGCCGTTCCGCCGCCTCCGTTGCCGCTGCCTGGCCTGGAGCCCCCGCCGGCGCAGAACGCCCCGACTCCGCCGCCCGCCGCGGTCGCGCAGGCGCAGCCGCCGGCGGCTTGGCCCCCTCCGGCGCAGCCGAGACCGCAGCCGACCAGGACCGGCCCGCTGATCACGCCGGCGACCGCGCGCGAGCCCGGCACGTACACGTATGTCAATTACATGGCGCGCCTGCTGGCGTTCAACGGGTCATTCATGGCGATGTACGCGAGCACCACGTCGCCGGGGAACGGCACGCTCTACACGCACGGCATCTCCGTCGGCCGCCAGAGTGAATACTTCAAGAACGGGGTGTACATCGGTTTAGGCTTTGAGGACGGCGGCAGATTCGGCAGCGGCACGGACACGCTCCGGCGCTACGAGCTATCCTGGGAATTCATCTGGGTTCCCCTCGGGTCCGACAGCATCTTGAGCCCGCACGCCGGCTTCCGCATCGGGGGCATGGGCGTCCAGAGCGAACGGCTGACGGGCAACTCGTTGAATGCCGGCGTCGTCCTCGCGGCGCTGGCCGGCCTCGACCTGCAGCTCGGGCGCTGGTTCGCGTTGACCGCCGGGATGGGGTACGACGCGAACCTCATGCCGCTCGACCTGGGAACCAACGCGAGCGTCTCGGGCTACTCCTTCGATTTCGGCGCAACGCTTCGCTACTGAAGCTTGGGCCGCAGGCCATTGACGCTGGCCGGCGCATATTCCTAACGTGTTGCATGACGAGAGCCACGTGGTTGCTGATCTTTGCCTTGTTGCTCCCCGCGCCGCTTTTGGCCGCCGATCCGCGCGAGCTCTTCGACACCGGGGCGAAGGCGCTCAGCGCCGGCAAGGCGGACGAAGCGTTGGCGGCGTTCGAGGCGGCTTACAAGGAGCAGCCGTCGCCGTCGCTTCTCTTCTGGATCGGGGAGGCGCACCTCGCGCTGGGGCATAAGGAGAGGGCGGCCAGGTATTACCGTCAGTATCTCCAGAAGCTTCCCGCCGGTATCAAAGCGGGGGATGCGCAGATGCGGTTGACTTTGCTCAAGCGTGAGCCGCCGGAGCGCAAGCGGAAGAGCCGCAGCATGGCATTGGAAGAGGTCGATCTGAGCAAGAAGAAGGCGGTGGCGCCGGCGAAGAAGCACTCGAGGAAAAAGGGAAAGAAGCGCGGCAGCGCACGTTCGGAGTCGGCTCCTCCGGCGGCCGCGCCTGCACTTCCGCTGCCTGCCGCGGCGCCCGCGCCGGCGAAGAGCGCCGCCGCTCCGCCTCCAGCGTTGGCGCTGCCTGGCGCGCAGCCCGCGCCGGTGCAGAGCGCCGCGACCCCGCCGGCCGCCGCGGCCGCGCCTCCCGCGCCGGTCGCCGGGACCACGGTCGCGCAGGTGCAGCCGCCCGTGGTTCGGCCCGCAGCGCCTCCGGAGCAACCGAAACCGCGGCCGACCGCAACTGGCCCGCTGGTCACGCGCGCGTCCGAGCCCGGCACGTACATCTATGTCAATTACACGGCGCGCCTGCTGGCGCCCAACGGGTCATTGATGGCGACGTACGCAACCACAACGACGCCGGGCAACGGCACTCTCTACACGCACGGCATTTCCATCGGCCGCCAGACCGAATACTTCAAGAACGGCGTCTACGTGGGCCTTGGATTGGAGGACGGCGGGCGGTTCGGCAGCGGCACGGACACGCTCCAACGCTACGAGCTGTCCTGGGAAGGAATCTGGGTGCCCCTCGGGTCCGACAGCATCTTCAGCCCGTACGCCGGCTTTCGCGTCGGCGGCATGGGCGTCAAGAGCGAGCGGCTGACGGGTGGCTCGTTCAAGCCCGGCGTCGTCCTCGCCGGGCTGGCCGGCATCGGCCTGCAGCTCGGGCGCTGGTTCGCGGTGACCGGCGGCATGGGCTACGACGCGAACCTCGGTCCCGAGCTGGGCCCCAACGCGAGCGTCTCGGGCTACTCCTTCGATCTCGGCGCAACGCTTCGCTTCTGAAGCTCCGCGATTCGCCGGACCGCGGAGGCGATGTTCATGCAGAGCGCCTCCGCGGCCACCGCGTGATCGCGGTCGATCTCGCCGCGGCCATCAATCCATTCCAGCTCCAGGTTGCCGAGTTGGTCGGGCAGATCGAAGCGCGCCCGGAAGAGCCCCGGCACGTCGCGCGCATGTCCGTTGTACGCCGAGAGTCCCGGGCTCATCCAGACGGCCTTCAGAGCGGAGTTTGGCTCCGCCAGCACCGGCACCACTTCCAGCCGCAGCGAATCCGCCGACACCGCGGAGGCAAAGGTCTTGACCGATTCGAGCACGTCGTCCACCGATGCCGCCTCGCGCAGCCGGCCCGCGACGGCATTCACGGTCGTACGCAGCGCGTGGTTGCGAAGGCGCAGCTCCCGCCGGCCGCGCGCGCGCCGGAAGAAGCCCAGCCACCGCAGCGCGAAGAAACCGCACCCCGAGAGGACGACGAGGACCCACGCCATCGAGGGATTGGTCGCGAACGCCAGCGCCAGCGCCGCGCCGCCCAGCAGACACGACGTGCCGCACAGGATGAGCACCGCTTGACGCTGCGAGAGCCCGAGCCTCAACAACCGGTGGTGGATGTGCTCGCCGTCGCCGAGGAACATCGAGCGGCCGGCCAGCATCCGGCGCGCCATCGCCAGTGCCGTGTCGGCGATGGGGACGGCCAGCGCCACCATCGGCACCAGCAGCGACACGGCGGTCGACGACTTCTGGTTCGTCCGGATCGACGAGACGGCCAGCACGAATCCGAGGAAAAGCGAACCCGAGTCGCCCATGAAGATGGAAGCGGGGTTGAAGTTGTAAAAAAGGAACCCGATGAGCGCGCCCGCCAGCGCCGCCATGCAGAGGATCATGATGGGCTCGGCCCGCACCACCGCGACGATGAGGTTCGTGAGAATGGCGCAGAGCGCGACGCCGCCGGCCAGGCCGTCGAGACCGTCGATCAGGTTCATGGCGTTGATCACGCCGACGACCCAGATGAGCGTGAGCGGAAACGCGGCGGCGCCCAGCTCGAGCGCTCCGCCGGGGAGCGAGATCTGCTCGATGCGATAGCCGCAAAAGTAGAGGACGGCGGCGACGGCGAACTCGACCGCGAATTTCTCCCTTGCTCCCAGGCCGCGCAGGTCGTCGTAGAGCCCGAGCGCTGCGATGGCCACGCCGCCGCCGAAGAGCGAGAACGCGGCCCAGCGGTTGGCGTAGAACAGCTCGCCAAGGCCGGTTTCGTAGAGGAGCAGCCCGACCAGCGGCGCGTAGAACGCGGCCGCGATGGCGAGACCGCCGATTCGCGGGATGCCGCGCCGGTGGATCTTGCGCGATTGGTCTGGTTTGTCGAGGAGCCCGTGGCGCTCGGCGAACTGGCGAAGGTCGGGCGTGAGCAGGGCGGCGATGATGAGCGCGAGAACGAACGCCGCCACCGCGGTCTTCGGAGGAGGTGGCGGAATCATCGAAACAGCCTCTCGCGCCAGCTCCGCACTATGAGCCCCCCAACACGTAGTTCTTTCGTCGTAGTCGATTCATACAGCCGCTGGCGAGGCTCTATCAATCAGGTACAATCCCGACAGCACTGTTAGGCCAGGGTTCAATCGATTGTATCGGGGGAAACCCGGACTTTCGCATAAAGAACACCGGAAGAGCCCGGACCAAACGTTGACGAGTCAATGCCGCGCCGCCCGCGGCGCGACTTCGACACCGTCATCCGTGAGGCGGGCAAAAGAAGAGGGGGACCTGCGCGGAGCAGGCCCCCCTCGGATGACGGCGAAGACGGCTCAGCGACCCTTGGAAATCTTCGACAGCTTCGGCTTCACCGAGAACGTCCCGTCGAGGTTGGCGATGAACGAGGCCGCGGCGTCGAAGTCGATCTTCAGCTCCGTGTCGCCGCCCTTGGTCAGGTCCTCGTCGTTGATCTCGATCTTCAGCCCGCTCCCCACTCCGTGCGGCGGCGTGAAGTCGTAGGTGGCGCCGGTCGTCAGCACCACGTGCACCTTGGTGACGTTGAGCCAGATCGCGTCGATCTTGCCGGGCGCCACGGTGGCCGACTGGCCGGCGCAGAGCGAGGCGAAGACCTTGGCGCCGGTCGTGGTGGGCCGCAGCGTCATCAGATCGAAGGTCTGCGTGCTGGTGCAGAGGACCACCCAGCCCTTGCCGCGCGCGCCGTCGTCGTCGGCGTCCTTGTGCTTGGCGGCGGCGGCCGGGGCCTTGTCCTCGCCCGCGTTTTCCGACTCCTCGGCGTCGTCGTGGAAGCGCACTTCGCTGATGGTGACCTCGAACTTGGAGACGTTGTCGATGGGCGCGTCGGTCAGGGACGCCTTGACCTGCGAGCTTTTGCCGCAGGCAGCGGCGAGGACCAGCAGGGTGGCGCAAAGGACGTTCAGTTTGGACATTTTCTCCCTCCAGGATTACAGGACTGTCCCAAGGACTCGAAAAGGAAAGGCGCGGACACACCGACATCCGCGCAACCGTCCTTACCGGCGCGGCATCAGATCCGATGACAAAGGAGAAACGATGCTGAAGACCCCCGCCTATGCTGCTGCCTCCGTGAAAAGCCCGCTGGCGCCGTACTCGATCGAGCGGCGCGAGCCGGGCCCCTCCGACGTGCTCATCGACATCCTCTACTGCGGCGTCTGCCACTCCGACATCCACCAGGCCCGCGACGAGTGGGGCGGCGCCTTCTTCCCCATGGTGCCGGGCCACGAGATCATCGGGCGGGTCAAGCAGGTCGGCGAGCGCGTCGGCAAATTCAAGGTGGGCGACCTGGCCGGGGTCGGGTGCTTCGTCGACTCCTGCCGCGAGTGCGATCCTTGCCGCCGCGGGCTCGAGCAGTTCTGCGAGAAGGGCGCCGCTTTCACTTACAACGGCACCGAGATGGACCGGCGGACGCGGACGCACGGCGGTTACTCGACGCAGATCGTCGTCGCCGAGCGCTACTCTCTCAAGATCCCCGCCGGCCTCGACCCCGCCGGCGCGGCGCCGCTCCTCTGCGCCGGCATCACCACCTACTCGCCGCTGCGCCAGTGGAACTGCAAGAAGGGCGACCGGGTAGCCGTGGTGGGCCTGGGCGGCCTTGGCCACATGGCGGTCAAGCTCGCCGCGTCGATGGGCGCCGAGGTGACGGTGCTCAGCACCTCGCGCTCCAAGGAGGCCGACGCGCGCCGGCTGGGCGCGCACGCCTTCGAGGTCACGAAGGACGAGGCGACTTTCAGGAAGCTGGCCAACCGTTTCGACCTCATCATCGACGCCGTCTCCGCCCCGCACGACTTCAACCAGTATCTGGGGATCCTGCGCCCGCAGGGGGCGATGGTGATCGTGGGCGCTCCATCGGAGCCGGCGCCCGTGGGCGCCTTCTCGCTCATCATGGGGAACAAGCGGCTGGCCGGCTCGATGATCGGGGGCATCGCCGAGACGCAGGAGATGCTCGACTACTGCGCCCGGAACGAGATCGTCTCGGACATCGAGATCATCCCCGTGCAGAAGATCAACCAGGCCTACGAGCGGATGATCCGCGGTGACGTGCGCTACCGCTTCGTCATCGACATCGCCAGCCTCAAGCAGTAGGCCTTCAGCCGGCTCATCCAAGGAGCGCGTCGCGGGCGACGGCGACGGTCGTCAGTTTTTGTGACGAGTTTCAGGAACCCGGAGCTTGATCGTCGTGCCTTCGTCAGGAGCGCCGCTGATGGTGAGCTCGCCCCCCAGCAGCAAGGCCCGCTCCCGCATTCCCAGGATTCCAAGCGAGCTGCGATGTGAAAGTTGCTCTTCGTTGATCCCTTTACCGTCATCGTGGATTTCCAGGGCCAGGCTGCCGTTCTCTCTGGCCAGTCGCACGTCTACTCGAGTCGCGTTTGCATGCCGTGCGACGTTAGTGAAAGTCTCCTGGAGGATGCGAAAGACCGGCGTGGCAAGCTCCCGGTCGACGACGGTGTCCTCCGCTGGCAAGTCCAACCGGCACTTCGTCCCGGTCCGGCTCTCGAATTCCCTCGCGGCCCATTGGACGGCTGCTATCAGGCCCAGGTCGTCCAGGACTCCCGGCCTGAGATCGTTTGATATCCTGCGTACGGACTGGATGGTCTGGTCGATCAGCTTCAAAAGGGACTCGGACCGCCGTTTCTTGTCTGCCGGCATCACATCAATCAAGGAGCTCAAATCGATCTTCATGGCCGTCAAGGCCTGACCGAGCTCATCGTGAAGTTCCCGTGCCACCCTCTTCCTTTCCTCTTCGCGCACGGTCTGCAGCCGTGCAGCGAGCGCGCGCAACTGGCGAAACGAATGCTGCAGCGCCGTTTGAGCACGCTTGCGCTCGGTAATATCCTGGAAGCAATTCATGGCTCCGATCAATTCTCCGTCGCCATTTCTCAAGGGAACGATATTCGCCAGCACCGTGATGCGCGATCCGTCGCGCCGCTCTACCACTACTTCCAGGTCGCGAGCCTCGATTCCGGTCCTGAGCACCTCCGCCATCTTCGAATCCTGGTGGGGCACAAACGTGCCGTCGGGAGTATAAAGGCGCCAAGAACCGCAATAGCGCTGCGCCCTATCCCCCGGTCTTGGCTCGCGTCCCCATAGTTCCACGGCGCGCTGGTTGTAGTGTTGAATGACACCCGACGTGTCGCACACATAGACCGCGACAGGCATCAATTCGACCAGCTGGCCAAATCGCTCTTCGCACTGCCGGAGAATTTCCTCTGCTCGTTTACGCCCGGTCATATCCGTCATGACCTATCCTCCGCAAAAGACGTTCCAAACAGTTTTGTAGGAGCAGGCTCACGCCGCCGCAATCAAACTTCACGTCCGTTTCACGGCAACAATCCGAAACACCTCTGCTCGCACGCCCGCTCCTCGGGCGAGACATCGGGGCGTTTTGGTGTAGCCTCCGGCCTTGGTCCGGAGATCTGATTGACCGACAGCCTCCGCATCCACCGGCCGCCTGTTCGGGGCTGAACCGTTCGACCACGTGCAATCCTCTCGATCGATGCAATTGAGTTACGCAGTGGCCCCCGGCATCGCGCGAAAGTCACGGGCAGCGAGAGTGCCGCGAGGGAGGCCACATGAAGCTGCGATCGAGTGCGCTGGGCTGTGCTGTATTCATTGGCTGCGGTGGGGGTTCCGGCGTCCCGCCCAAGACCACCGCCACCATCGGACCGCTGGGCGGCGTCGTGCAGGTCCCCGGCGGCCCCACCCTGAATATCGTTCCCGATGCGCTGTCGACCGACACGCTGATTGCCGTCAAGGCCCGCTCCTCCGCGCCCGCAGGAGCGCTCTCGACGGTCTACGATTTCGAACCTGACGGTCTTGGCCTCGCGCGGCCGGCAACTGTCTCGATGCCCATCGATCCATCCGTGGAGGCCGCCTCCGTGTTCTGGAGCAAGCCGGGCAGCAAGACGGATTTCGAGAGCCTGCCGGCGATGGTCGCGAACGGCGTCGCGTCGACCACGGTTACCCGGTTCGGCTCTGGGTACGCCGGACCGGCGCAGGGGAACACGCGCACGGTCCGCGGCACGATCGCAACCGTCTACTGGGCTGACGACGGCAGGAAGACCACCCGGCCGGGTACGCTGGGGCCCGGGGTGACGGTGCCCGCGATCTGGGTGCCCGCCGGCCGCAACTACCGCCGCGTCCCGGTGAGCTTCGGTGCCGACTGGAGCTTCTCTGTCCAGAACGTGCCGGAGGGGCCGTACTTCCTGGAGGTGGACACGAAATGGGACGCGACCACCACCTGGGCGCAGCTCATCGAGCTGACGACCAGCAGCCCCGACTTGAGCACGGTGGTCACCGCGCGACCCGACGTCGAGACCGCAACGCGCCAGACCGACTTCACGTTGGACATCGCCGGGCTCACGCCTTGGGTGAGGCCCTCGGTCGGATTCAGCGGCGACATGCTGCTCTTTGCCGGATCGCAGGCCCATATCTACGGCAGGCCTCAGGTCATGTTCCCCCCGCCAGCCGCAGGAGCGACGAGCTGGCACGCAGCGTACGACTGGAAGCGCATGAGCACCGCGGGGGCCATCGCGCTGCCCGACGCGTCGAAGGGCGACGTGGAGTTCATCTACCAGCGCTCCAGCACCTCCATCGGCAGCGGCGCGACGCAGGGGATGGCGCATGTCGCGACGCGCTTCCACCGGCTCGACAACCTGACGCTGCACGACGGCGTGCCGGGAAGCGCGAGCGTGACGCTCGCCGATGCGCCGCAGACTGGCGCGCTGCGGGCGAACCTGCGCAACTCCCGGTGGGCTGCGCTGCTCGCCGACGCGAACCCGGCGACCAAGCCGTGGGGCAACCAGGGCGTGTCGGTGCTGGCCATCCCGCACTCGCTCGAGTTTCCCGACCAGCCCGGACTGGCCGCCGGCACGTCGCTGGTCTGGATCCAAGGGCCTCCCCTGAGCGACCTCGACTACGGCACCGTGCCGTACGGGCAGTTCCTCGGGCCCGGGTGGAAGGAGACGCGGTACGTGCTCTATTTGGCGACGGCCGACGTCCCGGTACCGGGGAGCGCGACGCCTTACGCGGCCTCGCCGACCTTCATGTTTTTTGAGGCGATGCCTTCCGATGCCGACATCGTGCCGGTGCTCGGCCCTCCCCGCTCACCCCGCATCGAG
>Ga0209011_1000564_pt1 | contig 14016 bp, 13 predicted proteins | sample BlaSpr_A8_OM1_M3_FD_187986 | JGI IMG/M metagenome (GOLD analysis project Ga0209011, IMG submission 187986) | Forest soil microbial communities from Thunder Bay, Ontario, Canada - Black Spruce, Ontario site 2_A8_OM1_M3 (SPAdes) (version 2) | ecosystem: Environmental > Terrestrial > Soil > Boreal... | reverse complement strand
GCATGCCGACAGCACGGCGCCCCGGAGGAGATAGATTCAGTGGAAGTGCGACAGATCAACCGAAGTAGCTCCGCGACACGTCACCCGAAGGTCGACATCCCCAGCCAAACCTCTGAAGTCTGGCCAATTTGTTCAGATTGGTCGGGTAGCATTCGTGGGTTGGCTGAAGAGCGCAGCAGTCAAGGCGTTGAGGCGATTTTCGTCAGGCTTGAGTTCGACGATGGTCTGTCGATAGAGAAGACTCTCGTAACTCCTCTCGGGGACGGTACCTACCGTCTCGAGGAAACCGAATGGATGGCAGACCTGTTTCACCACGACATCATCCAAGCCGAAGATCTGGGCGCATTAAGACTTCGCTACATTCGGGTGGCTCAGCGTTCCGAGCTGGTGGTCAGAAGCGGAACATTTTCGGAAGACTTCCTCAAAAGCACCGAACTGCTATCGGCGCTGAATTGGCTCGAAGGACGAGGCGGATACTGGCAGCGGGACATGGTCGGCCTTCTCCTTCTCTCAATACCGAAGGACGCGGAAACAGCGTTCGATGCTCGGTGGGATCAAGTCGCGGCGCTTGACAGATGTGGCGGAGGATTCGAACCTTCAACCTTCTGACCGAGAGTCGCACCAGCTCAAGACTTTCGCGACGAACCTCTACCTCTCGCGCCGAAAGCGCCCAGGAGGGGAGACCCGGCGCCAAGTAGGAACCCGAAGTCATACCAGTTTCCGCTTCTGGTGACGTTGTACAGCGGGAAGCCACCCCACACGCCAAGCGCGTGACCGACAAGAATGATCCAGGCCGTCAGACCATTCCATAATCCCCAAAGAAGGTCTTGCCACCACACGATGTTCCTAACGATGTTACCCCGCTCGTAACAAAGTCCATAAGGAAGGAGGAAGGATGGCGAAACAATCGAAGAAGGATTCGCGCGCCGTGGCGCTTGCGCGCGCGCACCTGGAGGCTTGGACCAATCATCACCTCGACAATTTGCGAGGGAACCTGGCGGACGACGTGCAGTTCTACAGCCCCGCGGCAAACCTAGTCGGCATCGACGAATACATGGACGCGCCTCGAGGCCTGACGCAATTCGCCAAGCAAGTCGTGCCCGGCAGCCTGCGCATATTCGCTGCCATGGGCGACGAGAGGAACGCCCTGATCATGTATGAGGTCAGCACTGAATCGAAGGTGTTCCCCTCGGCCCAGACCTGGCGGATGGACGAAGACGGAAAGATCAAGGTCGAAAGGATCGTGTCCTATATGGCTCCGCGCACCGTCTGAGGCTGCCTCAGGTCGGAGGGGGCGTCACCACTGGGGCGGTGTTCAAGGCGGCATAGATGAGATCGACGCTGACGGCAGGCTTCTCGCTGGCGTAGGCCAGCGTGACAATCCGGCCACCCTGGACCGTCGCCGTTCCTCTTACCTCAGCGGATCCCAGAATCAGGCTCGAGGCTACCTGGCCGGTGACACGGAATGCGTAGCGGTCCGCCGTGGCTGGGGACAGGAGCTCGGCCTGGGACAGCGCGCCGAAGGCGGCGCGTGGATCTGTGGCAGGCCCGCCGGAGGGGGCGGGACCGGCAGTCCATTTGGAACTTCCGGGGTTCAGCTGGTACGAACGATCCCCAATGACCACGATCTTCGTCGCGCCGGCCCCTTCCGGAGTAATCGTTTCCGAAAGGCGATTCGGCGCGTTGAAGGTGCCCGCGATGTGGAATTTGAATGCGTCGGCCGCAACGTCGCCCTCGAACGTGTAGCTGTTCAGGCTCTGCATCGCCTTGGCCGCGCCTGTGAGAGGCGCTGCAGTCCCAGCCGGCGTTTCGTGGACAGCTTCCGGGGCTCCGTCGCCGCCACATGAGGCAAGGACGCCGGTCAGAGCCAGGCCGATCGCGAGGAGGGTGACGAGCATCTTCGGATGGTGAGGGCAAGCACCGCGTGGTGCCTGCCCTTCAATTTCGATCTCGATCAGACGCCGTTCGTTAACGGCCGCCCTCACGTTCGCGCTCACCGTGGTGGTGCTTGTGCTCGCTGTGCGAGTCCGCGCTTCCGCGAACCTTGGCCTTGACGACTGGAGCGCCGCCGGCCGTCTCGGGCGGCTTGACCTTGACCTTCAGTCGGTAGACCTGGGTCGGGTCGGCGCTGTTGGTGAACGTCACGCTGACCTTGGTTCCGTCAGCGCTGATCTTCGGGGTCGAGGCGGTGAAGTGTGCGCCGAGCCCCGTTACAGTCGGCGAACCCGAAATGATCATGTTGGTCGCCGGGTCGATCTTGAAGCTGAGGGTGCCGACGCCGGGCAGGGTGACGGTGTACGTCCCCGTGGCGGCGGCCGGCGCAACAACAGTCGGCGTGCATGGTGTGGTCAGCGGCAACGTGGTGCCGCATGCCGGAGCCGGAGGCTTCGGCCCGTCGTGGGCCAGCACTGGTGCTGCGATGCAGGCCGCGCCTACAGCAATCGCGATCGCACCAAACCGCAGCGCCTTGCTGCGTATTTGTTTGGGCATCCGGCGTGCCCGGTCGAACGTCTCGAGGACTAGGTGCATTGCATACCTCCGCAATCAAGTTTTCTACGACTCTGGGGGAGGGCCAGCCGAACCCCACACCCTGCCCAGCAGTGTCCGGCAGGCCGGGCTCAGGCGCCATCGGTCAACAGGGGGACAAAGGTCGTAAGACCCCCTGGAAATGCCCCCTCCGCGGTTAGCCTTGGAGCCCTATGAACCTGCTGAAGCCGTGGGGGCTCAGCTCGGCGGCGGCCTCGGCGGTGCTTCAGTTCGTGCTCGCCGCGCTGCTGGCGGCGGCCGCCATCACTGCCGGTGCGTACTGGGTAGTCAGCCGGAACGCCATCGAGGAGGCAACTCGCAACGCTCAGGAGGTGGCAGCGATCGACGGCAGGGGCATTGTCGAACCAGCGTTGACGGCGGGCGTCATGAACGGCGACCCGGCAGCCACCAGCACCTTCGACAGGCTCGTCCGCGACCGCGTGCTCAGCCCCCGCGTCGTGCGCGTGAAGCTCTTCACGAGCTCAGGCCGAGTTGTCTACTCAGATGCCACCGCCCTGATCGGAGAGGTTTATCCGCTCGATGCGGCCCGCCTGACCGCCCTGCGCGAGAGTCGCGTGATGGCCGAGGTCAGCCAGCTCAGCCGGCCCCAGAACCGCTATGACCGCGACCTCGGCGCGCTGCTCGAGGCCTACCTGCCGGTCCGCTCGCAGTCCGGCGAAACCCTTCTCTTTGAGACCTCGCAGGTCTACACGTCGATCAACGATGACCAGCGGCGGATCTGGGCAGCCTTCTTCCCGGTGCTGGCGGCGGGCATCCTGATCCTGTTCGCCGTTCAGGTGCCGCTCGCGTGGAGGCTTGCTCGCAACCTGGACCGCGCACGCCAGGACCGCGAGGCCCTTCTGCGGCGTGCGCTCGACGCATCGGAGCTCGAGCGGCGCCGGATCGCCCGCGACCTGCATGACGGGGTGGTGCAGACCCTCGCCGGCGTAGCCTTCAGCCTCAGCGCCGCCTCCGCTCGCCGGGGAGTCAAAGACTCAGAGGCCATCGATACCGTGCTCAGGGAAGCCGCTCGCGCGACCCGCCAAACCGTCCGCGACCTGCGCAGCCTCATCGTCGAGATCGCGCCGCCAAACCTGGAAGGCACGAGGCTCGAAGGCGCACTCGCCGAGCTGCTGGCGCCTCTCGAAAGCGAAGGGATAGTCACGACTCTGATCACGGATGGATTGGCGGGCGTTGACGCAGAGCTCGGGGCCCTGCTCTACCGCGCGGCCCAGGAGTCGATCCGCAATGCGGCAGCCCACGCCGGCGCTTCGCAAATCGACGTTCGCGTTTCAGTGGTGGACGGGACCGCCACGCTTGCGGTGCACGACGACGGCCGCGGATTCACGGCCGAGCAGGTGATCGAGCGGCAGCGGCAGGGCCATGTCGGGCTGGCCATGCTTCGCAGCCTCGTCGAAGACGCCGGAGGAGAGCTTGCGATCAGCAGCAAGCCGTCGGAAGGCAGCGAGCTCAGAGTGACGGTGGAGGTTCGGTGAGTGACCAGATCAGAGTCATGGTCGTCGACGACCATCCGCTGGTTCGCAGTGGACTTATGCAGCTGCTGAGCGCCGAGGAGGGCATCGAGGTCGTCGCCGGGGTGACGAGCGGCCGGGAAGCCCTCGAGATGGTGGTGGAGGCCGCGCCAGACCTGGTCCTGATGGACGTTTCGATGCCTGGAATGGACGGCATCGCCGCCGCGCGGGAGATTTTGCAGCGCCGTCCGTCTACTCGGATAGTGATGCTCACCAGCTACGCCGAGCAGGAGACGGTGATGGCCGCCCTCGACGCCGGCGCCATCGGCTACCTGTTGAAGGATGCCGAGCCGGAGGAGCTGGTTCGGGCAGTGCGCGCGGCTGCTCGTGGTGAGTCTCCGCTGGCGCCTCGAGCGGCGAGGGCCGTGCTAGCCTCGAGGAGTGCCAAGGCGCCCGAGGCGTACGTCACCCCACGTGAGGGCGAGGTGCTGGACCTCGTTGGCGAGGGCCTCGCGAACAAGCAGATTGCCCAGCGCCTGGGAATCAGTGAGAAAACAGTGAAGGCGCACCTGACGAGCATCTTCCAGCGCCTAGGGGTGCTGAGCCGGACCGAGGCAGCGATCTGGTGGAGAGACAGGCGGAGGAGAATCTGAAAATGCTTCGAGCCGCGGCGATGGGTAGGAGGGGCGGCCACCCTGTCGACTTCGAGGATTGGATCCGCGCCCAGCTGGCATCACCGCCGGCTTCGGCGGGCCCTGGCGCCGCCGGACGGCTGCGGATCCGCGCGCCCCGGGCGCGCCCCGGGCACCTTTTGCAGGCCTTCACCGGCGGCGCGGCCGTCGCGTTTTTCGCCCTGGGGCTGATGGCAGGGGTGCCTGTGCCGGCGATGCAGATCCTGCCGGCGCCAAAGGCCCAGAGCCTGCCGGTGACGAGCCTCGGCGTAGCGCCGGTGCCTGCCCCGGCGGCCGAGGCGCCGGCTGCGGCCACCACCGCAGTGGCGACCCCTCGCACCACCCGCCACCGCTATGACCGCCGGACGGAAGGGGCACGCACGTACAGCCGGCAGTCGCCGGCAACGATCCAGCCAAGGACCGGACCTGCCTCCATTTCCAGCCCTCGCCCGAGCCGCCCCACCCGCTGACGGCTTTCGTTCCGAAACGGTCTGCGCCGGGTAGATAGAAGCCGCAATGTCCTCTTCTCTTCCTCATGTTGCTTGGCCCCTCGGATCGGTCGAGGTCAAGGTGCTCGACCTGGGGCGCGAGGTCGATTTCTATGAGCGGTTCGGTCTCACGCGAATCGATGGCGACGCCGCCACCGCGACGCTTGGTGCCGATGGCTCACCGCTGCTCCGCCTGAAGGCCCTGCCGGGCGGACGTCAGCGGCCGCGGCATACCGCGGGACTCTTCCACTTCGCCATCCTGTTGCCGCGCGAAGAGGAGTTGGGTGCTTTCCTCCGGCGCGCACTCGAAGAGCGTCTGCCGCTGACCGGCACCGCCGACCACTACGTCAGTCAGGCCCTCTATTTCGACGACCCGGAGGGGAACGGCATCGAGGTCTACGCGGACCGCCCGCGCAGCGAGTGGCAGTACCCCAACGGCCGGCTGAATATCGGGACCGACCACCTGGATTTCGAGCGGCTTATGAGCATCGCCGGGAAGCCGGAGAAGAAGTTTTCTCCGGGCACCGTCCTCGGCCACATGCACCTCAACGTTTCCGACCTAGACACCTCACAGGCCTTTTACGAGTCGATGGGCATGCAGCTCATCCTCGATGCGCGGGTGATGCGGTTCATGAGCTGGGATGGCTACCACCACCATCTCGGCATCAACCTGCTCGAGGGTCGCGGTGCGGCGAAGGTCGAGCCCGATGTGCGCGGCCTTCAAGGCTTCGAGGTGCGGCGACTCGACGGCGCACAGACCGATCCCAACGGAATCGAGGTCACTCCGCCGGCCTGACCTTTGCTACGTCGCGCTGGCACCATGCGTACAGAGCGTCATAGAGAGGAGACTCGAGCTCGATCTTCAAGTGGTCGTTCTCGCCATGGACTATCGCGAACCCGAAGGCGATTGCCTTCAGTCCAGCCGCCTCAGGCGTCTTGTCGATGTCGGCGTTGACGTCGGCGCCATGCACGATCTGGGCCAGGCGGTCCAGCGCCGGGTCGTGGAGGTCGTACTTGAGAATGATCGACTCAAAGCTGCATCGCCCATCCACGTGGCCCAGCTCGACTCCCGCTACGTCGTAAGGGATCGCGCCCTCCCGCTCGGCGGCGGCGAGCACTTCCTGAGCCGGTACGTAGAGAAACTCGGCATCAGGGTCGATGAACCGTTTGACCAGCCACGGACACGCGATCCGGTCGACGCTGGCGTTCTTTCGGGTGATCCATTTCATCGGCTTACTCCTTGTCGTCGAAATGTCTTCGTTAGGCTATCCTCTGGCGGATGGGTGAGCTCCTCATAGCCCTCCAGCTGGCCGTCGTGGTGGCCTTCGGGCTCCTGGCGCTCAGGACCGCAGTGAGCTGGATTCGACACCGAGACCGGCGCCATGGCTACCTGGCGCTTGCCTTGGGCTCGCTCGCCTTCACGGTAATGATCGCGCCTGTCCTGGGCGGGTCCGGCCCGGAGGCTCAGGTCCTCACCGACATCACCCTTTGTCTTTTCTTGCTTTCCGGGTACGCACTGGTCAGGTTTCGCGATTCCTTTGTGCCGCTGACCACACGCACGCGGCGCCTGGTCAAGGCGGGCATCGTGCTGGTCGCGGCGCTCGGCATCGTGGTTCAGCTTCCAGCCGATACCCAAATTGCGCATTCGCCGCTGCAGCGAATCGTGCTGATAGCGGTGCTGATGACGTGGGTGTTCTGCACTCTCGAGCCGACAATCCGCTTCTGGATCGCGGCAAGGGGAAGGCACGCAGTCGAGTCGGCGCGTCTCCGGGCGCTGAGCCTTGGGTATGCCGGCATCCTCTTCGTCGTCATGCTCGGCACGTTTGGGCCGAGCAGCGGCGTTGGCGCACCTTGGGTGACGAGCCTGGTCACGCTCGCCGTTCTTCCCGTCCTCTGGGTCAGCTTTGCCCCACCCGCCTGGCTGAGACGGTTCTGGCGCCAACCTGAGGAAAACGAGTTTCGCAGCGCCCTGCACGACCTTCTTCTCTACAGCCCCGACCGCGAAACGCTGGCGCACCGTGCACTCGGCTGGGCGCGGCGCCTGGTCGGTGGCGAGGGCGCCTTCGTTCTCGACTCGGATCGATCCATCCTTGCGGCGGAAGGAGTCGCTGTCGGTGAGGCAGAGACGATTGCGAGGCAGAACGACTTTGTCTCGGTGGCCGGGCCAGGGCATGAGCCGTGGCGCAAGGACCACATGCTCATCGTGCCGCTGGACCTGCAGAAAGGCCGGGGGGCGATAGTCATCGTCTCCGGACGCCTCACGTCGATCTTTGGTGACGACGAGCTCAACCGTCTAGCCCAGTACGCAGTCAGCATCTCGGCCGGCCTCGACCGTGTGGCCTTGAACGACCGGATCCGCACGCTCGAACGTGCCAAGAGCGACTTCCTCAACATCGCGTCGCACGAGCTGCGCGGACCGATGACGATCATCAAGGGATATCTGACGATGTTCGAAAGCGGTTCTCTGGGTGAGCTGTCGACCAAAGCGAACTCGGTGTTGCCCCTTCTCATCTCGAAGTCCGACGAGATCAACTGGATGCTCGAGCAGATGCTGGAAGCCTCTCGCCTCGAAGAGGGCCGGCTGGAGCTCAACAAGAAGCGATATGACGTCATCGAAATCACGGACGCGGCAATCGACGGCGTGAAGATGTTGCTCAGGGACCACGACCTGAAGGTCGATGAGCCCGCAGAACCGCTCGTCGCCGAAGTCGACCGCGACCGCTTCCAGATGGTGATCCGGAACCTGCTGAGCAACGCTGCCAAATACTCGCCGGCGGGTTCAGACATCGCTGTTCGCATCCGGCGTCAGAACGGCAATGCCACCGTTGCGGTGATCGACCATGGTGAAGGGATCAGTCTCGAAGACCAGGCCAAGCTGTTCACCCGATTCGGCCGGATCAAGTCCACGCAGCACGTGCAGGGCACCGGCCTCGGACTGTGGCTTTCGCGAGAGATCGCCCGGATGCACGACGGGGACCTGACGGTGCAGTCTGCGGCCGGGAGCGGAAGCACCTTCGTGCTTGCGGTGCCGTTGAAGCGGTAGCCTGCTGGCGGTGGAACCGCAGGTGCGAACGTCATTCCAGACTACGCGGCCGCTCGATTTCTCCTCCACCCTGGGCTCGATCGCGTTCGGCTCTTCGCTGCGTCTCGACAAGACCGACGTGTGGCGCGCCACCCGAACTCCAGAGGGTCCGGCGACTATCCACCTGCGACATGCGACGGGCACTATCGAGGTCGAAGCGTGGGGGCCTGGCGCGACATGGGCGGCCGCCAACGCACCATCGCTGTGTGGCGAGCAGGATGACGCCAGCGGATTCCAGCCGCGCCACCGGCTGATCGCTGATCTTCACCGGCGCAACCCCGGCTTGCGTCTGCCGAGAACCCTCGCCGTGTTCGAGGCGCTGGTGCCGGCCGTGCTGGAGCAGAAAGTGACCACGATCGAGGCGAAAGCCGGATATCGAGCCCTGGTCGAGGCATTAGGAGAGCAGGCGCCGGGTCCGGTGCGGTTGAAGATCCCGCCGTCGCCGCAGGTGCTGGCCCGCACACCCTACTGGGCGTTTCACCGCTTCGGGGTCGAGCGCCGCCGTGCCGTCGTGATCATCGAGGCCGCCAGGAGCGCCAAGCGGCTCGAGGAGATCACGACGATGGACCTGACGAGCGCCTACAAGCGGCTCGAAGCTTTTGCGGGCGTCGGCCCTTGGACCGCCGCCAAAGTCGCCGAAATCGCGCTGGGCGACCCTGACGCAGTCCCTGTCGGCGACTACCACCTTCCTCACACAGTCGGCTATGCGCTGGAAGGGACCGCACGCTCGAGCGATGAACGCATGCTGGAGCTGCTCGACCCCTACCGGGGCCACCGCGCACGCGTCATCCGATTGTTGCTGATTTCGGGAATCGGAGCGCCGCGGTTCGGGCCCCGAAAGCCGCTGCGCGACATCGCCAGCAACTAGCAGCGACTGGGGCGAAGCCGCACTCGCGATGAGGGAAAACCATCCGGGTTTTCCCTCATTAATTTGCTAGCGTGGCAGGGGCGGCTGGGTTGCACCCAGCCGCAACGTTGTTGCCCAGTCTCCATGTGTTGCTTGGCTTCAGAGTCTCAATCAAGTCCTATCGATATACCCGAATGGGAGCAGCGACTGCGGCGAAGCCGCACTCGCGATGAGGGAAAACCATCCGGGTTTTCCCTCATAAATCAGAGCTTGGCGAGCTCCTCTTCGACCAGAGAGACCAGCTCGCGCATTCCCTCGCTGTCGAAGACCAGCTTCGCGCCTGCCGCCTTGAACAGATCGGGAAGCCGGCGCGTCGCGCCGAGGGCGAGCGCTTCGCGGTACTTGAGTACGGCCTCTCCGCCGTCCTTCAGGCTGTTGCGCCAAACCTGCAGCGCGCCGAGCTGCGCGATGCCGTACTCGATGTAGTAGAAGGGATTGCCGAAAAAGTGCGGCTGCTGGTACCAGCGTGCGATTCGCTCCGGGTCCAAACCTGACCAATCCACGAACGGACCCTCGAAGTGGCGGCGCAGCTCGAGCCACTTCCTGTCCCGCGCGGCTGCGTCGCGGCCGTCCTCGTGCAGGTACATCCACTGCTGGAATGCATCAACTGATGCGCAGTGCGGAAAGAAAAGGATGATTCCCTCGAGCAGCTCGGTTCGGGACCGGCGCGAATCTTCTTCGTTGTAGTAGCCGCCGCTGTCCTTACCGATGAAAGGAGCAGACAGCAGCTCCATTGACATCGACGCGACCTCGGCCATCTCGGAGCCGGGATGACGCTGGAAGAGAAGTGGAAGTCTCGACGCTTCGAACGAATGGAAAGCGTGTCCTGATTCGTGCAGCAGGGTGCGCACGTCGTCGTCCATTCCCACGGCGTTCATGAAGATGAGCGGCATCTTCCTAAACGACAGGGTCTGGCAGTAACCGCCCGGTGCCTTGCCCTTGCGGTTGTCCAGGTCGAGCAGGTTCGCGTCGGCCATGCTGCGGTAGTAGGTTTTGAAATCGGGGTCGACGTGGCCGAAAACGTCGGCCGCGCGATCGATGAAAGTCGTTATGTCATCGAACGGCTTGAGGGCGGGGCGGCCCTGCGGGTCCGTGGTGACATCCCAGGGCCGCAGAGGGTCCAGCCCCATCCGGCGGCGCCGGCGCTCCATCAGCCGCCCAACCGCGGGCAGCACCGCCGACTCGACCGCCTCGTGAAATCGCAGGCAGTCGTCAGGTGTGTAGTCGAAGCGGTTCTTCTCACGATGGGCGTAGTCACGAAAGTTGTCGAATTTTGCGTTTCGCGCCACCGTCTGGCGCAGGTCGTACATCCGATCAAAGATGCCCGCGAGCTCGTCGCGCAACTCGATGTAAGGCTTGGCGCGATGTTTGAACGCACGCTCGCGCAAGTCCCTGTCGTTGGACTGGAGGAACGGACGAAGCTGGGCGGGTGTCTTTTCCTCGCCCTCCCACTCCACCGTCATCGCCCCGTTGACCTTCGACCACTGCGTCTCGAGCTTCGACAGCTCCGCGAAAAGCGGCACGTTGACTTCGGCGAACAGGTCCATCTGGTTCTTGAATCGCTCGACAGTCGTTTCGAGACCCGGCCGCATGTAGTCAAGTTCAACTAGGCGCTCCTGCAGCCGCACGCGCCGCTCGCGTGCTTTTGGTCCGATCTGCATGCCAAACCGCAGCTGCGCCGCCTCGCGCTCGGGGTCAGATGTGTCGCAGGTGTAGGCGAAGCTGGCTAGGGCGCCGGCTTCGGACAGCATCGACTCGAACAACGACCAGTCCGTGAGCCAGGCTTCGACGTTGGTGCGATCGAGGGGACGCGTCGCGAGCTCGTCGTAGTACGGAAGGATGTCGGCCCAGGTGGCGTCCTTGAAGGCATCAGGAGATTCCGGAAGAGCTACCACGCCAACTTTCCCCCCGACCTCCGAACGTCTGCGACCCATGCATGGTACAGGCATCACTTGATGGACTCTTCATAGTTTGCTTTCTGGTCGCCGCTTTAGTCGGTCAGGCAGGCAGGACTGTGTCAGTGGCGCGCCAGCAGTACCACGCGGCAACGGTTCGGTACGGACGGAACAACTCGCCTTCAGCCTGAAGCGCACGAGGCTTGGGCAAGTCCTTCAGCCTGTGTGCGATCGCCCATCCCTTGCGGACCGCGTAGTCATCCACCGGCCAAACGTCCAGACGGCGCAATTGAAAGATGAGGAACATCTCGGCCGTCCAGCGACCGATGCCACGCACCTGTACCAATCGCGCGACGAGGTCGTCATCTGATATCGACTTGACGTCGTGTAGCGGCACGGTGCCGTCCGCCACCTTGCGCGCAAGGTCGGTGATGGCTGCGGTCTTGGAGCCGCTCAGTCCGGCGGACCGCATGGCGATCTCGGGAAGCGCGAGCACCGCTGCAGGAGAGACGGCGCCGGCGAACAGCTTCAGAAATCGCCCGTGGATCGCCGCCGCGGCGGCGCCCGCCAGCTGCTGATACGTGATCGAACGTACCAGCGCGGCGAAGCTGTCGTCGAGCGGATCGCGCAGGTTGACGGGGCCGACCGCCTTGATCACCCTCGCCATGGCCGGGTCGCGGCGGGCGACCAGCCGGGTCGCTCGGACGAGGTCCGGGAGGGCTGCCGTTGGGCTCAGGCGAACTCGGACATGAACTGAGCGAACTGGTCACGTGTCGGGCGCAGCTCGTCTTCGCCCAGGTCCCTCAGGGGGCGCTGGGGAATGTTTTCGGTGGTGGCGAAGTCCGCCATCTTCGTGTCGAGATACAGCAGTCCGGTGATCAGGTGGCCTTCGGCACGTCCTTCCTCGAGCACGCGCATGGCTGCCGCACGGTCTGACGGATCGTGGTCCTCGCCCAACTTCTTGAGGATGATGTGCGACCCATCGTGGAGCTCGACGTCACGGATTGTGCCGGGCTCGTAGTCCACGTGCACCTCTTCGAAGAATGGGATGAACGAAACATCCGCTATCGATTCCTCGTGGTCCTTGACCCAGCTGTAGCTCTTGGTCGATCCGTCGTGGTCGTTGAACGTGACGCACGGCGAGATGATGTCGAGGATCGCCGTTCCACGGTGTGCGATCGCCGCCTTGATGAGCGGGACGACCTGCTTACCGTCGCCGCTGAAGGAGCGGGCGATGAACGAGGCGCCAAGCGTCAATGCGACTGCGCACGGATCGATGGGCTGAAACGTGTTGACAGCGCCCTTCTTCTGCACTGAGCCGAGGTCGGCAGTGGCTGAGAACTGACCCTTGGTCAGGCCGTACGTTCCGTTGTCTTCGATGATGTACGTGCAGTCGATGTTGCGCCGGATCATGTGCATGAACTGACCGAGACCGATCGAAGCGGTGTCGCCATCACCGGAAACGCCGAGCATGATCAGCTGCCGGTTGGCGAGCTGAGCGCCCGTCGTCAGCGACGGCATCCTGCCGTGCACTCCGTTGAATCCGTGCGCCGACTCGACGAAGTAGGCGGGGGTCTTCGACGAGCAACCGATGCCTGACATCTTGGCCAGCCGGTGCGGTTCGACGCCCAGCTCGTACAGCGCCTTGATCATGTGGTTGGTGATCGAGTTGTGGCCGCATCCAGCGCAGAGGGTGGTCGCCGCCCCTTTGTAAGCGTCTCGCGGCAGGCCGACGCGGTTCACGGTTGCGCTCATACGGGTAGGGCCTCCATTATCTGCAGCGGTTCGGTGATGGCCACTGCCGGGATCGGCTGGCCGTTGTAGTGGCGGATGGAGTGGACGCGATCGACGAGGTTCGCCGGCAGCGCCAGACGGACGAGGTCGTAGACCTGTCCGTCGCGGTTCTGCTCGACGACGTAGACGCGCTTATGTCGGGAGACGAAGGCGATCACCTCGTCCGAGAGGGGCAGCGCGCGCAGTCGCATGTAGTCGACAGGCTTGCCCGCGGCGGTCAGGCCTTCGCGCGCTTCGGCGACGGCGGCGTCGGTCGAGCCGAACGCGATGATGCCGATGGATGACTTCGCGGTCTCGTCGACCACAGGCGCCGGCAGCACGTGGCGGGCGGTCTCGAGCTTGCGCGCCAGCCGGTCCATGTTCCGGGCGTAGGCATCGGCGCTCTCCGTGTAGCGGGCGAACTCGTCGTGGCCGGAGCCACGCGTGAAGTACCCCGCCGCGGGGTGGTCGGTGCCGGGCAGCGTGCGATAGGTCACGCCGTCAAGGTCGACGTCCTTGTAGCGTCCCCATTCGCCGGCCAGCCGCTCGAGGTCTTCCTTGCCGAGCACTTTGCCGCGGTCGAAAGGCTTGTCGGGGTACTTGAACTCGGGGGTCATCCACAGATTCATTCCGAGGTCCAGGTCCGAGAGCACGAAGACAGGAGTCTGGAACCGGTCCGCGTAGTCGAAGGAGTCGCGCGCGAATTCGTAGCACTCCTCGACGGTCCCCGGCAGCAGCACGATGTGCCTGGTGTCGCCGTGCGACAGGTTGAAGGCGAAGGCGACGTCGCCCTGCGATGTGCGCGTCGGCAGCCCGGTCGAAGGGCCGATCCGCTGGATGTCGAAGATCACGACAGGCACCTCGGCGTAATAGGCCAGCCCGGAAAACTCGGCCATCAGGGAGATGCCGGGTCCTGACGTGGACGTCATCGCGCGGGCTCCTGCCCAGCCGGCGCCGATCGCCATCCCGACCGCCGCCAGCTCGTCCTCGGCTTGAACTATCGAGATGAGCTTCTCGCCGGTCTTGGGGTCGGTCCGGAACCTATCCGCATAGGCGATGAGGTTCTCGCATACAGAAGAGGAAGGAGTGATGGGGTACCACGCCGCCACCGTGACGCCGCCCATGAGCGCACCGAGCGCGGCCGCCTGGTTGCCCTCGACCAGCACCTTGCCTTCGACCTTGCCGGTCATCGGCTCGAGCCG
>Ga0209011_1000562_pt1 | contig 14022 bp, 12 predicted proteins | sample BlaSpr_A8_OM1_M3_FD_187986 | JGI IMG/M metagenome (GOLD analysis project Ga0209011, IMG submission 187986) | Forest soil microbial communities from Thunder Bay, Ontario, Canada - Black Spruce, Ontario site 2_A8_OM1_M3 (SPAdes) (version 2) | ecosystem: Environmental > Terrestrial > Soil > Boreal... | reverse complement strand
TCCCCGCGCCCCAATACTCGAGCACGATGAACTTCGGCGGCTGATCGCTGCCATTGGTGACCGAAAGGAATGAGCCCATTTTGAGCTCCTCGAGCTTTTCCCGGTCCAAAACCTCACATTTGAACCCGAGCTCCTGGGCCAGGGCCTGCGCGCGCTCGGCAAGATGGGTGGGGGTGCAGATGTTGCCGGGAAGGTTGCCCAAGTCCCTTGCCAGATCCATGCCGTGGGCAATGGCGAGGCCGCGCGCTGCCGCCGCCTCGCCGGAGGTAAGGTCGCTGCGTTGAGGCACCGACAAGGTGAGTTTGCGCAACGGCCGGCGAACTTCCGCCGGCTGGCTTTTCATCTGATCGAACCGGTATACCGCCTCCATGGCCACGACCACCGCGTGCTCGACCCGCCACGCGACCTCGCGGCGCTTGACCTTTTCCTCGGTGAGGTAGACGACCGCTTCGTAGGAACCAGTCTCGTTTAGAAGGCGCACCGCGGCGCGGATCGCGCTACGAAACTCGCGCTCGCGAAAATCGCGCTCCTTGCCCAATCCCACCAGCAGGACACGGTCGGCGAGCGTCCCCTTGACGTTGTGGAGCAAGAGCGTGCTGCCGAGCTTCCCTTCCATATCGCCGCGACGGATGATTTCGCTGATATAGCCGCCGGACGCACGGTCGATCAAATCCGCGGAAAGGCTGGGCTTGCGGTTGTCGAAGACGCCGACGACCACGCAGGCGCTGCGCTGCTTCTCTGGGCTGCCGCTTTTTATGGTAAATTCCATCGCCGTTTCCCGAATCGAAAAATTTGCCTTTTGGCGGTACGAACCGCATTATCGGCAAATCAGCCCAAAAAAGTCAAAATATTTCCGTCGTCATGGTGTTCCGCCGTAGCTTGGTGCGAGAGCTGACCGCAACCGCAATCGCGTTGTTTCTGGTTCTGCTGGGTATCCTGTTCACCAACCTGGTACTGCGTCTGCTGGCCCGGGCGGCGGGTGGAACCATGGCTCCGGAGGGCATTCTGGCCCTTTTGGGATTCAACGCCCTGTTCTACTTCAACATCCTGCTCTCGGTAGCACTTTTTCTGACTGTACTGCTCACTTTGTCGCGGTGGTATCGCGACAGCGAGATGATCGTCTGGTTGACCTCGGGCCAAAGCCTGACGGCGTGGCTGAAGCCCATCCTCTGGTTCGCGAGCCCGTTCCTCATTGCGATCGCCGTGCTCTCGCTCTGGCTGTCGCCGTGGGCCGAACAGCGCCGCCTCGAGTACGAACGCCAGCTCGAGTCGCGCGAGGAGCTGTCGCTCCTGGCCCCCGGACTTTTCAAGGAGTTCAAGCGGGCGAAGCTGGTCGTGTTCATCGAAAGCATCAATTCCTTCGACGGAACGATCCGCAATATTTTTCTGCATTCCATCGACAGCGAGAAGGACGCCACCACCGTTGCGCGTTCCGGCCGGATCGAAGATAAGCCCAACGGCGACCGCTTTATCGTGCTCGAGGACGGACGTCGCTACGAAGGCAAAGCGGGCACCGCCGATTTTCGCAGCGCGGAGTTCGGCCACCTCGGCCGCAGAATCGAACCGGCGGAGGCCCGCGCGCTGCCCGCATCGCTCAAGGCAGTTCCTACCGCTCTGCTGATCCTCGGCGCCGGTGCGACCGAGCGGGCCGAGCTTTTCTGGCGGATCTCGGTACCGATCAGCGCCTTCCTGCTGGTGCTGCTGGCCATCCCCCTTTCCTACGTCAATCCGCGGATGGGCCGATCATTCAACCTCTTCGCGGCCTTGTTTGCGTACATGCTCTACTTCAACTGCCTGAACATCGTGCAGAGCTTCGTCGCTCAGGGCCGATTGTCGTTCGTGACGGGCCTTTTGTTGATTCACACCATTGCCGCGAGCGTGGTCGTCGCGCTGTTTCACCGGCGGCAATCGGTTTTCGGATGGTTTTCGCGTCGGCAGCCGGCATGAAGACGCTCAATCGCTACATCGGACGGGAAGTTCTTTACGCGACGCTGCTGATTTTTGTCGCGCTGCTGATGCTCTTTGCGTTGTTCGACCTCATTCACGAGCTCGGGAACGTCGGCAAGGACGGATACACGCTTGGCCGGGGGCTGCTTTTCGTGGGCCTGAGCCTGCCGGGCCACGTCTACGAGCTGATGCCAACGGCGGCACTGATCGGGACGCTTTTTGCGATCGCTCAGCTGGTCGGCAATTCGGAATACACGGTCATGCGCACTTCAGGCGCGTCGCTGACGCAGATTACCGTCGCCATACTGCGCGTCGGCATCCCGCTGGCGATCGCGACTTTTCTTGCCGGTGAATTCTTCGCTCCACCCGCGGAGCGGTTGGCGCAACAGGTGCGCATGCAGGCCCAGGATCAGGCCACACGCATCGTGGCACAGCAATTCCAGTCCGGATTCTGGTTCCGGCAGCAGCTGCCGCTGTCGACCTTCGTCAACATCAAGAGCGTCGTGGACGATTCCGGCGGCGCCAAGCTTATCGGCATACGGGTATACGAGTTCGATTCCGACCTGCGCCTGAAAGCGCTCCGGGTCGCTGACACGGGGACCTTCGTCGACGACGGGCGGTGGCTGCTCAAGAACGTGCAAACGACCGAGCTGTCGCCGGCAGGCGCGAAGCTCACCCTCGCCGACGAATTCACCTGGGAAACGGTGCTCAAACCCTCGATTCTGACTGTTTACCAGGTCGCGCCGGAGAAACTGGAAATGACCTCGCTCTACGACAACATACGGGTGCTCGGGAATAACCAGCAGAAGACCTCGCGCTTTGAAATCGCCCTCTGGAACAAGGTTTTCTACCCCGCGGCAGTGCTGGTGATGATGGTTCTGGCGCTTCCCTTCGCCTATTTCCAGCGCCGCGCGGGAGGGGTGGGCTTCCGCATTTTCGCCGGCACGATGCTCGGACTGGTGTTCTTTCTCCTTGGCCGCCTCTTCTCCTATCTGGGCGTGATCAACGATTGGCCCCCCTTGTTTTCGGCCGCATTCCCGGTCGCGGCGTTCGTCGTCTTTGCAGCTGGAATGTTGTGGTGGCTGGAGCGGCGCTGACGGCGGTCGATGAACGCTCGCGCCGCTGCCATAGCAATCCGGCTCGAATCTCTCTGAGGCGACATAAACGAAAATCCCCGCCTGGGCGGGGATTCCTTTTGCCGCCGCACCGGCGGCTGCGCGACCTTCAGTGCCGATGCGCTTATGCCGGCGTGAGAATGCTGACGAAGGTGCGCTTTTCGGACCCCTTGACGGTGAAAGCAACCTTCCCATCGACGAGCGCGAACAGCGTGTGGTCCTTGCCCATGCCGACGTTGGTCCCGGGATGTACCTTCGTGCCGCGCTGCCGAACGATAATGGCGCCCGCGGTGATCGCTTCACCGCCGTAGGCCTTTACACCGAGCCTTTTGGAATGCGAATCGCGGCCATTGCGCGAGCTGCCGCCTGCTTTTTTGTGTGCCATGAATAGTTACCTCGCGTTACCTTGAGCGAATCCAGCGCCTAGCCGACGATGCCGTCGATCTTAAGCTCGGTGTAGCCTTGTCGATGGCCCTGGTGTTTCTGGTAATGCTTGCGCCGGCGCATCTTGAAGATAGTGACTTTGTCGCCGCGCCCGTGCGCGACGACCGTCGCCTTGACGCTTGCCCCGGCAACCACGGGCTGTCCCAGACGCACACTTGAGCCGTCGCCGACCATCAGCACTTGATCGAGGATCACTTCCGCGCCCACATCCGCGGGTATCTGTTCAATCTTGAGTTTTTCGCCGGGGGCAACCTTGTATTGCTTGCCGCCGGTCTTGATGACCGCGTACATAGGAACTCCAAAAGGGGTGTCGCGAAAAAAGACCGCTATTTTAAGGCCTTACGGCCACGATGTCAAAGCGCTGTGAGCAGCGAGCCAGGTCCCGTTCGCGAAACGAATGGGGTGCGAGCGCCCGCGAATCAGCGCTCACCACCGACACGCGATGCTTCACCCGCCTTGACCGCGCAAGGAGGTGGCCGGCAGCGCTTCCTAAGTTGTGACCGGCATCGGGTAAAATGCCGCACTGCTCCCGTTGTCACGTAACGCACCCGCGCGGCTCGCCCGGGCCCGCGTCCCAAGTCAACCGATTTGCCTGCCCCCGTGACAATTCCCCTGCTGAAGCCGGTTCTGTGCGAAGACATGCAAGCGGTCGATTGCGTGCTGCGCGAAGCGTTGCACTCGGACGTCCCACTGATTCGTCGGGTCGCGGAATACATCATCGTCGGAGGTGGCAAGAGGCTTCGCCCGGCGCTTCTGCTCCTTACCGCCCAGGCGTGCGGTTACCGGGGATCGCATCATCACACGCTGGCCGCGGTGGTGGAAATGATCCACACCGCGACCTTGCTGCACGATGACGTGGTCGACGAGTCTTCGCTTCGCCGCGGACACGCCACCGCCAATGCCATGTTCGGCAATGCGGCCAGCGTCCTCGTCGGCGATTTTCTTTACTCGCGTGCGTTCCAGCTGATGGTCACGACCGAGAGTGTTGCGGTGCTGAAGATCCTCTCCGACGCGACCAATGTCATTGCCGAAGGAGAAGTGCTGCAGCTGCTGAACTCAGGCGACCCTGACGTGGACGAGCAGCAGTACCTCGCCGTCATCCGGCGCAAGACAGCCAAATTGTTCGAAGCGTCAGCGCGTCTTGGAGCGGTGCTGGGCCACGCCGGACCTGAGCTCGAGGATTCTCTGGCGCGCTACGGCATGCATCTGGGCACCGCGTTCCAGCTCATCGACGACGTGCTCGACTACACCGGTGACCCTGCGGCCATGGGCAAGAACGCCGGCAACGACCTGGCGGAGGGTAAAGCGACCCTGCCCTTGATTCGCGCGCTCAACACCGGATCGTCGGACGATATTGCCCTGATCCGCAGCGCGCTCGAGAAGCACAATCTCAGCGAGCTCGCGGCGGTTCTTTCCGTGCTTCAACGCACGGGCGCGCTCGACTATGCCCGAGCATGTGCCGAAACCGAAAGTTCTCTGGCCGCCGAATGTCTGACGACACTGCCTCCTACGAGGTACCGCGAAGTTCTGCTAGAATTATCGGCTTTTGCGGTGGCGCGCAGCTTCTAGTTATCGCGTCGCTTGCGACTCTTTCGCGGTCGCTGTTAATCGTCGGGGTGTAGCTTAGCCTGGTAGAGCGCTACGTTCGGGACGTAGAGGCCGGAGGTTCAAATCCTCTCACCCCGACCAGTTCTTCGCTGGTCGTTCCAGTTTGCCTGCATGATGAGTAGTCCGCTCACTGGCCACCGCCGCATGGCAAGCGCGGCGCTGCGCAATCGACCGAGCGGATCACGACCTCAGCGCTGGCGTGTTTGTAACCGGATGTTGCAACTCGCATCGTGAAGATCCGCACGTCGACAGACAAGGGCCCACCGCGCTAGAATCCCACGTCAAAGGTTCGTCCGCCACCGCGCCGCACGCCGGCGCTGCCATCTCCGGAGTCATTATGCGTATGTATCGTCTGTTGTTTGCCGCGCTATGTGCGGTCTCGCTCGTGCTGACCGGTTGTTCCAAAAGTGGGAGCGGCAACAGCGGCGACGCGCAGTTGCGGATTCTCAATGCCTTCTCGGAAGCGCCCGCGCTCAACGTCACCGTCGCGTCGAAGGCGACTGCAACGGCGCTGCCCTTTCAAGGACTGGCTCAGTACACCGCCATCAGCAGCGGGACTCCGACGTTTACCGTGGGAGTCACGGGCGCGACGACGACGTTAATCAACACGACCTATACCATCAGTGGCGGCGCCAAATACACCTACATCGTTTTTGGCCCTCTTACAGGCGTAGGCGCGATGCTCGGCAACGACGCGTTCAACGATCCGGGCAACGGCTTCTTTTCGCTGCGGGTCGCCAACGCCGCCCCCGGCTCGGGGGCAGTCGACATCTACCTCACGGCGCCCGGCGCCGACATCGCCTCGAGTGCGCCCACCCTGACCAATATTTCCTACGGCGTGACCAGCGCATTCGCCCCGATCGCCATCGGCGCGAGTTTCGAAATCCGTGTCACTACCACCGGCACCAAAGACGTTCTCTTCGATTCGACGCCGAAAACCTTCGCCGAGCATTCGGCCAACGACCTCGTGGTCTTTAGCAAGGGCAGCGGCAAACTGGTCAACGTGGCACTGCTGCTTCACGACAGTGCGGGTACAGGCGCGATCGCCGACAACCTGCTCGCGCAGTTCAAGGTAATCAATGCCTCGCTGGTGCCTTCCGCGCTCAACGTTTTCCTCGATGGCACATTGCAGCTGTCGAACATTCCGTATACGGGCGTCTCCAATTATCAAAGGATGTCGGCGGGAGCGCATAGTTTCAGGATCGAAGCGACGTCGACTCCGGGCGCTTCGCTGTTGACCCTGTCGCAGACGCTCTCGCCGGCGACCGACACATCGATCGCGCTGGCCGGAACCGCCGGAGCGCTGACGGCGCTGGTGCTGAACGACAACAATCTGCCGCCACCGAGCGGGACCGCCGGCGTGCGGGTGGTGAATACTTCCGCTGGCGGCGCCGCGTTCGATGTATTCGTCAATTTCAGCAAGCAGGTCTCGAGCCTTGCGGTGAATTCCGCCTCGCCGTACTTGAATTTCAACGCCGCGGCGAATACGGGGACTGCCTACGAGTTCGATTTCAACGTCGCCGGGACGACAACCGCGGTTCTCAAGCTGACCGGCGTAGTGCTTACCTCGGGTCACAAGTACACGATCTACATCGCCGGCCCGAGCACCGCGCTGCAGGGTATCGTCACACAGGACCTCTGACCCTTTCTCGACTGCCGGGCGCCGGCGGCTGAGTTGCGCCGGCGACGCAGCGCTGCTCCCGCCGGACGCGAGCGTCGGCTGTCGAACGGATCTACAGTCAATTGGCATCGATCGTCTCGGGGCGAGTGCGCTTGCAATGTAAAATCATGGTCGGGCGCGCACAAGGTCATGGCGGCGCCGTTCCAGCGTGGCCATGGACGTGGGTGTACGCCCGAAACCAGCTTTTCAACGCGGAGAAATCATGCGCATGCACCGTGTCCTGCTCGGCGCGTTCTGGCTGACCCTGGCGGTCGTAGCTCTGACCGGCTGCAATACGGGCAAGGGCGTGGTCGATCCCGCGGTCCAGCACGCAACATTGCGCATCGCAAACCTGATTCCGGATGCGAGCGGCCCTCTCAACGTGACGCTTGACAGCAACACCTTCGTCTCCGGGCTCAACTTCGAAGGGCTGACCCAGTACCAGCAAATCGACAGCGGCTCGCGGGTGATTCAGCTGAGCGTCGCCGGCGGCGCCAACAACATTATCAGCACCACGCTCAATTTCACCGGAACGATCAATTACACGCTGGTTGCCTACGGGCCCGTCGCGGCGCCGACGGTCGTTCTGATCAGCGACGTGGCGATCGATCCGGGTGCCGGCCAATTCAATCTGCGGCTGATCAACGCCGCCACCGGCGTGTCCGCGGTCGACATCTATGTCACCGCGCCGGGCGCGAATCTCGACGCCGCGGCGCCAAGCATTGCCGGCGTCAGCTTGGGCGCGGCCAGTGGATTTGTAACGCTGCCGGCGGGCAATGTCGAAATCCGCATCACGCCCGCCAGCACCAAGGAAGTCATTTACGATTCGACGCCGCAATCGTTCAGCGAACACACCAAGGTCGAAGCGGTCGTCTATACCCGCGCCAGCAGCAAGCTGGTCGGCGTGACGCTGCTTAACATCGACAACACCGGCACCAGTATCGCAAGTCCCAATTTGCTGGCGCAGTTCAAGGTCATCAACGGCTCCTCGGTGCCTTCGCCGCTGAACGTATTCGTCAACCAGAACCTGCTGCTATCGAACATTCCGTTTGGCGGAGCGTCCAGCTATCAGAAGACCCTCGCGGGCGCCAGGACGGTTTCGGTTGAGGCCACCGCGACACCCGGGGCGGCCCTGCTCACACTTATGCCCACGCTCGGTCCGGGCACCGATTCGTCGATCCTGCTCATCGGTCCGGCGGGCGCGCTGACGGCACTGGTCCTGAGCGACAACAATCTGCCGCCGGTGCCGAGCCGCGCCCGGGTGCGATTCGTGAACGGGACCCGCGATGTTTCGGCGCTCGATCTCTATGTCAATTTCAGCAAGCTCATCTCGGGCCTGGCGATGAATTCCGCGTCGACGGGCCTGGAATTCATCGCCGACCCCGTCGCGGGAACGAGTTACGAGTTCGACTTCAATGTCGCGGGGGTCGGTCAGCCGAGCCTCATGCTGCCCGGAGTCGCTCTTTTCGGCGGCCGGACCTACACCATCTACGTCGTGGGTCCTCAGGCGGCGCTTTCCGGCATCGTCACTGTCGATAACTGAGCACGCCTCAGACGAGCGAGCGTCATTCGTCGCGCGGGAACGATACGACAGCGCGACTTGCCGCAAGATTGGAAACGGAGCTCGCGCTTCAGCGAAGCTTAAATCCGGCTTCGCAGTCGAAGTCAGACTTGGGTCGGGAGTCGCCGTGATCAGCGAGCCGGCGCTTATAATGCCGGCGATGAACGCGCGCACGCTGCCCTCCGAGGCGCCGCTGTCGGCCCACACCCCGATGATGCAACAGTACCTTCGGGTGAAGGCCGAGCATCCCGACAAGCTCGTGTTCTACCGCATGGGAGACTTCTACGAGCTGTTCTACGGCGACGCGCAGCGCGCGGCGCCGCTCCTCGATATCACACTGACCGCGCGTGGCCAGTCCGCCGGCAGCCCTATTCCGATGGCCGGCGTGCCGTATCACGCGGTCGATCAATATCTGGCCAAGCTCATCCGGCAAGGCGAATCGGTCGCGATCTGCGAACAGGTCGGCGATCCGGCAACGTCGAAGGGTCCCGTCGAGCGCCGGGTCACCCGGATCGTCACTCCCGGTACGATCACCGATGCAGGGCTGCTCGACGCCAAGCGCGATAGTCTGCTCGTTTCGGTTCATGTCGCCGGCGCCCGCGCCGGCATCGCAACGCTCAATCTCGCCGCCGGCAAACTTTCTCTGCGCGATCTTGCATTGGCGGAAGTGGGCGCCTTCCTCGACCGGCTGGACCTCAGCGAATTGTTGTACGCCGACGGGGAAAACGTCTTGTCCGCGAAAGGGGCCCGCATTCCGGCGCGCGCGCTTCCACCATGGCATTTCGATTCCGACGCCGCGCTGCGCCGCTTGCGCGACCAGCTCGGGACGCTCGACCTTGCCGCGTACGGCATCGGCGACGCGCCGCTCGGCGTCTGCGCCGCGGGCGCGCTCATCGGCTACGCTCAGGCCACGCACCAATCCGCATTGCCGCACGTTAGCACCCTGACTGTTGAACGCGAAGGCGACCATCTGGCGCTCGACGCCGCGACGCGCCGCAATCTCGAAATTACCGAGACTTTGCGAGGCGAAAGCGGCGCGACGCTGCTAGCGCTCCTCGACACATGCGTCACCAACGCCGGCAGCAGGCAGTTGCGGCAATGGCTGTCGAATCCGCGACGGGATCCGGAAATTGCACGTTGCCGCCACGGCGCGATCGCCGAGCTGCTCGCCGCACCGCCGCGATGCCGTGAACTTGCCGGTGCATTGAAGCGCACCGTAGACATCGAGCGCATCGCCGCCCGCATCGCGCTTCGAAGCGCCCGCCCGCGCGACCTCTCCGGCTTGCGCGACACGCTCGGGTCCCTGCCGTCTATCGCCGACCTCCTCACTCGATGCAGCTCGGCGATGCTGAAGGGCATCGTTGCCGCGCTGGCGATCGACGGCGCGTGGACATCTCTCCTCCAGCGCACCATCGCCGCCGAGCCCGCGGCGATGGTGCGCGACGGCAATGTCATCGCGGTGGGCTGCGATGCGGAGCTCGACGAGCTTCGCGCGATCGACAAGGATTGCGGCGCGTATCTTGTCGAACTGGAAGCGCGCGAGCGCGAACGGACCGGGATTTCGACGCTGAAGGTCGAGTACAACCGCGTCCATGGCTTCTACATCGAGGTGACAAACGCGCAAGTCGCCAAAATTCCCGCCGATTTTCGCCGCCGGCAAACGTTGAAGAACGCCGAGCGCTACATCACTCCGGAGCTGAAGGCCTTCGAGGACAAGGCGCTCTCCGCGCAGGAGCGGGCACTGGCGCGCGAACGGGTGCTGTTCGATGCGCTGCTGACCGACCTTGCACCGGCAGTCCCGGCCCTGCAAGCCGCTGCGCTGGCGCTGGCCTCGCTCGACGTTCTGGCAACACACGCTGTTCAGGCCGCGAGCTTGCGCTGGACGCAGCCGACCTTCAGCGACACGCCGGGCATCTCCATACGCGGCGGCCGGCATCCCGTGGTGGCGGCGCAGGTGGAGCATTTCATTCCCAACGATGTCTCGTTGAGCCCCGCGCGCCGGCTGTTGATCGTTACCGGACCGAACATGGGCGGAAAATCGACCTACATGCGCCAGACCGCGATCATCGCGCTGCTGGCGCACTGCGGCCTGTTTGTGCCCGCGGCCGATGCCGTCATCGGCCCGATGGATGCGATCTACACCCGCATCGGCGCAGCCGACGACCTGGCGGGCGGCCGCTCGACTTTCATGGTCGAGATGACCGAAGCCGCGTACATCCTGAATCGCGCGACGCCGGCGAGCCTGGTGCTGATCGACGAAATCGGGCGCGGGACGTCGACTTTCGACGGGCTGGCGCTGGCGTGGGCCATCGCGCGCGATCTTGTCCGCATCAACGGCAGCCTGACGCTGTTCGCCACGCACTACTTCGAGCTCACTGCGCTGCCGGCCGAGCTCGAGGGATGCGCCAATGTCCATTTCGACGCCGTCGAATACAAGGATCGCATCGTATTCCTGCATGCGGTCGAAGACGGGCCGGCAAACCAGAGCTACGGATTGCAAGTGGCGAAGCTCGCCGGCGTTCCGTCGGAAGCCGTGCGGCAGGCACGCGCCTATCTGTTGCGACTCGACCACTTCAACGCGCGCCGTGATGACCAGGGCGATCTGTTCTCGGCCAGCCCGCCCGAGACAGCATCGCCGCGGCCGGAGTCGCCGGTGCTCGATCGGCTCGCCGCGCTGGATCCCGACGCGCTGTCGCCGCGCGACGCTCACGCGGCGCTGTACGAGCTGAAGCGCCTTGCCGGCGATTAGGGGATAACGACTCCGGCATCCAGGGAGGCCGTCAAGCCGGCCACGGCGGACGTCGGTGAGTCAGTGGTGGTGGCCGTCCTGGCCGTGCACGTGCCCGTGGGCCATTTCTTCCGAAGTCGCCGGACGAATATCCAGCACCGTGCAGTCGAAGCGCAGTTGCTGACCGGCCAGTGGGTGATTGCCGTCGACGACCACCTTGCCGTCGGCAATATCGGTCACCGTGTACACCTGCCCATCGTCGTCGCCCGCGGCCTTCCCCTCGTTCGTCCCCGCATAACCTTCGAACTGCATCCCGACTTTGATCTCGGGCGGGAACCTGTCCTGCGGCTCCACTCGCACCAGATCCGCGTCGTATTCCCCAAAGGCGTCCTCCGGTTCGAGGATCACGGAGCAACTCTCGCCGACTTTTTTCTGCGCCAAAGCCGCCTCGATCTTCGGAAAGATGCCGTGGTGTCCGCCGTGAAGATAGGTAATGGGCTCCGCGGATTCCTCGATCAGCTTGCCGTCCGTGGAAAAGAGCTTGTATGACAAAGTGACGACCGTGTTGGAGAAGATATTCAAGCCGCCCCTCATCGTTGCCAGGTGAAAAAAATGCCGCGGCCCTTACAGCCGCAGCCGGGAACTGCAGGGCCACATTTTACAACACCGCGCTACAACACCGCGCCGGCGCCTTGCCGCGCTCGGTTCTCAACTCCGTTGTCAACTCAGTAATCGATGGAGACGCGCCGCTATAATCGACCGATGACCGATGGCGCGATCAACGAGCTTCTCGGCGGACTGAGCGCCGCCGCATTTCTGCGCAAGTACTGGCAAAAAAGGCCGTTGCTGGTGCGGCAGGCCGTGGCCGGCTTTCGAGGGTTCTTAAGCCGCTCCGAGCTCTTCGCGCTTGCCGGTCGCGACGATGTCGAGTCACGCCTGGTCAGACATGCGCGCGGACAGCGGACGCTGACGCAGGGACCGTTCCACGCCACGGATTTGAAGCGTCTGCCGGCGCGCGATTGGACGCTGCTGGTTCAGGGCGTCAACCTCCACGTCGCTGCGGCCGACGCCTTGCTGCGACGATTCGCGTTCATCCCGTACGCACGCCTCGACGACGTCATGGTGAGCTATGCCGCGCCCGGCGGCGGTGTCGGTCCGCATGTCGACTCCTACGACGTATTTCTGCTGCAGGGGGCAGGCCGTCGCCGCTGGCGACTCGGTGGTCAGACTCGTCAAATGAATCGTCAACGCGATTTGACGCTCGGCCATTCACTGCCGGTAAAGATCCTGACCCGGTTTCGACCCGACGCGGAATATATACTTGACGCGGGCGACATGCTCTATCTGCCTCCGTCGTACGCCCACGATGGGGTCGCGGTGGACGCGTGCACGACCTATTCGATTGGCTTCCGCGCTCCGTCCGCCCAGGAGCTCGGAACGGCCTTTCTCGACTGGATGCGTGACTCGATTGTGCTCGACGGCCGCTACGCGGATCCTTCGCTCGCGCCCGCGGCCGAGCCCGCGCGCATCGGACTATCCATGCAAAAGCGATGTTCAGCGATGCTTGCCGGTGTTCGCTGGAGCGACGCCTTGGTCAGCCGTTTTATCGGCTGCTATCTGTCAGAGCCGAAGCCGAGCGTGTTCTTCGAGCCACCATCGCGCCCGCTCGGGCTCGCCGCCTTCCGCTCGGCGGCGGCCCGGCGCGGCGTAAGCTTGGACCGGCGCACACAGTTGCTATACGATAGCCGCAATGTGTTTCTCAACGGTTCGACGCTCGATTCCACCGGCTGCGATAGCGCCGTGATCAAGCGTCTCGCCAACGCGCGTCACTTGAGCGGCGTAAAACTCGCGGGCTCGAACTCGACCCGTGCCGCGGCCGTAGCGTTGCTCCATCGATGGTACCGCGATGGATTCCTCCACCTCGGCTGAGTCCCCCGAGCCGCGCGTCGCCGAGCTGGCAACGATAGCCGAGCAAACCGCGGCCATCGACGAGCTGATTGCCCTCGCGCGGCACCACATCCAGGTGTTCGATCAGGACCTGTCGCAGACCGGCTGGAATAACGCGGCGCGCAGCGAGCGCCTGGCGGCTTTTCTGCGTGAGGTGCGCGGTCGTCGGCTGGACATCATCGTGCACGACACGCGCTATCTCGAAAGCGCGTGTCCCCGGATGCTGAAGCTGCTGGGCGTCTACGGCCACGCCATGTCGATTCTTCAGACGGGGGCCGAAGGCAAGGTGGCGACCGATCCCCTGTTGATCGTCGACGGCAAGCATTATTTGCACCGGTTTCATTTCGACCAACCTCGCGCCGCGCTTGGCATACTTCAACCCGAGCAGGCGCAGCCGCTGGTGGCCCGATTCGGCGAAATCTGGGCGACGGGCGAGTCGGGCGTGAATGCAACGGTCTTGGGTCTGTAGGCTTGGGTCCGACATTCGCCGTTTCAGAGGCTCGATAAGGCGCTTCGATAATCTCAAAACGGGCTTTGCACCCGTTGAATACCGCTACCTTTATGCTAAGATTTGGGCATCGGTGGTGCTATTTTCGCGCGCATCCGTGGTTCATGCACAGGCGCCCAGCCGATTTCTAAAGCAACGTGCCGATCTAACTCGAGTAAGGGGAATCACAATGAACAAATCCGTTTTCGCCGCTGTCGCGGTCGTTGCAGTTCTGGCTGCGTGCGATAAGCCCGCACCTGTCGTCGTAACGCCTCCGCCGAGTCCGCCGGTCGTGGTGACACCGGCTCCTGCACCCGCGCCTGCTCCAGGTGCCGTGGATTCCATGAAAGCCGCCGACAAGGCGACCGATGCGGCCAAGGACGCCAAGGGCTCTGCCATGGACGCCAAGGACGCCGCCAAGGACGCCAAGGACACATCCAAGGAAATGAAGAAATAAAGCTGTCGCAATCGAACAAAAAAGCCGGCCCGCGAGGCCGGCTTTTCTTTGTCTCTCCTTTTGTCTCT
>Ga0209011_1000561_pt1 | contig 14028 bp, 15 predicted proteins | sample BlaSpr_A8_OM1_M3_FD_187986 | JGI IMG/M metagenome (GOLD analysis project Ga0209011, IMG submission 187986) | Forest soil microbial communities from Thunder Bay, Ontario, Canada - Black Spruce, Ontario site 2_A8_OM1_M3 (SPAdes) (version 2) | ecosystem: Environmental > Terrestrial > Soil > Boreal... | reverse complement strand
GAAGGCCGCCGCCGATAACGTCGTGCCGGTCACGCTCGAGCTCGGCGGCAAGTCACCGAACATCGTCTTTGCCGATGCCGACCTCGAGCGCGCCGCCGCATCCGCCGCCACCACCTTGATGCAGAACTCCGCCCAGACCTGTACCGCGCCGACGCGACTGCTGCTCGAGGAGTCTGCCCATGACCGCTTCGTCGAGCTGCTCAGCTCGCGGATCAAGAAGATCCAAATGGGTCGCGGCCTCGACAACCCGGATATGGGCCCGGTCGTGAGCGAGCGGCAGATGCAGCGGGTCCTCGGCTACATCGCGTCCGGCGCCAGGGACGGGGCGACGGCCGTGACGGGGGGCCGCCGCGCGGATTCCCCCGACCTCGCCCGCGGCTACTTCATCGAGCCGACGCTCCTCGACCGGGTCGCCCGTGGGACCGTTCTGGAGCAGGAAGAGATTTTCGGCCCGGTGCTGACCGTCACTACCTTCGGGTCGGTCGAGGAGGCGATCGCGGTCGCCAACGGCACACCCTACGGGCTGGTGACCGGAGTCTGGACTCGCGACCTGAGTAAGGCGCTCACGGTGGCCACGGCCGTGAAGTCGGGACAAGTGCGCATCAATAGTTACAGCGTCGAGGGCAGTATCGGTCTGCCCTTCGGCGGCTACAAGCGCAGCGGTTTTGGGCGCGAGCAAGGCGTCGAGGCGCTCGCCAACTACACCCAGATCAAGAACGTGATGATCAACTTCGGCTGACCGGCTCCGGCTAGTTCTCGTTGAGCCCAGTGAGGAGGGCGAGCCCGTCGAGATCGTCGAGGTTGAACCATTGGAACATCACGCGCTCGATGCCGAGCGCCGACCAGGCCTCGAGCTGTGACGCCGCCTGATCTGGTGTCCCCACGACCCAGTGGCGTCGCCGCAGCTCATTGGGCGCGGCGGCGGGTGGCACCGCGGACAGCGCGCCCAGGAATGACTGCATCCAGCGGCCTTTTTCCGCGACCTCGCCCGCGTCGCGGCCGATCAGAATGCCGCCCATCCAGGAGCGTCGAATCGTTGCGGGGTCGCGACCGACCTCGCGGCAGTGTTCCTCGAGCTTCGCGCGCTTGACGCGATAGACCTCAGGCCCCGGGGCGTGGCTGTTCCACTCGTCGGCCTCGCGAGCCACGATGCGGAGCAGCCGAACTTCGCCGTCTCCCCCGATCAAGAGCGGCGGCGCGGGTTTCTGGAGCGGCCGAGGGTAGGCCGCGGCGCCGCGCAGTGGGTAATAACGGCCGTCGAGGTCGACCGGTCCGCCGGTCCACAGGGCCTTGATGACCGCGATCCCCTCCTCGAAACGATCGAACCGTTCCTTCAGCGGCGGAAGGCTGATCCCAAAGGCCTCGTGCTCCGCTTCGTTCCACCCGGCGCCGACCCCAAGTACGAGCCGGCCGTTCGACAGGAGGTCGACCGCGGCGGCCATCCGGGCGAGCAGGGCCGGGTGTCGGAACGTCATCGGGCTCACCAACGGCCCGAAGCGGATCCGCTGTGTGTGCTGCGCCAATGCGGTCAAAGAGGTCCAGCATTCGAGCGCGGGCCGCTTCGGATGCCCCATCAGGCTGAAGAAATGATCCGATCGCCACAGCCCGTCGAGGCCCAGGGCTTCGACGCGTTCGGCGATCCGAAACCACCGTTCCCAGGTGAGCCCCTCTTGTCCCTCGAGCATCACCCCGATCTTCATCGCAGTTGACGTTAGCGCAAACAGACGAGCAGCTAACGACGGAGTGGGATCGCCTGAGACAGCTGCCCAGCGAGTACGGCCTGCTAGGCTGCCTCACAAGGGAGCACGCCCTGAAAGCAGCCGCCTTCCGCCGGACGCTCGGGTTCGCGCTAGCGATGCTCATCGCGCAGTCCCTGCTTGGCACAACGGTGAATCTGTTCGTGAAGATTCCCGGCGACCACCCCGGGGCGAATCCGCCCGAGTACTTCGGCGGCGTCGCGACGAGCGTCAGCTGGGCCATCCTGAACGGCGGGCTGTGGCTGACGCTGCACGCGGCGCTAGGACTCGTGCTGGTGCTCGCGGCGGTGGGAACGCTCGTTCAGGCGATCCGGCTCGGCGGTGCTGGACGCATCACGCTGGCCGCGCTCGGCTTCGTGGGCGTGCTGGGCGCGGGCTTCAATGGCGGCAGCTTTTTGAACTATCACGAGGACTTCAGCTCGATGCTGATGGCGGTCGGCTTCTCACTGGCGCTGGCCGCTTACGTGGCGCTGCTCTATTCGACCTCGGCGCCGTCGACCGCTCGAGCCGGCGGCGGCTGAGACGCTGCCGGAATAGTGACCGGCCTGGCGTGGTTACAACAGGTGCAATGCCCGCGGTAACCGTCGATAACATCTTGACGCTGCCCCGGATCCCCGACCCCGACCGTGCCACCACCATCGAGCGTCCCGTGCTTGCCATCACGACGGCCCCCAGGGGCGTCGAAGGTGAGGGCTTCCCGGTTCGGCGCGCCTTTTACGGGCTCGACCAACGTCACCTCGACCCCTTCATTCACATGGACCAGATGGGCGAGGTGGAGTACGGTCCCGGTGAGCCGAAGGGGACCGCGTGGCACCCGCATCGCGGCTTCGAGACCGTCACCTACATGATCGATGGCACCTTTCAGCACCAGGACTCCACCGGCGGCGGCGGCCTCATCACCAACGGCGCCACGCAGTGGATGACCGCGGGCGCGGGGATCCTTCATATCGAACGCCCGCCCGAGGCGCTGATCGCGAGCGGCGGTCTCTTCCATGGGATCCAGCTCTGGGTCAACCTTCCGTCCGGTCAGAAGTGGACGCCGCCGCGTTACCAGGACATCGGCGCCGCGCGGGTCACGCTGCTCACCTCCCATGATGGCGGCGCGCTGGTGCGCGTGATCGCCGGCGAAGTCGCCGGCCACAGCGGGCCCGGCGTCACCCACACGCCGATCACCCTCTTGCACGCGACCATCAATCCCGGGGCGGAGCTGCGCCTCCCCTGGCAGCGAGAGTTCAACGGACTCGTGTACGTGCTGGCCGGCCGCGGAACCGTGGGAGGCAAGCGAGCGCCGATCGGCACCGCACAACTGGCGGCGTTCGGCGCGGGCGACGTGATCAGTCTGACCGCCGACCTGGCCCAGGAAAGCCGTTCGCCGAACCTTGATGTGCTGGTGCTCGGCGGCGAGCCGATCGGGGAGCCGGTTGCCTGGTACGGACCGTTCGTGATGAACACCCACGAGGAACTGGCCCAGGCCTTTGACGACTACCGTCGCGGTCGGATGGGAACCATTCCCGCGGCACACATCGGCAACTAGCGCCCGTACCATTCCATCGATGGCGCTTCGTTCGTACGCGGGCACGGTGCGGGCCCCCGATTTTCCCGCAGGGCTCGACTGGATCAACGTCGCGCGGCCGCTGCACATCGCCGATCTGCGCGGCCGGCTGGCGATCATCGACTTCTGGACCTTCTGCTGAATCAACTGCATGCATACCTTTCCGCAGTTGCGGAAGATCGAGCGCAAGTACGGCGACCGGGTAATCGTCGTCGGCGTTCACTCTCCAAAGTTCCCGGCAGAGCGCGAGACGGCGAATCTGCGCGAGGCCGTGCTGCGCTACCGCATCGACCACCCGGTCGTCAACGACCGCGACTTCGCCGTGTGGAACCAATTCGGCGGCCGCGCCTGGCCCACGCTCATGTTCGTCGACCCGCAAGGCCGGGTCATCGGAAAGCACGAGGGTGAGCTGCCCTTCGAACAGTTCGATCCGCTGGTCGGAGGGATGTTGAAGGAATTCGAGGAGCGCGGGATCCTCAGCCCGGGGGCGGCACCCATTGATCTCGAGCAGATCCGCGAGCCGGCGCGGACCCTCAAATTCCCCGGCAAGGTGCTTGCGACGGACGACGCGCTCTACATCGCCGACACCAACCATCACCGGATCGTGAAGGCCGGCCTGGACGGCTCGATCCAGCGGAGCTACGGTAGCGGCCAGCCGGGACTGGTCGACGGACCGGCCGAAGGCGCGGCGTTTCAGCAACCGCAGGGGATGGCCAGTTCCGGCAGGGCCCTCTACGTCGCGGATACGGAAAACCATGCGATCCGGTCGATCGACCTCGAGGCCGGGATCGTGACCACGCTCGCCGGAACAGGCGAGCAAGCCCTCGGGGCCGGCGCTGGGGGGCCGGGACGGTCGACGGCGCTGAGCTCACCGTGGGACCTGGCCCTTGCCGGCCGCGTTCTCTACATCGCGATGGCCGGCACCCATCAGATCTGGTCGCTCGATCTCGATACTGGCATGGTCGCGCCGTTCGCGGGCACCGGTCGGGAGGGACTCCTCGATGGGCCGGCCGACCAGGCCTGGTTCGGGCAATCCAGCGGCCTTGCGCTGGAGGGCGGGCACCTCTACGTCGCCGACTCCGAGGTCAGCGCGGTGCGTGACGTCGAGCTGTACTCAAGAGTGGTGACCACGATCGTAGGCGAGGACCTGTTCGTGTTCGGCGACCAGGACGGTGAAGGCGACGCCGTCCGTCTCCAGCATCCACTGGGGATCACGGCGCGTGACGGCGTGTTGTTCCTGGCGGACAGCTACAACCACAAGATCAAACGCGTGGAGCCGCGACGCCGCGCGGTGACGACCTGGTTGGGCAGCGGGGCGGCCGGCCGCTCCGACGGGCCCGCTACCTCCGCCGCGTTCCGGGAGCCCGGCGGCGTCTGCGCCGGCGCGAACGGCCTCTACATCGCGGACACGAACAACCACCGGATCGCCATCGCCGATTGGGCGACCGGGATGGTTCGCACCCTGATCGGCGACTGATCCACCACGGCCTTTACGGAGCGCCGGAGCGCCAGTAGAATGGGGCCACCCTGGAGGGGCAGGGCGGAGGTCGGGCAGTGCGGACGCTCTCGTTCCTTGGACTCGACGCCGCCGAGCGCCCACGGTTGAGCGCGACGACGATCCGTCAGCTTGCCCGGCTCGGAACCGTGGTGCGCTGGCCGGGCCTGCTGTTCGCCGCAATCCTGTCGCTCGCCGTGCCGCCGAAGTCCCCCATCGGGCTGGGGCTGGTCCTCGTCTGGGTGACGGTCTACAACGCCTGGGGCATGATCGCCATCTCGAAAGCCGACGACCGCTCGATCCTGCGGATCGGCCGGGCCCTGACGTTGCTCGACACCGTCAGCTACTTCCTGGTGCTCTTCGTCTTTGGCGGGGTCGGCGCGAGCACCAGCATCTATGCCGCCTACATCCTGTTGATCGTGTGGATGGTTGCCTACGATGGCGCGGAAGGGGCCATGCTGGTCGTCGGCATCTTCGTCCTGGGCATGATCGCCCTCCACGCCGCCCTCAAGGCTGTCTTCAACCAGGACTTCGCGGGACAGGACGTGCTCTTCTGGAGCCTGATCATGGTGGTGGCCGGGGCGATCCTGGCGGCCTACGACCGGATCGTCATCGGCGGGGTGCTGCCGCAAGCACCCGGAAGCCCAAACGCGGTGGCGGCCGTCGAGACACCGGTGACCAGCGCCAGCGTGCCCGCTGTCCGCCTGTCGCCCCGCGAGCAGGAGGTCCTCCAGCTGGTGTCGGAGGGCTACTCGAATTCCATGATCGCGGGCCGTCTCCATCTGAGTGAGAATACGATCAAGACCTACGTCGAAAACCTCTTGAGCCGGCTCAACGCCCGCAACCGGGCTGAGGCGGTGGCGGCCGCTTCCCGCCAGAACCTGATCTAGCAGCCGCCCTCTCCCCCGTTCGGCCTCCCCCGATTGGAACCCGATACGCGCGATCTTTCATCACCCTGGGGGATACCGGCAGGCACCCTGCGCGACGTAGGCTGTTGCCAGTGGGGGCGCCGATCGATTTGGGGGGCGCTCCGATGGCGACCAGGATGGTGGGGGGTTTCATCCTGGTCGCCTTTCTATTTTGCATCCTGCTGGCGTGGCCTGGACGCCGGCGTTGGCCCCTCTGGCTGATCGCCGGCCTCTGCAGCTCGCTCTGCGCGGCGTTGGCCCTCAGCCTCACCGGCAGTGCCGACGGGCTCGTCGCGTCGCTACGGCTCACCGCAGTGGCACTGGCGGCCGGCTTCCTGGCCGCGGCCGCCGTTCGGGACCTGCGCGACCCGCTGCGCTGATTTAGACGGCCTGGGCGGCCAATTCACGGCAAATTTGCCGACTTGACTCGGCAGCAGAATATCATGTAACGTGATATTCGCATAGTCTGAAAACACTGCTGGAGGAGTAGCCCAATGATCCTGTTTCTGATCCTGCTGATCATCGCCGCCGCGGTCGTTGGCGTCTACGCGACCGGGAACACAGGGGCGCACGACATCACGCTCTGGCAATGGCACTGGTCGGCGGTTCCCGATTGGGTCCCTGTCATGGTCGCTGCGGCCGTGATCGCTGGCCTGTTCCTGCTCTACATGCTGTACTCCGGCCTGGTTCACGGCGTGCGCGTCGGCTCGATGCGCCGCCGGGTAACGACGCGGGAATCGACCATCACCGACCTTCGCCGCGAAAACCAGCGCCTCCGCGAAGAGAATGCCCGGATGCGCACGGTGCCCGCCTATCAAGACGCCAACCGCGATACCAACCCGGAGCCGGTGGTGGCGGACACGCCGGTTGACCGTTCGCTCGCCGCGCCCTACCGGCCGCGAGAAAGCTTCGGCGAGCGCGTCCGCGCGTTCTTCAGCGGACGAGAGCCGGCGGGGTACTAAGCCGCCACGCCTCTGCGTCGTCCTCTTGGAACAGGACCTCGCCCGCGAGGCCCTGTTTTTTGTGTCCTCCGCGAATACTTGGCTTGACAGCCGTTGAGCCGTGTCAGCTAAATTGATATTGTCGTTAGCAGCTAGCGGATGGCGGGCCTGATGTCCCTCTGTGGAACGTCCCGTGCAACGTCCAGTTCAAAGGAGGCGAGAAATGCCGGCAAGCGGCAAGCGAGGCTTCGGTTCCATGGATGAAGCAAAGCAGCGGGAAATCGCCAGCAAGGGCGGTCAGGCCGCGCATCTGAAGGGGTCCGCGCATGAGTTCAGCCCGGAGGAGGCCCGGCAGGCGGGCAGCAAGGGCGGCAAGGCGGCTCACGAGAAAGGATCGGCACATGAGTTCTCCTCTGAGGAAGCCCGAGCGGCCGGCCGCAAGGGTGGCGAAGCCTCCAGCCAGGATCGCAACCGGATGGCCGCCATCGGCCGCGAGGGCGGCAAACACTAATCAAACGGGAGGAAACCGGCCGGGTTCCCTCCCGTGATCGTTACAGCGCGCCGACCAACTCCTGGATCCGCGCCTCGGAGAGGGCGACGTCCGACAGGGTCCCGGCGAAGTAGGCGTCGTAGGCCCCCAGGTCGAGTAGCCCGTGACCGCTCAGGTTGAAGAGGATCGTGGGTGACTCGCCGCGGTCGCGCGCTTTGACCGCCTCGTCGACAACCGCGCGAATCGCGTGGGCGCTCTCGGGCGCCGGGATCGTCCCCTCGGTCCGCGCGAATTGCACCGCGGCGTCGAAGACGCTGCGCTGCGGGTAAGCGACGCCTTCGATGTAGCCGTGATCGACGAGTGCCGAGACCAGTGGCGCCATCCCGTGATAGCGCAGACCACCGGCGTGGATGCCGTCTGGAATGAAGGTGTGGCCGAGCGTGTGCATCTTGACCAGGGGCGTCATCTCTCCGGTGTCGCCAAAGTCGTAGGTGTATTTGCCGCGCGTGATCGACGGACACGCCTCGGGCTCAGCCGCGAGGAAACGCGTCTTGGTTCGGCCCGCCAACCGGTCGCGTAGAAATGGAAATGCCAGACCGGAGAAGTTACTCCCGCCACCGACACAGCCGACCACGATATCCGGCATCGCGTCGGCCCGCTCCATCTGCAGCAGGGCCTCCTCCCCGATGATCGTCTGGTGCATCAGCACGTGGTTGAGGACGCTGCCCAGTGAATACTTCGTGTCCTCGCGACCGGCGGCGTCTTCCACCGCCTCGGAGATCGCGATGCCCAGGCTGCCGGTGGAATCCGGGTTCGCGGCGCGGATCCGCCGCCCCACCTGGGTGCGGTCAGAAGGGCTGGGGACGACCTCGGCGCCCCAGACGTGCATCATGCTCTTCCGGTAGGGCTTCTGCTCGTAGCTGATGCGAACCATGTAGATCATGCACTCGAGGTCGAAGAGCTTGCTGGCAAACGCCAGCGCGCTCCCCCACTGGCCAGCGCCGGTTTCGGTTGCAAGCCGCTTCGTGCCTTCGGCTTTGTTGTAGAAGGCCTGCGCCACCGCGGTGTTGGGCTTGTGCGAGCCGGCCGGGCTGACGCCTTCGTATTTGTAGTAGATCTTCGCCGTCGTCTTCAACTCCCGCTCCAGCCGGCTGGCGCGCATCAGCGGCGTCGGACGCCAGAGCCGGAGCGCGTCCTGCACGGGGCTCGGGATGTCGATGTATCGCTCCTGGGAGACCTCTTGCTTGATCAGCTCCATCGGGAAGAGCGGAGCGAGGTCCTGCGGACCGATCGGTTGCTTGGTCCCTGGGTTCAGGGGCGGACTTCCCGGAAAAGGAAGGTCCGCCTGGATGTTGTACCAGCGCTTGGGCATCTCTCGCTCGTCGAGCAGGATCTTCGTGGCGACTTCAGCCGCGTGAATGCTCATCTTTCTCCCTCCTGTGGTCCCTAGGTTTTAGCATGGACGACACCTTGATGCATAGGCCCGACCGGAGCGCCATGCTCACCGCCCTGGAACGCCTGGTCGCGGCGGAGTCTCCCTCGCCGGACAAGGCGCGCTGCGACGCCTGCGCGGACCAGGTCGGCGAGCTCTTCCAGCAGCGCCTCGGGGTCTCCCCCATCCGACACCGGAGGGCCGACGCCGGCGACCACCTGGAGACCCGCGTTGGCGACGGCGCCGAGCCGATCGTGCTGCTGTGTCATCACGACACGGTGTGGCCGGAAGGCACGCTGGCGCGGCTGCCCTTTCGGATCGACGGCGATCGCGTGACGGGTCCCGGGAGCTACGACATGAAGGCCGGCATCGTGGAGGCGGCCTTTGCCCTCGAGCAGGCGCGGCCCAAGCGCCCCGTCGTGGTCCTTTCGACCTCCGATGAGGAGATCGGCAGCGCCAGCTCGCGGGCGTTGATCGAGGAAACGGCACGCCATGCGATCGCCGTGCTGGTCCTCGAGCCGGCCGCCAGCGGCGGTGCCATCAAAACCGCCCGCAAAGGCATCGCGGACTTCGTTCTGGAGGTGGTCGGCCGAGCGGCTCACGCCGGGACCGAGCCCGAGAAGGGGATCAGCGCGATCGAGGAACTGGCACACCAGGTGCTCGCTCTGAAGATGCTTGCCGACCCGGCGAACGGGACGACGATCAACGTTGGCGTGGTGCATGGCGGGACCCGGCCGAATGTCGTCGCGGCGCAGGCGCGGGCGGAGATCGACGTCCGCTTCACGCGCGCCGCAGAAGCCGAGCGCATCGTCGCCGCCATCCACGGCCTGCGGCCGCAACTCGAGGGAGCTCGGCTGCGTATCTACGGTGGTGTCGACCGGCCGCCGATGGAGCGGAGTCCCGGCGTCGCCCGGCTCGCGCAACTTGCGCAAGGCCTTGCGGCCGATGTCGGATTCGCGCTGCGCGAAGCAAGTGTCGGAGGGGCGAGCGATGGGAACTTCACGGCCGCGATGGGCGTGCCCACGCTCGATGGCCTTGGACCCGATGGCGGCGGGGCGCATGCCGACACCGAGCACCTGCTGGTGGAGAGCTGGCTGCGGCGCACACAGCTGCTGCGGCTGCTGATCGAGGCGCTCTAGCCACCCGTCGAGGCGCGAAGGCCACTTGACGGGGCGCGCACTGCCTGTGTTAGGGTGGACGACGGTCCGTTACGCCTCGTTGTAGTTCATCGCTTTCCTCTCGTCTCGCCACGGACCAGCAGGGGTTGGCGTCGTCCACTGACGGAGGGAAGGCTTCTTGAGCGTTACATCGTTTATTGATATTGTGTCAAAGGCTCGTGCCCATATCTTGCGGTTGACCAGCGCCAGGCTCCAGGATCTTGTGGCCTCTGACTGGGCTGCGCGCGCGGTCCTGCGTTACTGGCGACTCCGAGCCCGCGCTCAGAACGCACTGAGAGTGCTCGGTCAGCATCGTCGGCGACCCTCAGTGAACTTCGTAGGTCATGCGCTCGTGCTGGGATTGGGGTTCGTGCTGGTCGTCCCGGCGATGAATGGGCGGTCCGCCCCCACCCGAGCGATCGCTGCGCAGTATTCCGGCTACGTGATGTACACGAGCGCGGCACGCGCGCGCACCGCCGTGCAAATGCGCGAAGTTGCCAAGGCCTCTGCGCTCGAGCAACCACCGGCACCCGCCGAGCAGGCCACGGTCGCCACACGGGTCGCGCCGAGGCCGGCGCCCGCGGGCACCTTCACGCCCCCGCCCGGCTCGGGCGGGGATGGGCTGGCGGCGATCTACGCCGTGTTCGGCAACAGTCCCGGCCTCACCTGGGCGTTGCGCGTTGCCAACTGCGAGAGCCACTACAATCCGCTCGCGATCAACAGCTCGAGCGGCGCCAGCGGCCTCTTCCAGTTCATGCCCCGCACCTGGAACGCGAACTTCCCCGGGCAGAACATCTGGGACCCGTATGCCCAGGCGCGAGGCGCCCTCGTCTTTTACAACGCGGGACGTCAGAGCGCCTGGACCTGTAAGTAGATCCCCGCGACGCCGCCGGGGCGGCGCGCTAGCATGTGGCGCGTGCCGCCTGTCGAGGTCCGGCTCGTCCGCACACACGACGAGTTCGCCGCCTGCGAGGCGATGAGCCGGGACATCTGGGGGGCTGCGGAGCGCAACGTGGTCCCGCGCGAGCTGCTGCTGACGATGCAGCACAACGGCGGCCTCGTCCATGGTGCGTTCCTCTCGACAGGCCGGCTGGTCGGTTTCTGCTTCGCGTTTCTTGGAATGCGCGACGGCCAGCTGCGCTTGTGCTCCCATCAGCTGGGGGTCCTTCGGGAGTTCCGCGGGACCGGCATCGGGATCGCCTTGAAGCAGGCTCAGCGGTACGATGCGCTGAGACTGGGCTACGAGCTCGTGACCTGGACCTTCGATCCACTGGAGGCGCGCAACGCCTACATCAATCTCCACCGTCTCGGCTGTATCGCCCGCCTGTACGAACGGGACCACTACGGGTTGATGGAAGACGAGCTCAACCGGGGACTGCCGTCGGATCGGTTCGAGGCCGAGTGGTGGCTGCGCAGGGCAAAGCCAGCCATGGCGGCTGATCCGGTGATGATGCTGCGCATGGGCGCTGACGGCGGGCCGGTCCCGGAGCCGCTCGACCTGAGTGCCCAAACGGCGGTGCTCATCACCGTGCCGACCGATTTCCAGGAGGTCAAGCGCGCCAGCCTCGAGCTCGCCCTGCGCTGGCGGATGGAGAGCCGGGCGGCGTTCGAGGCGGCCCTGGCCGCTGGGCTCATCGCCGTCGACTTCCGCCGCGACGGAACCTATGTCATGGCACTCAGTCCGTGAAGATCAACGCGGTCGAGCTGCGCGTGCTGAAGATGCGCTTGCTGAAGCCCTTTCGCACGAGCTTCGGCGTCCAGCAGGACCGCTACCCCCTGCTCGTCCGGTTGGACATCGATGGGCGATCCCAGTGGGGCGAATGCGTCGCAGGCGAGGGCCCGTGGTACTCGTACGAGACGGTCGAAACGGCCTGGCAGGTCCTCAAGGGCTATTTGCTGCCGGCGGTGATCGGGCGCGAGCTGGCGAACGTCGACGCGCTCGAGACCCTGTTCGCTCCGGTGCGCGGGCATCACATGGCGAAGGCCTGCATCGAGATGGCCTTCACTGTGGCCCTTGCCGAGCACGCCCGCAAACCGCTCGCCACGTTCCTGGGCGGAGTCCGCGATCGAGTGGAAACGGGAGTCAGCATCGGCATCCAGCCGACCGTCGATGAGTTGCTGGACAACATCGGCGCGAGCCTGGCCCAGGGGTACCGGCGCATCAAGGTGAAAATCGAGCCCGGTTGGGATGTGATGGCGATTGGCGCGATCCGCCAGCGCTACCCGGAGATCACGCTGATGGCCGATGCCAATGCGGCCTACGGCCTCGACGACGCCGCCCACCTGGCGCAACTCGACCGTTTCGGGCTGTTGATGCTGGAACAGCCGCTGGCCGGCGGCGACCTGGTCGATCATGCGGCGCTCCAACGACAGCTGCGCACCCCCATCTGCCTGGATGAGAGCATCGAGTCGGCCCGCCATGCGCGCCAGGCGGTGCAGCTGGGCGCCTGCCAGGTGATCAATATCAAGCCCGGAAGGGTCGGTGGCTTCGCCGAGTCGCGCCGCATCCACGACATCGCCGCGAATGCGGGCCTGCCCGTGTGGTGCGGTGGCATGCTCGAGACCGGCATCGGCCGCGCCTGCAACGTGGCGCTGGCGACCCTGCCGAATTTCCGGCTGCCCGGTGACATTTCCGCCAGCGACCGCTACTGGGCCGAGGACATCGTCGAGCCGGCCTTCGTGCTGCAGCGCGGAGGAACGGTGTCAGTACCGACCCGTTGGGGCCTCGGCGTCCGCGTCAAGGTCGACCTGGTCGAACGACTGACCGTCCGGCGCGAAATGATCAGCGCCTAAAGAAAGAAGGCGGCCAGCGCGAGGATCGCGTAGACGCCAATCAGTTGCAGGCCTTCCAGCCAATTGCTATGACCGTCGCGTGAGATCACGGCAACGATCAGGGTGGCGATGAACACGGCACCGATCTCGAACCCCGGGAAGACGAAATCCATCGGCCGGCCCAACAGCACGCTGATGAAGACCATGATCGGTGCGACGAACAGGGCGACCTGTGTGGAAGAGCCGACGGCGATCTCAAGGGTGACGTCGACCTTATTCCTGATAGCGAAGAACACGGCGGACGCATGCTCGGCGGCATTGCCGATCACGGGAATCAGGATGAGGCCGACGAAGATCGGTGAGATCTTGAGCGTCTGAAGCGCCGGGTTGAGGGCCGAGACGAGCAGTTCGGACTCCAGCCCGACCAATAACGCGGCGCCCAGCAGCACGCCGGCCGCCAGCGCCCTGGACCATTCGGGTTGCTCGCTGGATGCCGGTGTGCGAAACAGATGGGCGTTGCTGAACTGCGTGAAGACGAGCGCGGAGGCGTAGAGGACGATCAGTGTCGCCGCCACGCCGGCCGACACGAGCTGGCGGTCGCCGGCGGATAAGCTCGGCGACGTCGCCACGAGGAGCGCCGGCACCCCGAGGCCGGCGACGGCCAGGACGAGCGATCCCGTGTGGACGCCGGCCGCGCGCGCGCTGAAGGCCTGCTCGCCGCAGCGCAACCCGCCGACGAAGAGCGACAGGCCGAGGACCAGCAGGAGATTACCGACGATCGAACCGATCAAGGAGGCCTTGACCACCTCGAAGTTCCCAGCGGCGATGAGCAGGACCGCCACGATCAGCTCGGTCAGGTTCCCGAACGTGGCGTTGAGCAGCCCGCCGAGCTGCGGGCCGACGCGGATCGCCAGCTGGTCGGTGGCCCGTCCGATCAGCCCGGCGAGTGGGACGATGGCAAGCGCGGCGGTGACGAAGGTCAGCAACGGCTGATGCGCCAGTTCCGCGATCAGCGACACCGGGATGAAGACGAGCAGCCAGTTGATCGAAGGCCGCAACCACCGCGCCCAAGCAGGCATTGGCCTCCATTATCCGGGCACGTTCCGGGCAGGCGTCGTCAGCATGCCGTTTTGCAGGCAAAAGAAAAAGACCTCGGCGATGACCTACTCTTCCAGACCGTTGCCAGCCCAGTACCATCGGCGCTGACGGGCTTAACTGCTGTGTTCGGGATGGGAACAGGTGTTTCCCCGTCGCTATGGTCACCGAAGTCTTTTTCCTTCGATCGCTGCGAAGAAGTGCTTTAAGGGACCGCGCGCAGATCACGCGATCAACCTCCTGCGCTAACGAGCGCTGAGGAGTGAGATAGATGGTCAAGCCCTCGACCTATTAGTACCGCTTAGCTGAAACGGTTGCCCGTCTTACACTTGCGGCCTATCAACCAGCTAGTCTCGCTGGGGTCTTACCTGGTTAACCCAGTGGGAGACCTTGTCTTGAGGTGGGCTTCGTACTTAGATGCTTTCAGCA
>Ga0209011_1000560_pt1 | contig 14032 bp, 12 predicted proteins | sample BlaSpr_A8_OM1_M3_FD_187986 | JGI IMG/M metagenome (GOLD analysis project Ga0209011, IMG submission 187986) | Forest soil microbial communities from Thunder Bay, Ontario, Canada - Black Spruce, Ontario site 2_A8_OM1_M3 (SPAdes) (version 2) | ecosystem: Environmental > Terrestrial > Soil > Boreal... | reverse complement strand
GTGAGCGGCTTGCTCTTCGGTTCGAGGGCCCAGTCGAGCACCTCTCGCACGTCCTTGGCCAGGTGGATCGTCATCGCGTCGCGCACGCTCTGGGGCAGGTCGTCGAGATCCGCCTCGTTGCGATACGGCAGGATGACCTGGGTCACTCCGGCCCGATGCGCCGCCAGCAATTTCTGCTTGACACCGCCGATCGGCAGCACCTTGCCCTGCAGCGTGACTTCGCCGGTCATGGCCACCGTGCTCTTAACCGGCCGCCCGCTGAAGAGGCTCACCAGCGCCGTCACCATCGTGACACCCGCCGACGGTCCGTCTTTGGGAATCGCGCCCGCCGGCACGTGGACGTGGATTGCCTTCTCTTCGAACCCGGGCGTAATGCCCAGATCCGTGACGTGTGACCGGACATACGACAGACCGATCTGCGCGGACTCCTTCATGACGTCGCCCAGCTGGCCGGTCAGGGTCAGGCCCTTCTGTCCGTCCATGGCTGCGGCCTCGACGAACAGGACCTCCCCACCGATTCCAGTCACGGCCAGGCCGGTCGCCACGCCGGGAACGGATGTCCGCTCGGCCACTTCCTCGTGGAACCTGGCGCGACCAAGATAGGTCTTGACGTCCGCGCCACCGACGTGCACCGCTCCGGTTACCTTGCCGGCCTCGATCTGGGTTGCGAGCTTACGCAGCAACCGACCGAGCTCGCGCTCGAGGTTGCGCACACCGGCTTCGCGAGTGTGGTCCGCGATGATCCGGCGCAGGGCCTCATCATCGATGGTCACCTCGTCAGCACCCAGACCATTGCGGTCGAGCTGCCGCTTCAGCAGGTGATCGCGCGCGATGGCGAGCTTCTCTTCCTCGGTGTAGCCGTCCAGCCGGATGATCTCCATCCGGTCGAGCAGCGGCCCGGGGATCGTGTCCGCCACGTTCGCCGTCGGGATGAACAGAACTTCCGAAAGGTCGAGGTCGACCTCGAGGTAGTGGTCGCGGAACGAGTGGTTCTGCGCCGGGTCGAGGACCTCCAATAGCGCCGATGACGGATCACCGCGATAGTCGCTGCCGACCTTGTCGATCTCGTCGAGCATGATCACCGGATTGCGGGTACCCGCCTCCTTGAGGGCGCGGGCGATCCGGCCCGGCAGGGCACCGACATAGGTCCGCCGATGACCACGGATTTCCGCCTCGTCGTGAATGCCGCCAAGAGAAATTCTCGTGAACTTGCGACCCAACGCCCGGGCGACGGACTCACCCAGTGACGTCTTGCCGACGCCTGGGGGTCCGACCAAGGTGATGATGGCGCCGGAGCCACGCCCGCCAATCACCTGCAGGCCGCGCGCATCGCGCCGCTTGCGGACGGCGAGGAATTCGATGATACGGTCCTTGACGTCCTCGAGCCCGGTGTGATCCTGGTCGAGGACGCGGCGCGCTTCGACCACGTCGAACTGGTCGACGGTCCGCTTGTCCCAGGGCATGTCGAGCATCCAGTCGAGGTAGTTGCGAATCCAACCGGCCTCGGGGTTTTGCTCACTGGTGCGCTCCAGGCGCCCGAGCTCACGTTCCACTTCCTTGCGGACGGCTTCGGGCATGCCAGCGTCCTCGATCTTCTTCCGGTACTCGGCGGCGACGTCCCCATCGGTGTCACCGAGCTCCTTGCGGATCGCATCCATTTGCTGGCGCAGCAGGAACTCCCGCTGGCGCTTGTCCATGCCTTCCTGCACGTCGTTGCGGATCTTGTCCTTGAGGGAGGCCTCGGCCAGGATCTCCCGCGTCCACACGATCAGCTTCTGCAAGCGGACCTCGACGTCGAGCGTCTCCAGGATCTCGACCTTGCGCTCGAGCGACAGGTCCGGGGAATACCCGGACAGGTCGGCAAGCTGGTTCGGCTTGTCGATGCTGTGCACCATCTGCACCACCTCGGAGGCGCCGCGCAGTTCCAGCAGGTTCTCGATCAGAGCCTTGTACTCGCGAGCCAGGACGTGTGACGTCTCGGTCAGCGGATTGACATCCTCGGCCGGCTGGGCGACCACGCGCAAGGCCGGGCCCGTTCCGGCGGCGGCGCTGCCCGCCGAGGCCCGGTACAGGCCCTGGAGGATGGCGACCTCGATGCCGTTAGGCAGCTTCCGTGAGTCCTCGAGCTTGGCGACGGTGCCGATGGCGGCGTACCGCCCCGCGACCCGAGGGACGAGCAAGACGAGACCGTCGCCCTGGCGGGCGGCCGCGACGGCGGCTTGTGCCTCCTCGCGCTCCAGCGGGATCGTGACCACCATGTTCGGTAGGACCACCCCGTTGGTGAGGGGGAGGAGTGGAATGAAATCAGTTTTTAGTTCAGGCATTGGTGCTTCTCCTTCGTAGTGTCTCGTCAGGAACAACCGGCGAGATGTTAGGTTTATGCCCAAATTAGGGCGGGCCAAACGGCCCGGGCCCCCAGCGGATCAGCTCGCGGTTGCCGGGGGATTCCGGTCGCCGCTGGCCCCGACCAGCGGGCGGATGACATCCTCGATGGCGGCGGCGACCAGCTCCGGCGGGCGCGCCGCATCGATGAGCCTGAGCTTGCCCTCGTCGCGGTAGTACCCGATCAGGGGCGCCGTCTGCTCGAGGAAGACGTCGATCCGGTGGTCGACGATATCCGGGCGGTCGTCCTGCCGGTGGCGCTGGCCAAGCCGGTCCTGCAGCGATTGGCGGTCAACCTGCAAATAGAGGACGGCGTCCAGCGGACGCTGCAGCTCGGCCAGCATCGCGTCCAGGGCCTGCGCCTGCGGCACGGTTCGGGGAAACCCGTCGAGGATGAAGCCGGCTTCGGTATCGGGTTCGGACAGGCGGTGCCGGATGATGTCGACCACCAGCTGGTCCGGCACCAGCTCGCCGCGGTCGAGGTAGGAGCGGACTTGCTGGCCCTGCGGCGTCCCGGCCTCGACCTGCGCCCGCAGGATGTCGCCCGTCGCGATCGCCGGAATCCGGTATTTCTCCGTCAGCAAGGCCGCCTGGGTCCCCTTGCCCGATCCGGGGGGTCCGAGCAGGACGAGATCCAGGGCCATGGCTACTTGCAGGGAAACCCGATGGACTCGGCATAGGCGGCGGCGGCGGCTTCCTGGCTGATATAGCCATCGTGCGCCATTTGGGCCAGGACGTTGAACTGCCGAGCTCGGGCTGAGCACGGATTGCTGTAGAGGTCGTAGTAGGACGGCGATTGGGGGAGGCCGGCGAGCATCGATGCCCGGGCCAGGTCGAGCTGGGCCGGAGGGCGCTGGAAGTAGACGGCGGAGGCTCTGCCGATCCCGTAGGCGCCGTGCCCGTAGTAGACCGCGTTGAAGTAGTTCTCGAGGATGGTGTGCTTGTTGAAACGTGCCTCGACCTTCAAGGCGAGCAGGAGGTTTTCCGGCTTGCGCCAGCCGTCATCGTCGTTGTTCATGTAGACGACCTTGATCAGCTGCTGGCTCAGCGTGCTGCCACCCTGCAGAGCCCGATGCCGGTAGACATCCGTCAGGACGGCGCGGATCAGGCCCTGGGTATCGATGCCGCTGTGCTGATAAAAACGCTCGTCCTCGATCGCGATCAGTGCCTCGCTCAGTTGATCCGGAATGTCGTTGAGGCGGACTCGCGTCCCGCCGTGGTCTTTGAGGATGGCATCGACCCGCCTGGGCATGTCGTCGACGGAGGGGGTCAGCAGGAGCCCGATGGCGGTCGCGATCCCGAACAGCGCCGGTAATCCCAGGGCCACCGCCACGACCACGGCAACCACCCGCTGCCGTCGCGTCCCTTGAGGGCCCCGCATTGCGGGACGATTGTAGTGTCGCGCGGCTCAAAGGCCGGCCGGTCGCGACCCGTTCGTGACGCGCCGTCCACGAGTTGGGCCTGAATTGCCCGTAGCCAGCGGTAAAATGGTGGTGTGGCGGAGGCAGCAGGCACGATGAACGACCGTAAGGGGACCTGGAAGGTCAAGGCGGGGCTGGCCGAGATGCTCAAGGGTGGCGTCATCATGGACGTCGTCACCGCGGAGCAGGCCAGGATCGCCGAGGATGCCGGCGCCGTCGCGGTGATGGCCCTGGAGCGGGTCCCGGCGGACATCCGTCGTGAGGGCGGCGTCGCCCGCATGAGCGATCCAGCGCTGATCACCGCCATCATCGAGGCGGTCACCATCCCGGTGATGGCGAAGTGCCGGATCGGGCATTTCGTCGAGGCCCAGATCCTGGAGTCGCTCGGGGTCGACTACATCGACGAAAGTGAAGTCCTGACGCCGGCCGACGAGGAACACCACATCAACAAGCATGTTTTTAAGATCCCGTTTGTCTGCGGCTGCCGGGATCTTGGTGAGGCCTTGCGACGGATTGCGGAAGGCGCCGCGATGATCCGCACCAAGGGTGAGGCCGGCACCGGCAATGTCGTCGAGGCGGTCCGCCACATGCGGGCGGTGACGAGCGCGATCCGCAAGCTCCACGGGGCCGGCCCCGAGGAACTGGTGATGGAGGCCAAGCGCATCGGCGCACCGGCCGACCTGCTGGAAGAGACGGCTCGCCTCGGTCGCCTGCCGGTCGTCAACTTCGCGGCGGGCGGCATCGCGACCCCGGCCGACGCGGCATTGATGATGCAGCTGGGTTGTGACGGGATCTTCGTCGGCTCGGGCATCTTCAAGGCGGAGAACCCTTCTGCGCGTGCCAAGGCCATCGTGGCGGCGACCACGTATTTCGACCGGCCGGACATCCTCGCCGATGCTTCGAAGAGTCTCGGCAAAGCCATGCGGGGGTTGGAGATTGGGGCGATCCCCCAGGAGGAGCTGCTCGCCGGCAGAGGCTGGTGAGCGCCACCCGCCGCCGCGTCGGCGTCCTCGCGTTGCAGGGCGATTTTCGGGAACACCTGGCCGCGCTGCGCGCCTGCGAGGTCGAGGGCGTTCCGATCCGGCTCGCGAGCGAGCTGGAGGCAGTCGACGCTCTGATCCTGCCGGGGGGTGAAAGTACGACGATGGCGCACCTGATGGAGCCGGCGCTGAAGCAATCGATCCAGCAGCGCAGCGCAGCCGGGATGCCGGTGATGGGCACCTGCGCCGGCATGATCCTGATGGCACGCCAGATCGAGGACGGCCGGCCGGACCAGGAACCTCTCAAGTTAATGGACATCACGGTGCGCCGCAACGCCTACGGCCGGCAGATTGATAGCTTCGAGGCTGAGGTCGAATCGCGCGCAATCGGCGGAGCGGGCCCGGCGGTGTTCATCCGCGCTCCGCAGCTCACCGATCGTGCCACGGATGTCGAGGAACTCGCCCGCCATGGGGACCAGACGGTCGCGGTCAAGCAGGGCAACCGCCTGGCGCTCGCCTTCCATCCGGAGCTGACGCCCGATCGGCGCTGGCATCAGTACTTCCTGTCGCTCGACGGCAAGACGAAATGACGCTCAAGGTCCGCCCGGCGCAGTTGAAGGACCTGGCCGCCATCGAGGCGCTTTACCGGCAGCAGGTGCGGGAGGCGGAGCGCACGCCACTGAAGCGCCAGTTCGCTTCCACCCGGCTCTGGTTCCTCTTGAACAGCACCTTCTCCTCGATCCTGCCCATCACCTCGACCGCCGACTACGTTTACGTGATGGAAGACTCTCGCCGGCGCTCGATCCAGGGCTTCGTCCAGGCCGAGACCGCTGCACTGGGCCCCAATGTCTGGCAGATCCTCAATCTCTGCCTCAGCTCGGACCTCGACCGCTTCAATGACGGGACCGCGTTGCTCGACCACCTCTTCAACGAGGGTCTGAATCGCGGCGTCACGAAGTTTGTCGTGCGGGTGCCGGTGGATGACCCGGTGGCGGATCTCTTCCGAGCCCGCGGCTTCACCGCCTATGCCACGGAGCATGCCCTGCTCAGTGAGACGGTCGCTCCGAGGCCGGCGCCGGCCCTATTGGGCTGGCGGCCGATGCGTCGAGACGATGAGCTGGGTCTCTACCTTCTTTATTGCGCCACCACTCCCAAATCCGTGGCCGCGGTGGAGGCCGCGAACTTCGCCGAGTGGCGCCGGAGCTTCGCCATCGGACTTCGGGGCGCTCGAATACCACGCCGCGCTGGCCAACCGCGCTTCGTCGTCGAGCGGGTCCAGGTGGTGGGCTGGATGAGCCTCGTGCCGGGCGGCGGAGGCCGTCCCCACACGCTGGGCCTGATGGCGACGGGACAACCGCCGGAGCTGTGGGCGGCCTTGCTTCAGCGGTCACTCGCCTACGTGGCGCAGCATCATCCGGGGGCGGTCTGGTGCAGTCTGCGGCATTATGACGAGGCGGGCATTCGACTGCTCCGCGGCGAGGGCTTCGAGGTGATCGCCTCCCAAACGCTGATGGTGCGGGAGTTGCCGTTGAAGGTCCCCGCCCGAATGCGGGTAAGAATCAAAGACAAGCGACTGGTACCGCAATATGGCTGAAGCAATGCAGGAACTCAGGCGATCCCACAACGGTCTGACTGACGCCGACCCGGCGGAGCTCGACCTGCTCTTCCAGGCGCTGCCGCCGCATCTCAACCGCGCGGTCAAGCGCCTCGATCACCAGGGGCTGCTGCTGGAGGTGGTGCTCGACCTCGGACGCGAGCCGGAAGCGCGCTTTCCGGACCACGAGGTCATCCTCGACGACACGCCGGTCACCTCGGAAGATCTGGAGTTCGTTGCCACCCGCGTCGGCTCCTTCGGTGACGACAATCGGGCCGGCATCGAGCGGACGCTGCATCGGATCTCGGCTATCCGCAATCGCAGCGGGCAGATCATCGGTCTGACCTGCCGTGTGGGCCGGGCCATCACGGGAACGATCGACATCATCAAAGATATGGTCATCGGCGGAAAGAGCATTCTCTTGCTCGGCCGCCCGGGAATTGGCAAGACCACGATGCTGCGCGAGTGCGCCCGCGTCCTCGCCGATGAAATGAAAAAACGCGTCGTCATCGTGGATACGTCGAACGAAATTGGCGGCGATGGCGATATTCCGCACCCTGGGATTGGCCGCTCGCGCCGGATGCAGGTCCGCACGCCCGCCTTGCAACATGCGGTCATGATCGAAGCGGTCGAGAACCACATGCCACAGGTGATCGTCATCGACGAGATCGGTACGGAGCTCGAAGCCGTCGCGGCGCGCACCATCGCCGAGCGCGGGGTGCAGCTGGTCGCGACCGCGCACGGCAACTCGTTGGAGAACCTGCTCGTCAACCCAACCCTCAACGACCTCCTTGGCGGCATCCAGACCGTGACGCTCTCGGACGAAGAGGCGCGCCGGCGTGGGACGCAGAAGTCCGTGCTCGAACGCAAGTCGCCGCCCACCTTCGACGTGCTGGTCGAGATTCACGACCGCGATCGCCTGGCCGTCCATCAGCCGCTGGCCGAGGTGGTCGATGCGGCCTTGCGCGGGACCCTCAAGCCGCCGCAGATGCGGATCCGTGGCGCCGACGGCGCCATCATCGCCAGGATTGCCGAAGCGGCGCCGATGCGAACGGCGGCCGTGCGCGAGCCGCTGGACGCGCCGCGGTCACGCAGCCTGCACGAGACCGTGTCGGTCTTTCCGTACGGCGTCAGCCGCAACTACCTGGAGCAGGCGATCAATGAACTCAAGGTTCCGATCCGAGTCCAGAACCACATCGAGGAGGCGGACTTGATCGTCACGCTGAAGAATTACTACCGGCGCAAGGACTCGCCACTCAAGGAGGCCGAGGCCGAGGGCATTCCGATCCAGGTGCTGAAGAGCAACACCATCACCCAGATCAAGAATGCGCTCAGCCGCGTCTACCAGCTGGACACGCCCGACCCCACGGAGTCGGCGTTGCAGGAAACCCTGGAGGGCATCAGCCGTGCCAAAGCGACGAATTCGATGGTCGAGCTCTCGCCGCAAAACGCTTACGTTCGCCGCTTGCAACACCAACTGGTGGAACGTCACGAGCTGACGGCACGCAGCGCCGGCAAGGAGCCAAACCGCCGGCTGCGCATCTATACCACGGCGGACTGAACTCGCTATAGTTCAGCCCAGCGTGGAAACCGCGGGGAAGCCAGGCGGGTTCTTCATCAGCTTCGAGGGGCCTGAGGGCGGCGGGAAGTCGACCCAGATCCATCGCCTGGCCGCATCGCTTGCCGAGCAGGGTTATCCGGTATGGACGACCCGCGAACCCGGCGGCACCAGGGTGGGGGAGATGATCCGTCCCATCTTGCTCGGCCAAAAGCAGATAACGATGACCCCCTGGTCGGAGGCGTTGCTGTTCACCGCCGCGCGGGCCCAGCATGTCGAGGAGGTTATCCGCCCGCGGCTGACGCGCGGCGAGCTGGTGCTTTGCGATCGCTACACGGATTCGACGCTCGCCTACCAGGGATATGGGCGTGGGCTCGACCTGGAGACGCTGCGGCGGCTGCAATCGCAGGCGACCGGTGGTCTTCAACCGAACCTGACGATTTTGCTCAACCTGCCGGTTGAGACGGGCCTGTCCAGGATTCCTCGCCCGGCGCAGGATCGGCTGGATCGCGAGACGGCGACGTTTCACGAGCGCGTCCGTGCCGGCTACCAGGAGATGGCGGCGGCTGATCCGCGACGCTGGCGAGAGGTGGATGCGGCGGCCGACGCGGAACAGGTCGCCCAGCGCATCCTGGGGCTGGTGAGCGACGCGCTGCAGCAGGCCGGCGTCCGCCCGGCGGAGCGGCGATCGGCATGAAGTTGCTGGTCGCGGTGGTGCACAGCGAAGACGCCTCGGCGACGATGGATGCCCTCAATGACCGAGGCATTTCGGTGACGCGTTTCGCCAGCTCCGGTGGATTCCTGCAGCACAAGAACGTGACGCTGATGACGGGCATCGACGACGATCGGATCGAAGAGGTGCTCGCCCTGATCAAGGAGAACTGTCGGACTCGCAGCGAGTTCATGAACCCGATGCCGCCGCTCGTCGAGCCAGGTGACTTCTTCGTCCCCTACCCGGTCGAGGTCCAGGTGGGCGGCGCGACGGTCTTCATCGTCAACGTCGACCGTTTCGAAAAGCTCTGATCCCCGGTCTCGGCACAGCCCTCAACACCGGTACGGTCCTCGTCGGCGCCACCATCGGCCTCACTCTCGGGCGGGTCATCCCTGCCAGTCTTCAGCGGTCCATCCGAGCCGCCATCGGTCTTTTCGTTGCCGTGATCGGCATTCAGATGGCGCTCAAGACGCACAATCCGTTGGTCTTGCTGGTCAGCGTGCTGCTCGGTGTCTTGCTCGGAGAGTTGCTCCGGCTCGATGACGGCGTCCAGGCAATCGGATCCTGGGCGGAGCGCCGCATGAGCCGCGGCGGCGAACCCGGGCGCGTGAGTCTGGCCTTCATCACCACCAGCTTGATCTTCTGCGTCGGCCCGCTGACAGTGCTCGGCTCCTTTCTCGACGGCACACGCGGCGACATCACGCTGCTCGCCATCAAGTCCACCCTCGACGGTGTCACCTCGATCGTGTTTGCGGCAACCCTCGGGTGGGGGGTGATCCTGTCAGCCATCAGCGTGCTGGTGGTCCAGGGGACACTGACCCTGGTCGCCTTCCTCGTTCATGCCGGCCTGTCTGACCTGGAGACCGCAGAGCTGACCGCCGCTGGGGGCATCGCCGTCCTCGGGATCGCGGTCGGGCTGCTGGAGCTGAAGACCATCAAGGTCGCGAACTTCCTGCCGTCCCTCGTGGTCGCGCCTCTGCTCGCGGGCATCCTCCATGCCTTCGGGGCGCTCTGACGGATAGACTTAGGCAACTCCGATGGCGAGGTCTCAAGCGGGCGATGGGCGGAGGGTCGACTGGATCGCCGCCGGCCTCGGCCTGGTGCTCGCCGTCGTGATTCAGCTGGTGGGAGGAACGCTGCTCTTCGGGAGTCACCGCGGCCAGCTGGTCTCACAAGGGCTGCTTACCCTCGCCGCGCTGCTGGCCGGAGGGTTCCTGGCCGGGTTGATTGGACCCGTCGGGGGCTCCACCTGGAACGGGGTCATCGTGGCTGTCGGCTTTATCGTGGTGGCGGAGCTCGCCGGGGCCATCGGTCCGGTGGGACCGCTGGGATCGGCCGTCCCCGACACCCTCGGGTTGGTCATCGACGACGTGCTCGTGCTGACTGGCGGTACGATCGGAGGTCTGGCCGCCGGCCTCGTCCGGCGGCGCACCGCGCGGTAACGAAAAGACGGCACGGCGCGTTCGATCAGCAACCGGCGTCGTTGAAAGCGGAACCGGATCATCGAAAAGGAAGTAAGAGGATGCAGGTGGAGAACGGATCGGTCGAGGCGCTCGGTTCGCGGATCGTGGAAAACGTCGGCCGTGTACTCGTCGGCAAGGCGGCGGAGATCGAGCTCTGCGTCATCGCCTTGCTGAGCCGCGGCCACATCCTGATCGAAGACGTGCCCGGCGTGGGCAAGACCATGCTGGCCAAATCCCTCGCCCGCTCGCTGAGCTGCGGCTTTGAGCGATTGCAGTTCACCCCCGACCTGCTTCCGTCGGATGTCACCGGAGTGAACATCTATAGCCCCTCGACGCAGCAGTTCGAGTTCCGCCAGGGTCCGATCTTCACCCAGATCCTGCTCGCCGATGAGATCAACCGCGCCACACCCAAGACGCAGTCGGCCCTGCTGGAGGCGATGGAAGAGAAGCAGGTAACGGTCGACGGCACCACCTACCCGCTCGCGCTTCCCTTCCTGGTGCTCGCAACCCAAAACCCGGTGGAATTCGCCGGCACCTTCCCCTTGCCGGAGGCCCAGGTCGACCGTTTCCTGATGCGCGTCAACCTCGGCTACCTCGACGTCGCCCACGAGGTCCAGGTGCTCGATCGCTTTCAGCGGTCGTCACCGATGGACCAGCTCGAGCCGGTGGCGTCGGCCGACGAGCTGCTCGCCGGCCAGAGGGCGGTCCAGGAGATCTACGTCGACGATCAGCTGAAGGAGTACATCGCGCGAGTCACCCATCGCACCCGGTCGCATGCCGACATCGGCCTGGGGGCGAGCTCGCGCGGATCGCTGGGCCTGTTTCGAGCCGCGCAGGCCCGGGCGGCGCTCGAGGGACGCGACTATGTCACCCCGGACGACGTCAAGACTCTGGCACAACCGGTGCTGGCCCACCGCCTGATCCTCAAGGCCAATGCCGAGCTGCGCGGGCTGACGCCGGCGAAGGTGCTGACCCAGATCCTGGAGACGGAGCCTGTGCCGCCGCCGACCGTCGTCTCGCGGTTCGGACGGCGAGTGGCGAGCTAGCGGCGGAATTCCATGCGGCTGCCGCGCCTTCCCCTGGTCACGGCGCTCGCGCTCCTGTTTTTCTTTGCCTACATCACCGGCATCCGGCTGGCGTACAGCCTGCTCTACGCCTTTCTCCTGATCTTCGTCGTCAGCTATTTCTGGAGCAAGCTGGCCGCCGATAACCTCTCGATCGCGCGCACCAGCCCTGAGGGGCAATACCAGGTGGGGGACCACTTCGAAGAGCAGTTCACCATCGAGAACCGGTCCTGGATCCCGATTCCGCTGATCGAGCTGACGGATTTCTCCAATCTCCCGGGCTACGACCCTGGGCGGGTCTTCAGCCTGAAAGGCCGGCGCACGCGCCGGTGGACGTCCCGCGGTCAATTCAAGCAGCGCGGCCTTTTCACGTTTGGTCCGGTCGAGCTACGCTACGGCGATCCTTTCGGCCTCTTCACGCGCTCGCTCCGCGTCGCCGGCAGTCGCTCCGTGGTGGTCTACCCGGTCGTGCGACCGGTCGGATCGCTCGATGCGCTGGCACCGAGCACCGCCGGCGACGAACAGCTGCGCGGGCGGGTGCTCGACATCCCCCCCAATGCGACCACCATCCGGGAGTACGTGCCGACCGACAGCGTGAAGCGCATCCACTGGGCCTCCTCCGCCCGGCTGGGCCGGCTGATGAGCCGCAGCTTCGAAACTCGCGAGGGCGGCGATGCCTGGATCGTGCTCGACCTGCAGGCCTCCGTCCACGCCGGCGAAGCGCCGGAATCGACGCTCGAGTACGCGATGAGCATGGCGGCGTCCATCGCCGATGCGGCGTTGCGTCGCGGCGGCGCCATCGGCCTCGTCAGCAACGACAGCCGGCTCAGCGTGATCGAGGCGGCACGCGGCGAACAGCAGCAGAAGAAGCTCTTCGAGCACTTCACCCTTGCCCAGGCGGATGGCACCGTGTCGCTCGCCACGCTCCTCAACTCGCAGCGGCAGCAGTGGCGGCATCGCGGCGGGCTGATCGTGATCACGCCCTCTGCCGACGAACAATGGCTCGAGGCGTTGCTCGACTTGGGGGTGCGCGGCCAGCGCAGCCTGGTCGTCTATCTCGATCCGCGTGGATTCGGCGGCAGCCAGCCGTCGCTGGCGCCGGTCGGTCGCTGGCGGCAGGCCGTCAACTGGTGGATCATCCGTGGGGCTGAAGAGTTGGAGCTCTCGCCGGAGAAACGGGTTGCTGCAGGTTAACCCCGGGACGATCGTCCTTCTGGCGCTGGCCGCGATTGGCGGGGCGTGGGCCGCCGGCCTGCTGCGACCGCACTTTGAGGATGGCCGCCTCACGATTCGGGCCTTTCGTGCCCGCCGGGTGCTTGCCACTTTTGATTTCCGCGACACGGGTCTGCTGCTCCTGCTGGCGCTGATGATGGGCTGGGCGGTGGCGGCGGCCGTCGAGCGGTCCGGCTGGGTACCGGATACCGAGGGCCGGCTGGTGCCGGCGATGGCGATCACGACGCTGCTCGGATGGGTCCTCATCGTTGCGGGCATTTCACGGCTCGCCTACCTGCTCGCCGCTTTTCCGGTGACACTCGCCTCGCTGCTGTTCTTGACGCCGTCGCCTCTCCTCAGCGGCCGCGTCCGCGGAGCCGCCCTGGTCAAGTGGCTGCAGGCCCTTCCCGATCAAACCAACCTTCTGCTCCTGATCGGTTTGCTGCTGATGTTCGCCCTCACGGGATTGTGGACCAGCTGGTGGATCTTTCGCCGGCGCAACGGGCTCGTCGCGCTCCTGCCCACCGGCACCATCCTGGCGGTAGAGATCATCAACGACACCATTCCAGGCCCGGTCTTCTTCACCGTGGTCTGGCTGGCCGCCGCGGCGTCGGTCCTGCTTCGGCTCAACTTCGTGGCCCTGAAAGAAGGATGGCGGACGCGTCGCGTGCCGCACGCGGCGGACACTGGCTGGACCTTTGGAGAGGTCGGCATCGAGGCGACCGTCGCCATTCTGGCGATTGCCTTCCTCATCCTGCCCCCGCTCAGCAGCGACGACATCAGCGGCGTGCTCATCCCCGGGATCAAGAACGCGGACTTCGTCCACCCGTTCGGGATCGGGAGTTCGTCCCAACCGGGCGCGACCGGATTCGTCGGCTACAGCGACACGGTCCGGCCGGGCGCCCAGCTGACGGCGAAATCCAAGACCGTGATGCTGGTCAGCGGTGACAGCCCCACCTTGTATCCCTACTGGCGGGGCGCCGCGCTGGCCGGATGGGACGGGATCCAGTGGTACGACCTTCCCTCAACGCGGGACGTGCCGGTCCGCCAGCAACCCCTGCTGGCCGCGCACGCCACGCTCCCGCGTGATGACCTGCCGCCGACCCAGCGGATCCAGGTGTTGCACACCACCTTCCGCGTTTTGGTCCCACCCGGGGATTTGAACAACAGGGTCTTCAGTGCCGGTGAGGTCATCTCGGTGGACAACCAGCCCACCAGCGTGCGTGGGATCATGACCTCGGTCGGCACGCCACTGACTGGTCCGCAGCCCGCTCTCGTCAACGTCGCCGGCGACAATGCCCCCACCGCCACCTTCGACACCGTCGACAAGATCCAGTTTGCGAAACGGCTGCAAGCGGGCTTTAGCTATACGGTCACCGAGGCGGTCCCTAACGTCGACGTGCAGGACCTGCAAGCCGCCGGCGCCGACTACCCGGCCTGGCTCGATCCGTACAAGACCCTCTACCAGAACGGCCGCATCGCCCAGGGCAGCGGGCGTGATGCGGAGATCGCGGCCCTTGCCCAATCGATCGTCCGCGCCGCCAGTGCCACCACCCCCTATGACCAGGCCAAGGCGATCGAATCGTGGTTCATCGAGAGGGGGCGATTCACGTATGACCAGAAAGCGCCGAAGGCTCCGGCGGGCG
>Ga0209011_1000559_pt1 | contig 14048 bp, 8 predicted proteins | sample BlaSpr_A8_OM1_M3_FD_187986 | JGI IMG/M metagenome (GOLD analysis project Ga0209011, IMG submission 187986) | Forest soil microbial communities from Thunder Bay, Ontario, Canada - Black Spruce, Ontario site 2_A8_OM1_M3 (SPAdes) (version 2) | ecosystem: Environmental > Terrestrial > Soil > Boreal... | reverse complement strand
CGAGGCGATCCTCGGCAGCAAAATCTACCTGGGACTGTTCGTGAAAGTCGCACCGGATTGGCGGGAAAATCCCCAAAAGGTGCGCGAACTCGACTGGCGTTACCAACTGGAAGGGCTTGCGGGCGAGCTGGACGACAAAAAATGAGAAACAGATGTCCACGCAGAATCGCGAGCGTAGCTCTCGCCACTGTGCAGAAGCCCAGGGCTCTTAGATTACGGGATTAATACTCCGACGGGGCTCCCTGGTGCCCGTACCCGCCGAAAGACCAGCGCACGCCAAAGGTGGCATAGAGACCATTAGGGCCATTGGTGCGAAGGTCCGCCGTGCCCAGAGACCTGCTATAACGCCCGAGCCAATCCACCTGGTGTTGCGTCGCGCGCAATTCGAAGTTTTTCGGCAATTGGAAAGCGATTCCAATCGAACGATCGTAAGCAATCGGCAGCATGGATGCAGTGTAGGTGAGCTGCGGGATGTTTCTTCCAAAGCTGAATTTGGGTTCGAAGAATAGAAAGAAATGCCGCGCTGGAGTACGGCCCAGCGGTTGAAATTCAATATATCCGCTGAAGAGATAGCGTGCGTAGGCCGTGCACGTGGAAGCTGTCCCGCCCGCACTGGCCGGCTGCGGAAACATGCAACGTCCGAGATCCGGTTCATTGTGCGACGGCGCCACGGAGAAATCCGTATAACCGCGGACCCAGTTATGCGGAAAGAATGTCCGTGATTGTGACGCGAGGTGTGATGCGCGGCCTGATTCGGCAGTGGTGGTCTGCGCATGCGCGGCAAAAATAGAGACACTCAAGAATGCAGTCAAAAGGATAAGAACTCTCTTCATCGGGATTCTCCCAGTTTCCGAGATGCGTCGCAAAGCGAATGGCCGGCCGGTGAAGATTAGTCAAGAATTTATTGAATGAAGCGGCGGTGGACCAAGAGCGTCCGGGTGAGAACCGCTGATCCAGTCCGGGTTGCGAAGTGTGAGGCACCGGTTGGGCGGATTTTACACGAATTTGGGGGCGCGGGAAAAAGAGAAATGCACTAAGGTGCGGCGGTCAGGCTAGCGGTTCGGCAAGTTTTAGTCAGGGGCAGCGATTCCCAGGGATTTCATCTTGCGGTAGAGGTGGCTGCGCTCCAGGCCAAGAGCCGTTGCCGTCTGCGTCATGTTCCAGCGATGCTCCTGCAATTTCCGCAGGATGAATTCCCGCTCGTAGGCGCTGCGAGCTTCGTGCAGGGTCGAGTAAGGATGGTGGGGGCTTTCCGCCGCGCCGCGGAAGAGTTCGGGCGGGAGGTGTTGCGGCTCGATACGCGCCTGGGGGCAGACTATGACCAGCCGCTCGACGAGGTTTCGCAGTTCCCGGACATTTCCAGGCCAGGGATAGCGGATGAGGATTTCCATCGCCGAGTCACTGAGCTCGCGCGTTTTCTTACCGTAGGCCGAGCTGAATTCGCTTAAGAAATATCTTGCCAGCGTGGGGATGTCCTGCCTGCGGTCGCGCAAGGCCGGCACGTAAAAGGGAATCACGTTAAGGCGATAGAAAAGATCCTGGCGAAAGGCGCCGCGCGCGATTTCCTGTTCGAGATGCTTGTTCGTTGCGGCGAGGACGCGCACGTCAACGCTCAAGATTTCGTTGGAGCCCACGCGTTCGAAGCGCTGTTCCTCGAGGACGCGCAGAACTTTCGATTGCGTGCGGAGGCTCATGTCGCCGATTTCATCGAGGAATAGCGTCCCGCCGTCGGCTTTTTGAAATTTTCCAATCTTGTCTTCCGTCGCGCCGGTAAAGCTGCCCTTGATGTGCCCGAAGAGCTCGGACTCGATCAGCTCCTCGGGAATCGCCGCGCAATTAACTTCCACGAAAGGACCCTTGCTGCGTAGGCTCGCCGCGTGCAGCGCGCGCGCAACGAGTTCCTTGCCCGTGCCGCTCTCACCGTAGATTAGCACCCGGCCGTTGGTCGGCGCGGTGACGGCAATCTGCTGGCGCAGAGCCTTCATCGGAACGCTGTCGCCGATAACCTGGTAGCGGTAACCCAGTTCGCTGCGCAGCAGCTGGTTTTCATCTTCGAGGCGGCGCTGCTGAATGGCGTTGCGAACCAGTACGATGATCTTCTCAAGAGAAAGGGGTTTCTCGATGAAATCGAAGGCGCCGAGCTTCGTGGCACGCACGGCTGTTTCGATTGTGCCGTGACCGGAAATCATGATGACCGCGGGCGGCCGCGTGGACGCTTGCAAACGGCTTAGCGCTTCGAGGCCGTCGATCCCCGGAAGCCAGACGTCCAAGAGAATGACCTCGAAATGGCCGGCGGCAGCGCGCTCCAAGGCTTCCTCAGCGGAACCCACGGCTTCGACGTGGTAGCCCTCGTCCTCGAGAATCGAAGAGAGAGATTCACGAATGCCAGCCTCATCGTCCACGACGAGGAGATGCGGTCCAGGTGTCATCGAGTCGCGTCCGATCCATTGTGGTCGGCAAAGGATGCGGGCGTCAATTCCGCGACGGGAAGTTCAACGAGGAAGCGCGATCCTACCGGAAGATTGTCCTCGACGTGGATACTGCCGCCGTGTTCGGCCACGATGCGAGCGGCGATGGCGAGGCCGAGTCCGGTTCCGCGGTCCTTGGTCGAGAAATGCGGCAGGAAGAGTTTGTCCTTGTCTTCCGGCGAAATGCCGGTGCCGGTGTCCGAGACGCAGATCACCACGGTTTCCGCATCGGAATGGGCCATGGTCGAAACGAGGATTTCCCGGAACGCTGAGTTCTCCAGAGCCTCCGCGGCATTGTCGATGAGATTCACGACCACGCTGCGGAGCAGGCCGCCGTCGGCGCGCACCGGCGGCAGATTCTCGGCAAGAGTCGTCTTGAGCGTGATGCCATCAAGCCGTCCGGAGAATACTTCCACGGCCTGATGGACGATGATGTTGGCATTGGTGGGCACAAGCTTGGCGGTAGGGAAGCGCACGAATTCCGAGAACTCGTTGACCAGCGCGGCGAGGGTGGAGACCTCCCGCTCGATCAGGCGTGAACATTCTTGGACCAGCTTGGCCAATTCAGAGTGACGTGTAGCTGCCGATTGGGAGGGGTCGCTGCGCTCAAGGAATCGCAGCAGGCGCTGGGCTGAAAGCTGAATCGGTGTCAGCGGATTTTTGATCTCATGAGCGATTCGCCTCGCGACTTCCTGCCACGCCGCCGATTTCTGTGCGCGGAGCACTTCCGTCAGATCGTCGAGGACGAGGACGTATCCGGTGTTCGCGCGGCGCGGTCCCAGGGAACTCACCGTGACGGCGAGGTGCAGCACACGTCCGGCGGCGACCGTCTCGATCTCCCGGGAGACCACTCCCATGCGCAGGGATCTGCGCATCAGATAGTGCACGATGCGAGCCGCATCCGGCCCGAGAAGCTCTTCGAGAGAGTGATCGTCAGCGCTGCCTACGTCGAACATCCTGGAAACGGAAGTATTCAGGCGAAGAATGGCGCCCGCGGCGTCGAGCGAAATAACGCCCGTGGGAATGTTTTCAAGAACGGTCTCCATGAGCTGGCGGCGGCGCTCGAGCTCCTGCACCGCCTGCTGCAGGTTTCGCGTGAACTGATCGATTTGCGAGCGGCTGTCGCGCAACTGCGTGGTCATGGTGTTAAAGGAGCGCACCAAGATTCCCAACTCATCCTGAGCTTGCTCCGGGACCTGGTAATCAAAGTTGCCGGATGAAACTTCCCTCGTCCCTTCCGCAAGGGCCTGAATGGGAACAGTGACCTGCTTTGCCAGAAACAACGCAACCCACATGACCGCGGAGAGCAGCAGCACGGTGAAAAGAAGGAGAATCAGAAGCATCTGCCGCTTCAGCGCGCGCAGGTCCTGCTTTTCCTGGTAATACTCGCGCGTCTGGGATTGAATGGCCGTCAGCCGCTCGATAAAGTCGGGGCTCGTACGATATCCCGCAACGACGAATCCTCCAGCCTGGTCTTCCTGTAAAGCCGGGACGCGAGCCGCGAAGTAACCCCTTCTACCGGCTGCCCAAACTTCTACTCCACTCGGCAACGATCGCAAATACTGTCCTGGAACATCTGGTTGCACGCAAATCGCGCCGGTGCGATCTTCCGCCTGGTCATCACAGACGATGCCGCCCCGGATCACTTTGCCGTCCCGATCCAGAATCCAGGCTGCATCCGCGCCCTTCGCAAATACATGTTGCAGGAAATCTGCGTTCGGACGAGTTGCCTCCGCCCGTGCCTGCAAAGCCATCCCGCGAAGCCGCGGCAACTGTGCCCGGCCCAGATCTTCCATGAGTTTCTGTGTCTCGTCCGAGGCGATCTCGAGCGGTCTGGGGAACCACAGCAACAGGCTGCGATTGATCAGCGAGTAGCTAACGATGAACATAAAGATGATCGGCAGAAGGGAAATGGCCATTGCGCCGACAACCATCTTCGTCTTAAAGCGAGCGCCGAGTTGATCTCTGCTGCGCTCCGCCCAGAGTCGCAGAGTGGTGCGCGCGAGGATGAGGCCAAAGACGAGAAAAGCGGCGGTGATAAAACTGGAGACAGCGTAGAGCACCATCACCGCGCGCCAGCTCTTCGGCTCGAATGGCACGTTCAGCGACCCGAAGGTGAAGACGGCGGCCAGGAGCAACGTCAGAAGTATTCCGCCGATCGCGAGACCCCAGCGCTGTTTGTTGTCCAATCGGCTCATGACTCGGCCCTCATCAACTCGCCCGTTGTAGCGTACATCAGAGCGGGAGAGCCGGACGTGCCGCCTGTGCCGCGGACACTTTTCGTCGGTAGCGTCGGGTTATGAGCAGAATAGGTCCGTGTTGTTCGTGCAGACATCTCTCTGGCACGATAGCCAGCGTACGGAGGCAAGTCAAGATTTCTACCTGTCCTCTCCTCAGGACCTGCCCTTCCGGGCAGGTATTAGCCATTTCAGAACGGCGCGCGAAATTCTGGCTACCTTCCCCTTCCGCATTTGTTAAGGTGAGCGCTGGGTGCAAACCCGCTTGGAGTAATGTGGATGTCCGTCCGTTTGGGCGAAATATTAGTTAAAGAAAGCCTGATCACGCAGGACCAGCTCCAAAAAGCGCTGGAGTTTCAGCGTGCCAATGGAGGCAAGCTGGGAAGCTGCCTGACGAAGATGGGCTTCATAACCGATGATGACATCACCGGCGTGCTCTCCCGTCAGTACGGCGTTCCTTCCATCAACCTGAAGTATTACGAAATCGATCCCAACGTCATCAAGCTTATTCCGCAGGACACGGCATCGCGCTATCAGGTCATCCCGCTGTCGCGCGTCGGCTCCGTTCTCACCATCGCCATGACGGATCCCACCAACGTCTTCGCGATGGACGATATCAAGTTCATGACGGGGTTCAACGTTGAGCCGGTAGTGGCCTCGGAATCGGCCATCGGCGACGCCATCACGCGCTTTTATGGCGGCTCGTCAACGAATCAAGAAGAGATCAGTAACTTGATGAAAGACCTCGTTGATGAAGACAACGAGCTGGAGCTAGCCGCTGAAGAATCGGAGCTGGACACCGCCACGTTGGAGAAGGCGGCGGAAGAAGCTCCCATCATCAAGCTCGTCAACCTGATCTTGACGGATTCCGTGAAGCGCGGAGCCAGCGATATCCACATCGAGCCTTACGAGCTCGAAATGCGAGTCAGGTTCCGCATTGACGGACAACTTGCCACGGTGATGACCCCGCCTTTGCGCCTCAAGGACGCGATTACCAGCCGCTTGAAGATCATGGCGAAACTGGACATCGCGGAAAAGCGTTTGCCGCAAGACGGCCGCATCATGATCAAGTACAAGGCTGATGGCAAGAAAAAGGAACTGGACTTCCGCGTTTCGACCGTGCCCACCCTCTATGGCGAAAAGGTCGTTATGCGGTTGCTGGACAAGGAAAACCTCCGGCTGGACATGACCAAGCTCGGGTTTGAACCTGAGTCGCTGAAGAAATTCGAACGCAACATCTTGAAGCCCTACGGCATGGTGCTGGTAACCGGTCCAACCGGTTCGGGTAAAACAAACACGCTTTACTCCTCCGTCGCGACGTTAAATACCGTTGACACCAACATCATGACCGCGGAAGACCCGGTCGAGTTCCAATTGGCAGGCATCAACCAAGTGCAGATGAAGGAGCAGATCGGCCTGAACTTTGCGGCCGCGCTGCGCGCGTTCCTCCGCCAGGACCCCAACATCATTCTGGTGGGCGAGATCCGCGACTTTGAAACGGCGGAAATCGGTGTCAAGGCCGCACTCACCGGCCACTTGGTGCTATCCACGCTGCACACCAACGATGCGCCTTCGACCATCAGCCGCTTAATGAACATGGGTATCGAACCATTTCTCGTGGCCACATCGGTGAACCTGATTTGCGCCCAGCGTCTCGTGAGGCGTGTCTGTGTAAACTGCAAGGAAGAGCTGGAAGTCCCTCAGCAGGCATTGATCGACGCCGGCTACACCCCCGAAGAGGCCAAGACCACCAAGATCTACCACGGCAAGGGCTGCAGTACATGTAACAAGCGCGGCTACAAGGGCCGCACAGGTCTTTACGAGGTCATGGAAATTAACGATGAGCTCCGCGAGTTGATTCTTGTTGGCGCTTCGGCACTGGAACTGAAGAAGAAGGCCATCGAGCAGGGCATGATCACGCTGCGGCGCAGCGGTTTGATAAAGGTTGCGCTTGGACAGACCACCATGGAAGAAGTCCTGCGTGAAACGGTTTTATAATATTGAAGGTGACAGATGCCGGGAATCACGCTAAGTGAATTGCTGAAGAAGATGATCGAGATGGGAGGCAGCGACCTCCACATCACCACGAACAGCGCGCCGCGCGTGCGCGTCCACGGCCGGCTCCGGCCTCTCGACATGCCGCCGCTGACGGCAGCGGACACCAAGTCTCTTGCTTATAGCGTTTTGACGGATGCGCAAAAGCACCGCTTCGAAGAAAACCTGGAACTGGACTTCTCCTTCGGTTTGAAAAACCTGGCTCGCTTCCGCGGCAACGTTTTCAATCAGCGGGGAGCCGTCGGCGCCGTTTTCCGTACGATTCCATGGGAAATTAAAGGCTTCGACGCTCTTGGATTACCGCTGGTCGTCAAGGGATTGTGCGACAAGCCCCGCGGACTCGTCCTCGTGACCGGACCAACGGGCTCCGGCAAGTCCACCACGCTCGCGGCCATGCTCGACAAGATCAACAGCGAACGTGAAGAACACATGATCACCATCGAGGATCCCATCGAGTTTCTTCACAATCACAAGAAGTGCCTGGTGAATCAGCGCGAAGTCCATGCCGATACCCATTCCTTCGCGAATTCGCTTCGCGCCGCCCTTCGCGAAGACCCCGACGTCGTGCTCATCGGCGAAATGCGCGACCTGGAGACCATAGAATCGGCTCTTCGCATCGCCGAGACTGGCCACTTGACCTTCGCCACGCTGCATACCAATTCCGCGTCTTCCACCATCAATCGTATTATTGACGTTTTTCCATCGCACCAGCAGCCGCAGATTCGCGCGCAGCTTTCCATGGTGCTCGAGGGCATTCTTTGCCAAGCACTGCTACCCCGCGCCGATGGCCGCGGCCGCGCCATGATCATGGAAGTGCTCATGCCGACGCCCGCCATCCGCAACCTGGTCCGCGAAGACAAAATTCACCAGATTTATTCCGCGATGCAGACCGGTACGGGTCAAACGGGCATGCAAACTTTTAACCAGGGACTTGCGAACGCTTACTTTCAAAAATTGATCACTCTGGATATGGCCCTCTCGCGTTCATCGAATGCCGATGAATTGCAGGACATGATCAACCGCGGAGTGTCAACAATGGGAGGCGGGAACAAGGCCCCGGTGTCTAGCAAACGCTAGGAGAATCGAAATTGGCTGAACGGCCATATGCGCAAGAATTTGAAGGATTGAGGAGGCAAACAAATGCCGGACTATAAATATCAGGGAACCAGCCGCTCCGGCGGCAGCGTCAGCGGGGTGATGACCGCCTCGAACAAGACCGAACTGGCGAGCCTGCTGAAGCGACAGCAGATCACCGCCACAAAAATGACCGAGAAGGGCAAGGAATTTAATATGCCCACTTTCGGCGGCGGCGTGAAGGCCAAGGAACTCGCGATCTTCACGCGCCAGTTCTCGGTCATGATCGACGCCGGTCTGCCGCTCGTTCAGTGTCTCGAGATTCTGGCGAGCCAGCAGGAGAACAAGTTCTTTCAAAAGGTCCTGACAGGGACGCGTGGCCAGGTCGAAGGCGGCGCCACTCTTTCTGCCGCGATGCGCAGCTCGCCGAAGGTTTTCGACTCTTTGTACGTAAACATGGTCGAAGCGGGCGAGACCGGCGGTATTCTGGACACCATTCTGCAGCGTCTCTCGACGTACATCGAAAAGAACGTCAAGTTGCAGCGCGCCGTCAAGTCCGCCCTTGTCTATCCGGTGGGTGTCTTGACCGTCGCCGGCGGCGTGATCACCCTGCTGCTCTGGAAGGTCGTGCCGATTTTCGCCACGTTGTTTGCGGGCCTTGGTGTGGATCTCCCGTTGCCCACGAAAATCGTTATCGCTCTCAGTAATTTTGTCGGCAGCATTTTCGGCTTGCTCCTGCTCGTGGCCCTCGGGGGCGCCATCTTTGGTCTGAAAGTCTGGTACGGCACTTCGCAGGGCCGCTTCGTGCTCGATACCATCGTCCTGAAGCTTCCGGTCCTTGGCATCTTGATGAGAAAGATTGCCGTCGCCCGGTTTACGCGAACGCTTGGCACGTTGATCTCCAGCGGCGTCCCCATCCTTGAGGGCCTGGACATCACCGCCAAGACCGCCGGCAATGCGGTCGTCGAGAGGGCTTTGCAAAAGGTGAGAAAATCACTCGAGGAAGGCAAGTCGCTCACCGAGCCTTTGAAAGAATCCGAAGTGTTTCCGGGCATGGTCACACAGATGATTGCCGTCGGCGAACAGACGGGCGCGATGGACGCCATGCTCCAGAAAATCGCTGATTTCTACGAAGAAGAAGTTGACGCGGCAGTGAAGGACTTGCTGACCGCTCTCGAGCCCATCATGATCGTTGTTCTCGGCGTGGTGGTCGGCGGCGTGGTCATATCCATGTACTTGCCCCTGTTCTCGCTCATCGGCAAGCTGAGCTCGATGCACTGATCGGGCTTCCGTCCGCTCGGCATAGTCCTCTTTGCGGAAGACGGGGAAGGTTCTCTCCGTCTTCCGCTATTCCTGCCTGGACTTGGGGATGCCCGGATGCCGGAATGAAGGCGCGGGCTTGCAATGGATAAAAGCTTCGCAACAAGGGAATGGCTGGACTGGTTGACGCGTGTTCGTCTGCTGACGATCACCCTCATCCTGACCATTGGAGTGGTCTGGCCACAGTATATCCCGGGCTTCAGCACCAATCGCTTTTTCCTGCCGCTCATCATCTTCTGGATCACTCTCGGAATCCTCCACCTCATCCTTTTGCGCTGGCTCCCGCAAGCGCGGTGGCATGGCGGACTGCAGGTCGCCGGCGATGTAGTGATGATTTCGCTGCTGGTGTATTCCACCGGCCTGCAGGAGAGTTATTTCATCTTGCTCTATCTGCTGGTAATCATTGTCGCGAGCATCTTGTTCTCCCGGCGGATCGCTTTTCTAATTGCGGCAACCTGTTTTCTGCTCCTTGCGGGCATGACCGTGCTGGCTTATGCGGAGAAGATTCCGCGCACCTTCTCCACCCTGCCCACGACGGAGAGCCTTCGCACCTGGCTCGTCATGAATCTTCTGGGATTTCTTGCGGTGGCCTATCTGGCCAGCCTCCTGGCCCAGTCTCTTCGCAAGAAAGGCGTGGAGCTCGAAGAGAAGCGCGAGGAACTTCTCAGCCTTCAGGACTTCACCGAAGATATCATTCACTCGATGCGCGGTGGTTTGATCACCACGGACCTGGGTGGTCACATTCTTCTGCTGAATCGTACCGGCGAGGAAATCCTCGGACATCGCTTTGCTGATTTGCGCGGCAAGAAGCTGCAGGAACTGAATGTGGATTTCTGGCTCCCCGGTCAATACGAAAATAGCGAGCGGCTCTCGCTCAGGAAGGAGATTGATTTCCGTACGCCTTCCGGGGATATCCGCTATCTCGGCATCAGTATTTCGCCGCTACGTTCGCGCGACTCGGAGCGTGATGGTTACGTTTTCAACTTCCAGGACCTGACGGATCTGCGTCGGCTGGAGCAGGAAGTGGCGACCAAGGAGCGCATGGCCGCCCTGGGGCGTCTTTCCGCGGCCATCGCCCACGAAATTCGGCAGCCTTTGACGGCCATGGCCGGCGCGGTCAAGGAACTGGCTCGTCTCGTACCGCTCGAAGAAGACGAAAAGCATCTTGTCAATATCGTGAGCAGGGAATCCGAGCGGCTCAACAATATCATCACCGACTTTCTCAACTATTCTCGAGAGAAGACCTACGAATTTCAGCATGCCGATGTTCGCGGCCTGCTCGATGAAACCCTGTTGCTCATGGAGAGGAAACCGGAGATAGGCTCCAAGTATCAGATTGTCCGGGCATTCAACGGAATGGAATTACGCGCGCGCGTGGACGCCAACAAAATCAAGCAGGTCTTTTGGAATCTTTGCGACAACGCGCTCCGGGCGATGCCGGATGGCGGCACCCTGACCGTGAAGTTGGAACAACGCCCGTTTTGGCTGCGCATCGCCTTTCAAGACACGGGTATTGGGCTCGACCCAAAGCAAAGGGCCAAGATTTTTGAGCCTCTGCAATCGGGTTTCGAGGGCGGCACCGGGTTGGGGCTGTCGATTGTCTATCAGATCGTCCAGGCACACAGTGGAAAGATCAGCGTCATATCCGAGAAAGACCGCGGTGCGGAGTTTATCATCGAGCTGCCGCGAGTTGCGTGAGGCGTTATGCAAGGAACGAAAGCCGCAGTCAAGGAAACGGTGCGAGAAATGCCCCATATTCTCGTCGTCGACGATGAGAAATCGATCGGGGAGCTGCTGGAGATCACCTTTCGCAAGGAAGGCCACCGGGTTGAAGTGGTGCACAGCGTGGAGGCCGCGAAGCGCAAGCTCGAATCGCAGATCTTCGACATCATCATTTCGGATGTCCGTATGCCTAGGGAGAGTGGAGTAGATCTCCTAAAATTCGCCAAGGAAATTGCCCCGGGATCGTTCTTTCTCCTGATGACCGCACTGCCTGCCCTGGATACCGCCATCGCCGCACTCAATTCAGGCGCCGACCGGTATGTCATCAAGGGCGACTCCTTAGTCGATCAATTGCGCCTCGCCGTGCATGAAGTGTCCGAGAGCCTGAAATGGAAGAAGGAAGCTGGATATCTGCGACGCGAGATCCGGCGGCTCACCGGGCTGGACAATATCATCGGACAGAGCCCGAAGATGCGCGCCATCTTCGACATGATCCAAACCGTCGCTCCTCAATCGAGCCGTGTTCTCATTACCGGGGAGAGCGGGACAGGTAAAGAACTGGTGGCTCGCGCCATTCATGAAAACAGTGTTCGGGCGGAGGCCCCTTTTATCACTATCAACTGCGGCGCGTTCCCGGAGACCCTGCTGGAATCAGAGCTTTTCGGTTACATGAAGGGAGCTTTCACCGGCGCTAACGAGAACCGCCAGGGCCTCTTCCAGGCTGCCCATGGCGGCACCCTCTTCATGGATGAGATCGGTAACATGAGCCTCACCATGCAGGTGAAGCTCTACCGAGTTCTTCAGGAAGGCAAGGTCCGCCCGATCGGCAGCACGGAGGAATCGGACGTGGATGTCCGCATTATCGCCGCTACGAACAAGGAGTTCGAAAAGGAGATTGCGGAAGGCCGCTTCCGCGAAGACCTTTATTATCGCCTCAGCGTGATTCCCATACAGGTCCCGTCCTTGCGCGAACGCCGCGAAGATATTCCACTCCTCGCGCGCCACTTCCTGGAGCGCTTCCGTAAGACGATGGAAAAACCCATTGAAGCCATCTCGCCGGAAGCGATGACGCGGCTGGAATCCTACGATTGGCCTGGAAACGTTCGAGAACTGGAAAACACTCTGGAACGCGCCGTGGCTCTCGAATCGGGCAGGGAAATTTCGCTGCGCGTCCTGCCCGACCGCATCGCGGGCTATGCAGGAGGCTCGGCCATCGGTGTCTCCTCGGGACAGGATGGCGAGTTTCCAGCGGAAGGCATTGATTTCGAGAAGGAGATCGCGGAAGCCGAGCGCCGCTACCTCCAGCGGTCGCTCGAAAAATCGAGCGGCGTAAGAACACGGGCGGCAGAACTGCTTAAAATTAGCTATCGCTCCTTCCGGCATTACGCTAAGAAACACAACATTTAGCCCGTCTTGTACCTTCGCTGGCTGCGGTTACGTAGAAAAGAGCGGCCCGTTCAACCGTGCCCGATTGACTAAGCGTCGCGCAACGCCATGTTGTGCTTCGCTTCCGGGCATGGGATAAAAGGAATGGCGCATCGCGCAAGACCCACTCCAGAAGGAGATCCGCTGTTCGTGTTTGACCGCATTCTACGCGTCCTGCTTACGGTTCTGTTGATTGCCGGCCTGTTTATGACCGCGCAGAACGCTTACTTTCTGCGCCTCGCCAAGAACGAGTACGGTCTGTTTTGCACGCTTCTGAGCGTCGCCGTTTTACTTACCCGGCTCCGGCATACCCTGCGGGACCTGGCCATCCTGCTGCTCTCCACGGTTGCTCTCCTGGTCATTGCCAGCCGCCCGGATCACTTCCGGCCTGGAGTTCCTCTGATTTTGAGCATTCTTGGCCTCGCCAGCCTGGCGGTCCTCGGGGTCCGTCTGTTCTGGTGCCGCGATGCCTCTCGCGGGATGCTCTTCTGGGGATTCGCCGCCAGCTTTGCGCTGGTATCTTCAGGCTGGGTGCTCCCGGGGTTGCTCGCATGGGGTGCCAGAGCCAATCCAAAATCCTTTGACCTCTACCTTCTGTCCTTCGATGCCAGCCTGCGCTTCCAGCCCAGTTTTGCGCTGGGCGTTGCGTTCCTGCGCTGGCCTCTCTTTGGCAAGGTTTCGACCGCGTTTTACATGGGGATCCTCTGCCTGTGCACGCTGGTATTTGCGGATCATCTCCAGCGCAACGTGAAAAAAGCTGTGGCCATTTTTTCCGCTTTTTTCTGCTCCAGTTTCATTGGCATCCTCTTCTTCAACCTTTTTCCGGCGCGCGGACCTTTCTATTTATTCCAGGCCGATTTTCCCAGGCGTCCGCTCTCCCTCGACATCATTCGCCACCTCCACTTAGAGCCCTTGAACGTCCCCGGATATGCAAACGCCATGCCCTCGTTGCACATGACCTGGGCGCTGCTGGGCTTCTGGTATTCGCGCAACGCGCCATTGTGGGTTCGCCTGGTGGCCTCCGCATTCCTGGCCTTCACGATCTTCTCGACTTTGGGGACCGGGGAACATTACCTCGCGGATCTCGTGGTAGCACTTCCATTCGCCCTCATGATGCATGCGCTTTGCGCCTTCTCCGCTGGCTGGACAAGCCTCTGGCGAATTCGTTCCGTTGTGTTTGGCGCGGCGGCCGCTATTCTGTGGATGACTCTGCTGCGCTTCCAACCCGGCTACTTCTGGGTCACTCCTTTTACCCCTTGGGCTATGATCGTGGCTACCATCACCGCCACGTTGTTCTTGGAGAAGCGTCTCGCTGAAACCATGCAGGCGGGGGAAGCGTCCTATGCAGATGCCGGAAGAAACCCGGCACCTGTGGCGGCATCTGTGGCCGCGCTCGCTTCGGACGCCCCCAGGGTTGAGTTCCATGGTTAATCTCCCTCCCTGTGGAATACCGATGGAATCTGCCCCTTTCAGTCCATCAACAATGACAGAAAACGTCACTTTTTCGCGTTATTCTCCCCTGCAGAGTTTGTTCTTCCCGCAGACGGCTTTCAAGATCCGAATAACTGTATTAATATCAATATGTTATGGAAATGTAGCTACACTACCCTTCGCTCGCAGATTGGCCACCTCGTTGCACTATCTCTGTCGTGCTCTGGCACCATAAAATTTCTCAAGGAGATCTAGCATCATGAAGAAGCAAAAGGGTTTCTCTCTTATCGAGTTGCTGATCGTCGTGGCGATCATT
>Ga0209011_1000558_pt1 | contig 14061 bp, 11 predicted proteins | sample BlaSpr_A8_OM1_M3_FD_187986 | JGI IMG/M metagenome (GOLD analysis project Ga0209011, IMG submission 187986) | Forest soil microbial communities from Thunder Bay, Ontario, Canada - Black Spruce, Ontario site 2_A8_OM1_M3 (SPAdes) (version 2) | ecosystem: Environmental > Terrestrial > Soil > Boreal... | reverse complement strand
GCAGTCCCGGTACGCGTATCCAGAATCCGAACCGGCGTCAACGGATGGTACTGATCGGGAGGTGGCAAACAGGTATTGCCAGGGCCGTATCCGTAGCCGTAGCTCGTAAGGCTAGCCCCTGACAGGTTAAAGGTGTGCGACGCCGCAAAACTCAGCACGAGGACCGCGATTACAAGTGCTCCGGGGATGACGACTGAAGGCCTAAGCCTCTTCTTGAACTGCAAGGTACCCCTCCTTTGCTCCGGTCGAATCCGATCCTTAAGACAGCCCAATGCTCGGGCACCCGAATCCCTTCCCGTAGGACGCTACGCTCGGGACACTAGCACCCGTGCATAGGAGAAGTCAACGCAATTGGACATTATGACCGAGAGTGCAGATCCCCGCCTCTATCTGTGACCCCCAAACGTTTGGCAGGCACCTATTTCGTTGACCGCCATAAGCACAGGCGGTCCACTGCGCCCGCCCACGTACAGGGCGGCTGCCTTTCCTGACAGTGAGCAGGAGTTGACGGAGCGCATAACCTTCTCTATGGTTGAGGCTGTCTTCGCGGGTCTAAAGGCAGGAGGAGAGATTCGCTCTTGGGGGCAAAAGAATTTTCGGCGTCCCGTGGCGAGCGCATCGTCGTTCATAACGTGCTCGTATCCGCGGGCACAATGTCGGCTGGGGTGCTCGGCTTTGCTTTTCAAGTCGTCATCACCCATCGCGTGCTGCCGTCGGAATATGGAGCGATCTTCGTCGTGATGACGCTGCTGACACTGGTAGGGCTTCCCGCCAGTGCATTGACGCTGATGATGGCTCGAGAGGCAAGCCGCGATCGGGCCAAGGGTCAGCATGCTTCGAGCGCAGCTATGCTGCACGACGGCAATCGAATTCTTCTGTTGGGCGGCGTCGTCATCGCCGCGGTTGCCCTTGTCGCGTCGCCCTTGCTCAGTGGCTTTTTTGCAGTCCCAATCGACTTACTCGTCGCGGGGTCGGTCGGGCTTCCATTTGTTTTTGCGCTGCCACTCCTTGTCGGCGACCTGCAAGGCGAGCAACGATTCCTCGCGTTATCGTCGCTGGTTTTCGGTCAAGCCGCATTCAAGCTTGTTGCGGCGGTCATTCTCGGAATCGCCTTCGGAGCCGTCGGTATCGTCCTCGGCGTATCGTTCGGAAGCGCCGTCAGCTACGCCGTGGCGCACCTCCTCCTCCGACGCAAACTCTCCATCAGGGCCAGATGGCCCTGGCAGCGGCCAGCGATCGGGTATCTTGGCATTCTTCTTCCTAGCACGCTCGCGCTTGCCGTTTTATTGAGTTCGGACGTCCTTCTCGTCAAGCACTTCTTCGCCCCAGGTCCAGCCGGCGAATACGCGGCGGTAGTTGCCTTGAGTCGCGCGCTCTACTACGCTGCCGCTGGAGTCGCAGTCGTCCTTTTTCCCAAAGTTATCTTCCGCGAGTCTCAGGGCGGGAGTGGTTCGCCGTTGGTCTGGTTATCGGTCGGCCTGGTGATCGCCGGTGGGATTGTGGGACTCGTGGTGCTCACGATCGCTTCGAGTTTTTTCCTGTCAGCTTTCGCGGGTAGAGCCTACATCGGCGGCGCGGCCTACCTGCCCTGGTACGCAATCGGGATGACCTTGCTCGGCGCGGCAGCAGTGTTGATTGCGACCCACCAAACCGTTGGTCGGCGAGACTTCTTGGCCATTCTGATTCCACTTGCCGCGTCGGAACCGATTGCTATTCTGTTTTTGCACCGGAGCCTCACGCAGGTCGTGCAGGTCGTCGACATCTTTATGCTGGTTCTCGTCGTTGCGCTCGGCGTCCTATATCTAGGTCAAAGGTCAAACGCCCAAACGATTGTGCTCGGCCCGAAACGCGAGATCGGTGTCGGAGCAGGGCCATTGGAGGCGACGTCATAAGCATCGAGATCCTCGATCGACCGCCAGATCGGTTGACTGTTCCGTCGGGGAGCGAGTTGACAAAGCCCGGGACCCGCCTGTCGGTCATCGTGCCTGCTTATCGCGAGGGAAAGCACATCGCCCAGAACCTGCGGCGCCTGCTAAGCGAGCTGGACGAGTTGGGAATCACGTATGAGGTGATCGTGGTCTCGGACGGTAATACCGATGACACCGTCCTCGAGGCTGAAAGCGTTGTTTCGCCAAACATCAAGGTGGTTCAGTACAACGTCAACATGGGGAAGGGCTACGCCCTACGGTGCGGCGTTAGCCGCTCCAGCGGCGAGCTGATTACCTTCATCGATGCCGACATGGAACTCGATCCACGCTATATCAAGCCATTCCTTGCAGTCATGAACGGCTTCGATTGCGATGCCGTCATCGGCTCGAAGCGGCATCCGATGTCCAACGTGCACTACCCGTTATTTCGTCGATTTCAGAGCTGGATATACCAGCTCCTTATTCGCTTACTCTTCCGCCTGAAAGTGCGGGACACTCAAACGGGTCTCAAACTGTTCAAGCGGAGTGTTCTTGCGGAAGTCGTCCCCTTGCTGGCGATCAAGCGGTTCGCTTTTGACCTCGAGCTGCTTGTTGTCGCCCGCACGCTTGGTTACCGCAAGGTAATGGAGGCACCAGTCATCCTCAGCTATCGATTCAATAGCACCGTGAACCCAAGCGCCGTTTGGCATGTCCTATGGGACACGGCGGCAATCTTCTACCGACTTCACATTCTTCGGTACTACAGCGGACGCCCTAACGCTGGTGCTGGCGAGCCTAACGACAAACCAGGACACGCCTCAAACTCCTAGCAGTGCGAATTCTGATCCTCAACTGGCGCTGCCCGAGTAATCCTCGGGCGGGCGGGGCTGAGTTTTTTACACACGGCGTTGCTCGCCGACTCGTCGAACAGGGCGACGAGGTTGAGTGGTTCAGCGGCTCATTTCCAGGTGGCTCAGATTGCGAGGAGGTCGACGGCATCCGCATGGTTCGTGGTGGGACGCAGTGGAGCGTCCATTTCAGTGCCTACCGTCGTTACCGGAAGAGCTTACGGGAAAGGTTTGATGTCGTCATCGACGAGATCAACACCATTCCATTCTTTACGCCAATCTGGGCGCCAATTCCTTGTTTCGTGTTAATTCATCAGTTGGCGCGAGAGGTGTGGTGGTACGAAAGCAAGTTCCCATTGAGCGCTCTCGGGTACGTTTTGGAGCCATGGTACCTAAAGCTCTACAGACGTGTGCCGAGTTTCACAGTCTCAGACTCGACCCGCAAAGACCTGCTGCAACTTGGATTCTCCGCGCCAATCACTGTTGTCCCCGAGGGACTTGAAAAAGCCGCATTTAGCAAGCGGGCCAAATCAAGCCGGCCTACGTTTATCTACGTGGGTCGGGTGTCCCCCTCAAAACGCGTGGAAGACGTGATTCTCGCATTTCAGAGCTTTCATCATATGTTTGATACCGCGCAGCTTTGGCTCGTTGGCGACGGTCCGCGAGCTTATCGTCGGAAGCTGCTTCAATTGGTCGATCAGATCGGTCTTACGTCCGATGTCGAGTTCTTGGGACATCTTGACAATCGAGATAAACACGAGAAAATGGCGCAAGCCCATATGCTGCTGATGACCTCCGTTCGCGAGGGATGGGGCCTGGTCGTGAGCGAGGGTAATGCGGTCGGAACTCCCGCAGTTGCCTACAACGTACCGGGTCTTCGGGACTCAGTGGTCCACGAAAAGACTGGACTACTAACGGAAACCTCCCCGACAGCTCTGGCATCAGCGATGATCCGACTTTGGCGTGACCCAAAGCTATACGATCGGCTCGTTCGAGAAGGTTCGAGAGTCGTCACGAATTTAAGTTTTGATCGGGCAGCTGAGCTCATACGCAGCGAACTCATCAGGGCTACTGGCAGCGCTGGTTCGGCTTTGGTTGGAACCGCGAGCGACTCGAACCGGTGGACGGCCGAATAGTTGCAAGTGGTCACTGTTCCTCGGTCGAGCGGGCAACACGAAGCCGGCGATTTTTGCGAAGCCTACTGAAAGCGCGATGACCCCTGAGATTTTGGCTGTGAACGGGGAGATTAACCAGCTCGAAGATGCCTCACAACTGCGCTCATTTGTACCGGGAAAGCCCGGGCTTTCGGCCACGCTTGCGAATGTGGCTCTAATGCGCCAAACCTTTCAGGGCTGGATCTGGCCTTCGGTGTTGGCTAAAACCAGCGCCGTACTCGCACACGACCATTGGCTTTTGCGACGAGCAAGACGCAAACTTGAACGGCATTGCATCATTCTTCGAACCCGGAAAGGCGACGTTCGCATAAAGGCACCACTCCTCGATTTCTGGCCCGCATTTGAGATCTTCGGGCAGCGTGAGTATGATTTCTCGTTCATCCGCTGGGAGGGAGTGAACCGCGTCGTCGATGTCGGTGCCCATGTTGGCGCTTTTTGCCTGTGGGTATCGCAGAGGGCCGATTGCGTTGTTTTTGCCATAGAGCCCAACCCTATTGCTACTAGCCTGTTTGCCGAGAACACGGCAGGCCTCCGAGACAGTGTCAGGCTTAAGCAGGTTGCCGTCGCTGGCTCAGTTGGCCAACGGATGTTCTATGACCTCGGGAGTCCGAGTACATCCTCACTGTTGGGTGAGCCGTCTCGCAGCATTGGCTTTCAGGTTGACACCCTGACCTTAGATGACGTGATTGACGAGAGTGGATTCCAGCAAGTTGATCTTCTAAAAATGGACATCGAGGGGGCTGAAAACGAAGTGTTTCGAACCGTCACCGATCAAACCCTACAGCGGATCAGGGTCGCCATGGTCGAGTGCCATCCTCTGGCGGGTGCTGATGTTGGGACAGTCGCTCGGCGGCTCGCGCGCTCCGGCATGCGGGTTGCTTGCCTCGAGCGCAAGGCGCCTCTAGTGGTGGGGTGGCGTCATTCGGAGGAGACCGCAACATGACAAGCCCGCGCGGCCGGAAAACTAGACGGCAATTCAGCAAGGACCGAGGCCATCCATTACTTAAGGCTGGAGAACTCTCGACGCGAGCACGGTCAAGGTGAATTAATTGTCAACGACAAGCGTGTTTGCGGAGGCGCGGACCGTAACGGATCTGAATGAGTGCTTCTTTTACCACACGATTGATCTTCCTGGTTACGGACTTGTCGAAGGCGAGTGGGACCTGAGGCGCGGTATCCGCGCTTACCTGGGTAACGTCAGTTTCAAAGGGAAACGCGTGCTCGAACTTGGTACAGCCAATGGTTTCGTTTGCTTCCACATGGAGCGTGAGGGGGCGCAGGTCGTTGCCTACGATCTCTCTGACGAACAAGACTGGGATGTTGTGCCATTTGCTCAATATGATCAGAGCGACTTCCTTCGTCAGCGCAGGGACCACATCAAGAAGCTGAACAACGCTTTCTGGCTCTGCCATAGGGCGCTCGGGTCCCAAAGCAAGATGGTTTACGGGGACGTCTATTCAATTCCTCGGGAGATCGGGTTGGTGGATGTCAGCACGGTTTGCTCAATCCTTCTGCATGTCCGCGATCCGTTCTTGGCCCTACAGCGGGCTCTAAGTTTGACTCGGGAGACGGTGATCGTGACAGAGCCGGCAGGATTCGTGGGCTTCCCAAGTCCCCTCCTCGGCTACAAGCGCCTTCTCCCACGGCAGCTTGCGGCTCCGCCTCTAAGGTTCCAGCCGGACTGGCGTACGCGTGAACCAAGAGAAACCTGGTGGCGTTTCTCTCCCGAGACTATCCGGCGGTTCATAGGAGTGCTGGGCTTTGAGAAGAGTCAGGTCACCTATCACTATCAGAGAGGCCGACTGGGAACGCTGAGGTTCCCGCTTAGGCAATTCACGGTCGTCGGCCATCGAACAGTTCCACTCGCAAGTTCCTGAACTGAGACTGACCATCCCGAGCGTTGATGTGGCGACCTGGCCCAAAGCTCGCGTTCCGGAGCCGATAGGAATCGAGGAAGGCAAAGAGTCTCCACGCCTGGCGCGGCACCTACCAGTTGTCGTTCCCCCTCTTGTGGTTCTCGCGGTCTGTTATCGGATCTTGTTCTCCGCAGAAGGCATTCCCCTTCACGGCGATATGGGGTTTCCGCTCACGCTTCAACGCTACGGCGACTGGTTTCAGAATATGTGGAATATCCATGGCAATCAGTCGAATCTAGAACAGATCGACCGGCTTCTGTTTATCAAGCCGGTTCTTTTCGTTCTAGGACTGCTTCACGCCAGCCCCCTTGTTCTGGCAAAAGTTCTCGTGATCGGATTGCTGCTGCTCAGTGGCCTTACCGCCTTCATTTTGGCGCGTGCTTTGGTTAAAGCCTTGGTCCCTGACGCCCAGCCATGGGTGAGTTCTCTTGTCGGCGCAGCAGCCGGTACGGTCTACGAATTTGGGCCATCGGTGATGTACCTGGCCAGCGCCTACTTTTACCTGCTGGCCTATGCCCTCGCTCCGCTTCTAATTCTGTTGATGTTCAGAAGCGCCTCGAGAAAGCGCCTGTGGTGGCTCTCTGCGGCGACTGGAGGCTTACTTTTTTCCATAGCGGCGGCTTCTCCGCAGCACACTGCTTTCTTAGGCTTGGGACTGTCCTGCCTGGCAATCATTGTGATGCACCGCTATGGCGTACGTCGGGGCCTACCTGGTGTAGCCCTGTTCTTCATCACCTTCATAGCGTCTTCGCTGTATTGGATCGTCCCCACCGTTCCGTTGGCGATCAACGGATCGCTCTCGCCGGGGTATCTCCCCAGCTGGGAGGACACCGTAGCGTTCTCCCGCAACGCGACATTAGCTAACGCACTTACGGGCTACCCAGAATGGCTGGTCTGGTGGTCACCCGGTAGGTTCTGGCCACCGGCCGTTCTGACAATTCTTAGTTCATGCCGATTCATACTTCCGGCTTGCGCCCTCCTGGTTGCGGCGTATGCCTGGAGGGGCTGGGTAGTCCGCTCGGCGGCAATTGTTGGATCGGTTCTAGTCGTCGGTTCCATGGGAGCGGCATCCCCCCTTCAACCAGCGTATCGCTTTGCCATGTTCCACATCCCCGCCTTAAGCAATATTGGTTGGTTCATTCGCGCGCCTGAGAAATTCACTGGATACCTTTGGCTCGTCTTCGTTGTGCTTGGCGTGGTCGGGGCTGCGCTCATCCTTCGGCAAAACCGCTCCAAATTGGCGATCGCTCTAGTGCTCGTGATTCCTGCCGCCGTTTTCGCCTCAACGCTGCCCAAGAATCTAGCTGGATTCGGCGACAAATATGTTCCGATCTCCGTTCCGAAGGAGTACTACCAAGTTTCTCAAGAGCTGGCTAGCATGCCGGGAGCAACACTCTGGCTCGCACCCTACTACGACGCGACAAAGGGGCTCGGCGGCAATCTGGCATACACGTGGGCTCCGGACAAAATGGCACCGGGTTTCATTAGGGATTCCCTGCCCGGGAATACGTTCGCTGCGTACAACTTCACCAATCCTTTTGCTCAAGAGTATGCCTACCTCTACTCGCACCCCGAGAACTTGAGCCGGAAGCTCGCCGCGCTGGGCATTGCGAACATTGTCTTAGCTGACGACTTAGTCGGTGGTCATGCTGGCTTTCTTCGCCTCCAGGCGTATCTGACAAGCGATCCGTCCATCGTCTTCGTGAAGAGAGTAGGTGCTGACCTCTATGTCTACACGCTACTTCAGGGCTCCGCTGCAACCACCAGTCCATTCATAGCGGTGCAGGGCGGCCGAGCTTCCCAGGAGGATATTTACCGGCGCTCGTTTCTCAACATGCCGGCAGCGCACCTCGTTTACGCCGAGCAGCAGGCGGATCCGAGTTGGATGACAAACCCAAGCCAATCCAACCGGCTGCCTTGGCTACTTGACGATCGCTCCGACATCGACGTGGCCATGGATAGTTTCGCCCAGAAGTATGGTGTCAGCTTCACGGACAAGCCCGACAGTTCACAGCTTCTTGGAGGGTGGGGACGAACCCTGACGGCCATGCCCACATCCGACTTCTGGCCGTGGCACGATTACCTAACAGGCTTGCTGGGGGTGCCCGACGCGTGGGACTTCGATTTCGGCCGAGGAGTGGTGTATTCGGCCTCCAAAGGAGCCACGGTCAAACAAACCGTACAGGTTCCTGCTGGCAACTACGAACTCTTGATCAGGGCCCTCACTGGTGCGCGCAGCAGTACGGTCGCAGTCTCTATTGGCGGCCTGAGACGATATGTCCCGCTGAATTCTCCGATTCAAAGCAGCCTGCGCTGGTTTGACCTTGGACCGATCGCGTTAAGCAATCCCGCATCTTCTGTAGAAATCCAGAACGGATCCGACCAAGGAATCGTCAACATGGTCGCCGTCGTGCCTGCCACCGAGTTTCGCAACGAGCTGGGCCGCGTTCGCAACCTCTTCCAGACGGACGGCCTTTCTGTTGTAACTCATGATCTTGTTAACCAACCGACCAACCAGTATTTGCCCGCCGACGTCTACAAAGTCTCGGGCCAAGGATCCGTTCGTCTCATTGACCTTCAAGATGGATCGGTCGCTGTTCCATCGGACGGCTTAGTGAGAATTGACCGACCTGGCACCTTCGCTATCGCGCCCATTGATGCCAACCTCGCGCTGCTTTCGATGAATGGATCCGACTGGGCGCAGCCTCAAGCCTCGGTCGACGGATTCCGAGCGCTCGGATCGGACGCCTGGCAAGAGACGACTCTAGCCGCAGGGAGATCCTCGTACTTACGGTCGCCAATAGTCACGCTACCGACCCTTTGCCAGAATATCGTGGCGGCTGGCAGCGTCGACATCGATCGGGTCGGAAGCCTCTCAGCAAATATCCAGTTCTGGGGCCCAACAGGCTCCTTGATAGGAACACATCAGATGGTCGCCGCCAAGACAGGAAGCCTTGTCGGTTTGAATGTCGGTGGAACGGCGCAGGTCCCACCCGGGGCTCGACGCGTCGCTGCGGTTCTCGAGGATCGGAACCCTGTCGGAGGGGAGGTTCGCAATCCGGTGGTTCGACTCTTTTGTGCAAACTGGACCAAGCCAACGGCCGCCGGTCTGGGCTTGGCCGGGACGCGCAGGGCGCAGCCATCCGAGGGTTCATTCCTCATCCACGATGCTGCCTACGATCCGCAATGGAGGCTAGTGAGCCATCAGGGCGCGCCCGAACAAGTCGGCGTGCCCGTCGATGGCGCCATCACGCTATTTCCTGGCGCCCATCCAGGCGACGAGGTCGTTTACGCGCCAAACGAGTCGCTTGGAATGGGCTGGAAACTTACCGCGCTGGCGATGAGCATCGTATTGATAGTGTGTTTTCTACTCGCCTATCAGGAGTTCAAGCTCGGCAAGCTGACTAAACGACGGCGAATTTAGTCGGGTTCTATCCACTGCCACGGGTCGGCTGGTTGGCTCCGACCGCGAACACATGCGCTGACCAACCATTAGGGCTGCTGCCGCTGCCTCAGTCTCTTTGGTAACTATCCCCTCACTGGAGAGGTTGCCCTAGAATGGGCGCGTGGCTCAGCTACAAGCTGTGGCTGGCGCAGCGGTGGGGCTTCCGCCGCCGGCTCGGGCCGGGTCGCTAGGGCACAGATGGTAGATGGTTATGGAGACTGGCTGATGGCAAAGAAGGCGGGCAAGAAGCGTCAGGCGCGGCGGACGGTCCGGATGGTGGTGATCCCCCAGCCAGCGCCGAACACGCGCAGCGTCCTTCTCTACACAGGGCCAGGGACGGTAGCGATGCGGGGTCAGGGAAACGTGACGATGATCTGTGGGAATTGCGGCAAGCCGCTGCTGGAAAACATCAAGACCAGTCAGGTTCGAAATCTGGTCTTCCGCTGCAACAACTGCGGCATGTTCAACGAGACCCCGATCTAGAGCATTTCGTCGAACGTGGTGAGGATCTCCAGAACCGTGTCGCGAATATCGACCATGACGACCATCACTGGTCGTCCACGGCGCAACGCTGGCTGAACCGGGAACTCGCCTTGCACGTTCACATGACAGTCTCCGGTCACGCCGGGGGGTCGGACAAGGTCGATCCGCAAAAGTGGTGTCTTGATTGTGAGGTTGACGACGGGGCGTTTAACGAGAAATTGCAGGAACGAAACCCTCCAATTGGATTCCACGCCGGCATAAGGCTGCGGGAGCATGCTTCTGGCGACTGGCACCGTCACGCGATGCTTGTCACGGTCCGAGAGATCCCGGAGCCAGCGCATCGCCCTTGGTCCGCGTCCGCGACGGTACGGCTGATACCGTCGGATTACTGCCCGTTGGTCATCCGGAACACCGGGCAGCTTGGCGTTAACGCCAGTCGTCCAGGTCTTGAAATTCTTGGCCATCGGAAAGTAGATATCCTGCGGGCGCTTGGGTCTTGGCGCGCCAGCGGCCTTAACCTGATCCCATACAAGATCCCACGCAAGATGGTCGAGAGAGGCTCTAAAGTTCTGCACCACATCTCCAAGCGTCAGGCCGCAGTCATCTCTAACCAGGGGGACAGAGGCGGGGTGGACCATGGCTACTGCTGCATCGCCGGTGATCTCGATATCAGCCTTGATGGGGACGGGGTGGGTCTTCGGATCAAACGACCGCTGCAAAGCGGCGTCCAAGGCTTTGAGGTGTTGCTGCGCCCAGTTGAATTTCGCCCAGCTACTTTGGAGCGTGGTTCTTGGCACGGTCTATGATGGCGGCATCATGGCGCGCAAGCCGAAACTGCCGAAGGGCGAACCGACACAGAAGACCGCGACCGGGCTGGAGATTCCTGTTCCGAAACGACGCGACTTCATGGGGAACCTTAAGCGCGCTGCGAAGCCGTCAGATCCGAAGGGCAGCCCGAGCCGGAAGTAGCCGGAACTTCGCTCCCCCCGTTGGCTTCCGGCGTTCCCCGGCCCCGCGCTTGGTGTGCTCCCGATGGTTGTATCGCCATGCGTCCTCGTCCAGATACGACTGGAGCCACTTGGCCGAGACCGAATGATAGACGCCACCTATCCCGCTCTTGACCAGCGACCAGAACCCCTCGATGGTTTGCGTATGCACGTCGCCATCAACGTAGATGCGGGCCGCGTGGTTGATCCGCCGATGCGGGTAGCCGCGCTTGCCCAAGCCTCGATAGACGCCCGCGTCGTCCGTAAAGACCATCGAACCGGGCAGGACGTGTTCCTTGATGTGCGGGTCGATGGCGGGCAGCGTCTCGTCCGCGACGTGTCGCGCCACGAGCTTGCCCTGGCGTTCGACCATGCCGAAGACCACGCGCTCATGCGTGGACTTCCCCGATCTACCCGGATGCTCTCCGAGCCGGTACGACCTGCTGAAGTAGGTCTCGTCCATCTCGACCTTGCCCGAGAGGTGCGCGGGCGTCTCCGCCATGAGGTTGTTGCGGATGAGGTTGAACATGCGCCACGCGGTTTTGTAGCCCACGCCAAGCTCCCGCTCCAACTGCTTCGCGGAGATTCCGCAGCGTGTGCTGGTAATCAGGTAGATGGCATAGAACCACAGATGCAGCGCCGTGGACGACTTGTGAAAGATGGTCCCGGCTGTCGGGTGCAGGTGCAGCCCACAGGCGGTGCAGGTCCACGACTGGCGCTGCTGGCCGGTCTCGTAGCGCCGGAAGCCCCGCTCGACCTTGCAGCGCGGGCAGGTGGCGTGGATGCCATCCGGAGCGTAGCGGGTCTCCCAAAGGTAGGTCAGGCAGGCGTCGTCGTCTGGGAACTCCCGCATGAATTCCATGAGGGAATACCGTGATTCCGAGGCCGTTCCCCGCGTTGGCTGCTTCCGATCTCCCACACCCGTATTCTAGCACAATTCTCTACAGTGAGGGGATAATTACTGTCTCTTTTGCCCGCCCATCGGCCCTCCTCATAGCGAAAGCGTCGGCGACCGATTCAGTCGCCACTGCGCGCCTTACCCTCAATAAGCTCCAGCTCGGTCAAGGCAACATGTGACCAGTCTGGATAGCCAAACGACGACTCGATCTCGTCGGACATGGCCTTATATTCGCTGTCTGACATGGCCAGCAACTTAGCAACCTGGTTAGCGGCGCCTCTGGTGTCGCCCAGCGCCACCCGAAGAACCCCGCGGAGGCCGCGAAGGCTCTCCCGGTAGCATGGCAAGTCGTAAACGATAACCGGAACGCCCAGGGACACGGCCTCCAGGGGCACAAAGCCCCAACCTTCGACGTGGCTTAGGAATAGGCATACGCGGCTCTCGCGTAGCAGACTCCACTTGGTGTCGTCCGAGACAACGCCAAGGAATTGCACGGCGCCGTCGAGGCCTAACTCATTGCGTCTCCGGACAAATCTCGTCCAATTGTCGCTCGTTGCATGGCCGGCAAGACGGAGGACAGCGGTTGGAAACGCTTTGTTCACTAGAAACCATGTGTCAAGCAGATCAGCCACTCCCTTTGCCGATTCGATTCGACCGACATAGACGCCTGCATGCGGCCTCGGCCCAGGCTCTCTCGGACCATTCGGCGGTCGCTCAAATCCACAAGAGTTAACCGACACATTCCTGACGACCCCCACCGAACGAAGCTCATCTGCAGTAGCTGTGGACAACGCTATTACTCGATCTGCTCTGGCGTGTATTTTCCACAGGAGACGACCAACCAGACCTGCTACTTTGTTCGTCAACTCAATTCGAGTGTTTAGATTGGCAAGCACTAAGCGACAGTGGAATAAGCGAGCCAATGCCGCTGCTGCAAACGTCACCCAGGGAATCTCGCTCGTGGGTACGTAGAGTACTCGATGGCGAGCTCGACGAAGCTCCTGCCCGCCGCGAACTAGCAATAGGCCGAAGGCGACTCCCGCCTCCAAGGCCCCGGCAAGTGCGAATCCCCTGTCCTCCAAGCGAGATATCCATTGGGGAATCCGATACTCGATGACGCGAATCCGGCCACTGGGTTGTAGAAAGCTAGGGTAACGATCGACGAGCGTAAGGTCCACATCGCCTCGGATCGACTCAAGAATCGCGTAAGTCCTTCGGAAGCCTCCGTCCCTAATAACACCACCGTTTGGCCGCCACAATAGACAGACTATTCGGTATTCGATCGGTTCGGAAAAAGGCGACCCTACTCCCTTCAATTCTTCAGTTTCTTGCTGGGGCTCGCGTGCCGCAACCTTGCGCTGCGCCTTCGCCTCAATCTGGTGGAGGCGCTCCCGGCTATCCCCGAAGGTCTTCCCCACTGGCTCCAGCTTAGAACCGTAGCACCTGCCCTGGGAGACGGACCGGACCGGGCCGCGAGACGGTCTTGGAGTCCTTCGGTAGGCGGCCTCGCAGCCTAGCAGGAAACCGGAGGGACCTGCGGCGTCACGTCCACGTACACAAAACCGGTGGAGGTGAACCCTCCGGTGTCCGTCACGATGACCTTCAATTGATAGTGCCCTGGCTGGCAATAGGTATGGGAGGCGGCTGCGCTTCCTAATGGGCGGACCACCGTGCCGTCGCCGAAGTCAAACTCGTACCTGGCGATTCCCCGTGTGGCGTTTGACCCCGAGGCGTCGGCCGTTACCGCCAACGGAGCCAGACCCGAATACGTACTTACGGTCAGGTGGACGGTTGGCGGCGGATAGGAGAAGGGTGCCGGAGTGGGAGTGGGCGCCGGCGAGTGGGTCGGAGTTGGCCGCGCGGAGGGGGCGACCACAGTCGGTACCGCGTGATCCTGGGAGGTCGCGGGCAAGGCGCTGGGCGCCGGAGTGGCGGAAGGCGAAGGCACCGTGGAGGGCCTCGTCGCGGCGGCCGATCCGGTTTCAAGCAGAGTCGATGAAATCCGGGTCCCCTTTTCCGCGTCGGCGGCGAACCGCGGGCTCGACGAGACGAACAGCCCGGCGAGCACGAGGACCATCAGTCCCACCGTGGCGTACCGGCGCGAGTGGGCGACCCGCTCGCGATAGGAGGACGCTCGCCGGCGTACGGATGTAATGAGGCCTGGCGTGGCGCCGAGTCCCGTTTCCGGTCCGTCCACGCGCAAGAGCCGTTCGCGGAACACGTCGACCCGCTGGCGGCAAGCTTCGCAGCGGCGAAGGTGGTCCCGTACCCACGCCAAATCTTCCCCATCCAGCCGGTGCTCCAGCACCACACTGGGTGAGATAAGCCTGCACGTATAGTGGTCTGAGCTCGTTATCGCCAAATCCCTTCCCTTGAATTGGAATTCGAGCTGCCGTCTGCCGC
>Ga0209011_1000557_pt1 | contig 14066 bp, 10 predicted proteins | sample BlaSpr_A8_OM1_M3_FD_187986 | JGI IMG/M metagenome (GOLD analysis project Ga0209011, IMG submission 187986) | Forest soil microbial communities from Thunder Bay, Ontario, Canada - Black Spruce, Ontario site 2_A8_OM1_M3 (SPAdes) (version 2) | ecosystem: Environmental > Terrestrial > Soil > Boreal... | reverse complement strand
CCGCGCGGGCAGTCGATGTCGAGGACGGCCCGCGTGGCCTGCACCGTCGGCTTGAGGCGCTCGTGCAATTCATCGAGCGTCGAAGCGAGGTCGACCACCTGGTCGACGGTGTCCTTGGGGCGCTGGCCCGCTCGCGACAGTTCGGAGAGCCGCTCGCTGGCCCGTTCGACGTTCTCGCGGATGCGCGCCAGCAGCTCGGCGCGCAGCGCGGGGTCATTCTCTTCGGACACTTCCTCGACGAGGAGCTGCAGATTGTGCAGCGGGTTCTTGAGATCATGCGCCACCGCCGCGGCCACCACCCAGATGGCCTGCCGCCGCTCGGTGCCGGCGAGCCGCTCCGCCAGCACCTCGGCTGCAGCGCGCTCGGCCGCTTGGAGGCGGCGCGAGCGCTGGGCGTAGAGCAGGGCGCCCGCCACCATCACCCCGGCCAACGGCGGCGCCACCCAGTCGACGTAGACCACCACCCACCGGGTCGCGCCGGAGTGGATGCTCGTCTCGGGCAGGAGATGGTCGAAGCTGACCAGTACCAGCCCGGCGAGGAAGCCAAGGGCGATGAGGACGATGGACCCCAACCTGCTGGACACGCAGCGGATTGTAGCAGATGTCCCACCTCCCTCCGACCTTGTGCTGTTGGAATCGACCGCATGCCTGTATTGTTTATAGGATTGCACACGGGAGGAGGTGGCCTTGCCCAGGTTGCACCCGTTCGTCGCGGTCCTCGCGGTCATCGCGTTGGGTATTCCAGCCGCGCAGGCGAAGAGCGACAAGAGCAAGGTGGTCCAGCGGGCGCTGCGGCAGAGCGTGCGCATCGAGGTGCTGGTGCGCGGCAAGGTGGAGCGCGCGGCCAGCGGGGTCGTCATCGGCTCCGAGGGCCGTACTTCCTACGTCCTCACCAACGAACACGTCATCCAGCGCGAGGGCTTGCGCGGCGCGGCGACGTTCGAGGTGGTGGTGGAGCGGCCGAAGCTGCACCGGTTGACGGCGCGCGTCATGTCCGAGGGCAAGGTTCCCGAGGAAGATCTGGCGCTGCTGGCGGTCGAGGGAGAGGCGTTGCCGGCCGCGGCGGTCGCGGGCGACGACCAGGTCGACGTGGGCGACGACGTGGTGGTGGTGGGCGCGCCGTACGGGCGGTCGCTGAGCGTCTCTGCGGGCATCGTCAGTCAGCTGGAGAAGGACGACTCCCGCGGTCAGCTCTCCATGAAAACCGACGCGCCCATCGGCTACGGCGCCTCGGGCGGCGGCGTGTTCGAGGTCCCCGGCGGCAAGCTGGTGGGACTCGTCGAGGGCTACCGCACCGCCAAGGTCAACTTCGGCGGCATCAGCCACGACGACTTTTCCTTCGACGTGCCCATGCCGGGTGAGACGTTCCTCGCGCCGCCGGCGAAGATCCGCGGCTTTCTCTTGCGCGCGGGCATCGGCCGCCTCGCCGGCCTGCGCGCTGGGCCAAGCATGGCCGAGCCGGCGCACCAGGGCGCCCCGATGGCGCGCAAGCAGTAGTAAGCTGTCGGTCATGCGCGCCGACTGGGATTCCTATTTCATGGAAATCGCCAAGGTGGTCGCCTCCCGCGCCACCTGCGATCGCAAGCTGGTGGGGGCGCTCCTCGTGCGCGACCGCATCATCCTCTCCACCGGCTACAACGGCTCCATCCGCGGCATGCCCCACTGCGACGAGGTGGGGCACATGATGGAGGGCGGCCACTGCGTCGCCACCATTCACGCCGAGGCCAATGCCGTGCTGCAGGCGGCACGGAACGGCGTGCGCATCGAAAGCGCCGATCTCTACACCACGGCCAGCCCGTGCTGGCCCTGCTTCAAGATGGTGGCCAACGCGGGCGTGAAGCGTATCGTCTACGGTGAATTCTACCGCGATGAACGAATCTTCGACGTGGCGCGGAAGGTCGGCATCGCGCTGGTCGACCTGTCGGCGCCCAAGCTGGCCGAGAAGCAGATTGGTTGATACTTGACAGAACCCCCCAGATAAACCGAATGCTGCGGGATGAACAGGCCGCCGGGTCTCTCCCTGACCGAGCGGAGGGGGCTGCTCATGCGATGGTTCAGCGCCGTTCCGCTCGCTTTCGTCATGGCTGCCGCCGCGCCCGCCTTCGCTGACGTCGAACAGCACGTGAATGCCGCCAGGAAGGCGGAGCGCCGCGGTGAGTGGCAGAAGGCGCTCGACGAATGGAAGGCTGCCTACAGCGCCGACCTGAACGCCGAGTACCTCATCGGCATCGGCGATGCGTATGTCCGCCTGGGAAACAAGGGCGAGGCCAGGAAGAATTACCAGGCTTATCTCGCCGACCCGTTGGCGCTGCCCGCCAACGTCGAGAAGGTGAAGAGCAAGATCGCCGGGCTGGACTCCCAGCCCGCGGGCCTCGCGGTGCCCGGCCCGGGGCTCTCGCTTCCCGCGGCTGCCGCGCCGCCACGGGGTGACACCGCCGCAGCCGGCTCGGGCAAGAGGGGGAAAAAGGGCGGCGACGCGGCTCCTCCGCCGCTGCCAGGGCTCGCCCTGCCGCCGCCTCTGCCGGCGCAGGCCAAGGGAGAGAAGGAGCAGCTGCTGGGGTTGCCCGGGCTGGACATGCCGGCTCCTTCGGCCGCGTCGAAGAAGGAGGAGAAAAAGGTCGCCTCCATTTCGCCCGGACTCGATCTGCCGCTCCCGCTGCCTGCGAAGAAAGAAGAGAAGGCCGCGGCCGCCTCGGGCACTGCGGCGCATAAAGCGCCGACCGAGGGAAAGCAGGTGGCTGTCGCGACGCCGCCGCGCACCACGCCGAGCGAGCGCAGGTTGCCGGACGCGGCCATCGCCGAAGCGCCCGCGCCCCGGCCGCAGGGCGGGGGTTCCTCGGGGGCGACGCGCGTGGTGGCCTGGGTGAGCGCGGGCGTGGCCGTGGCGGCGCTGGGCGGCGGCGCGCTGGCCTTCACCAAGGCGAGCTCGGCGCACAACGACCTCACATCCAAGGTTCATGACGGCGCTACCGCCCAGTCGCTGCTCGAGAGCGAGCGGCAGAACAAGTCGTTGAGCTTCATCGGATTCGCGGGCGGGCTGGTGGCGGCGGGCATCGCCACGGCGCTGTTCGCCTTCTAGCGTTTTTGGAAGTTGGGGACGAACCGGGTGCGGCCGCGGGCGCATTCGGACGGGGGAAATGCATGAACGCAGCTCCGAAGAGGACGGCTCTCCGGCTCCTGGCAGCGGCGGCGATGTTGGCCGCAGGCTGCGGGGTGAACGCGGCCGGCCAGATTCCCTGCGCCGACGACTCGACCTGCCCGAAGGACTACCCGGTCTGCAGCGGCGCCACTCCGGCCGCGACGGGCAAGTGCGTCGCGGGCACGAGCACCAGCATCAACACGGTGGCAATCATCGGCATCGACGGGCACGGCCCGGCGGACTTCCTGCGCCAGACCGTGCGGCTCTCCGCGACTGCCCGCGCTCTGACCGGGGTCAAATCGCTTTCGCTGGCCGCGGGTGGAAAGACCTTCACGCCCGCCGCTGCCTCGGCCCCGCCGCTTTACTACTTTTCCATCGACACGACGCAGATGGCCGACGGCGATCAGGCCTTCACCGCCACGCTCGTCGCAGGCGATGGCTCCCAAGCGACGGCAAGCACGACGCTGCACATCGACAATACGGTGCCGGCGGGGACGCTGGTGTTCCGCTCCAACGGTCTCGGCACCTTGTCGGCTGCGGCCGGCGCCAACGTTCAGCTGGACTTCACCATCAGCGCGGGCCACACCGCCACGCTGAACGGTGTGGACGTCACGGGCACGACGAGCAAGACGTTCAACAGCGTCGCCACCAACACGACCTTCACGCTGCTGGTCACCAACCGGGCGGGTGTGACGGCAACGCCGCTGATCGCCACGTTCACTGCGACGCCGAACTTCCTGACATTCACGGCAGACACCAGCGCGATGACCGCGTCGACGGCAGGGACCGTGACGTTCGTCGCCGACTTCCTGCCCGGCGGGACGGGAGGGTCGACCGGCACCATCACGGCGTCCAGCGCGGTCTTCAGCGGGCCTTCCACGACCACGAGCATCACCAGCGGTTCGCCCCTCGCGGTCACGGTCACGCCACCGTCATTGCCGGGTACGCTCGTGTTCACGCTCTCGGCCGGCGGCGCCAGCAACGCGGCCACGATAGGAATCACGGTGTACGGCGCGGTCAGCGGGGCTGCACTTGGCGCTGCGGCAAGCACCATCACCGCCGGCACGTCGACCACGCTCAACCCCACCCTGGGCACCAACGGAGTGAGCGGCGTCATCACCAGCGACCTGGACCCGAACTTCAAGCTGACCATCACAAACACCACCGGCAGCATCAACGTATCGCCTTCGGTCAGGACGCAGTACACGCTCGTGTCCAAGAACGCGGCCGGCGCGGCTGCCGCGGGCGTTTCCGTCACCGTCACGGTCAGCGCCAAGGCGACCATCTCGGCACTGCCCTCGGCGACCAACGTGACCGACGGCGATATCTTCAGCGTCATCGCCACCGTGAGCAATGCGACCGCGGCAGGTTCGAGCACCGTCTCGCTCTTCCAGAATTCAAACGGCGACTGCGCCACCGGACAGGTGGGCACCCCGGTCGCCCTGAGCATCAGCAGTGGCGCAGGCACGGCGACGTTCAGCGGTGGCGCGGTGAACGCGACCGTAGCCGGCCCCGGCGGGACCGGGACTTCCGTGAAGTATTGCGTGTCGGTCGCAAACGTGACCGGCCCGCCGAGCACGGCGCCCCTGAGCATCACGCTCTATTCGGCGCCGCTGATCGCGAGCTTCGTGACCAACACACCCGTACTGGCCAAGGGCGGGACGACCACGTTCAACGGCTCCTTCACCACCAACGGTGGCTCGGTCTCCATTATCGACGACGCGGGCTGCACCTTGGACAATGCAGGCGGCAATACGGCTCCACCCCTGAACTGCGGCGGCGGTGGTACGGCTCTGACGCTCACTTCTGGCGTCGACACCACCCCTGCGACGACAGTCAACCGGACGACGAAGTACACGCTGCTCGTCACCAACGGCGCGGGCAGGCTGGTCAGCAAGTCCGTCACCGTCAGCGCCCTCAACACCGCCGTCCAGACCATGCAGGCGATGAGCCCGGCCCGTTTCGACGCGACGGCCACGCGGTTGCTCGACGGCAGGATCCTCATCGCTGGCGGCGCTCCCACCGAGGGCGGAGCGCCGGTCGCCACCGCCACCATCTTCGACGCATCGGTACCGGGGAACGACAAGTTCGTAGCCACCGGCAACATGGGCGCGGCCCGCAGGAGCCATACGGCGCACCTGCTGTCGAACGGGACCGTGCTGATCGTCGGCGGCTACAGCTCTGCCGGCACCACCACTGCGCTGGCCACCGTGGAGCTTTTCGATCCGACGGGCAACAGCGGAGTGGGCACCTTCAGCGCGTTCTCGCTCGACCAGGCCTGCCCGGTCGCCGGCACAACGTGCATGAAGACGAGGCACGCCATGCACGTAAGCGTCCCGCTTCCCAACGGGACCCTTCTCGTTGCCGGAGGCTGCACCGTCGCCAACTGCGACGGGTCTGGCACCGACGGAAAGGACGCCGAGATCATCACCATCAGCCTGACCGGCACCAGCGGCGTCACCGTCCCCGCGAGCGGGATGCAAGTCGCGCGCTATCAGGCCACGGGGACGCTTTTCGACAGCAGCACTGCCAGCGGCAAGACGCTGATCGCGGGAGGCGCCGCGCCCGCCTACGGAGCCGGCCAGGCTAGCGGCGAGGTGTGGAACGGCACGGCTTTCACCTGCGTGGGCAGCGCCACGACGACCTGTACCCTCCCCGCGGCGATGGCCAGCCCGCGCGCGCAGCATGCCGCCGCCTTGCTCCCGAGCGGAAAAGTGGCCTTGTTCGGCGGGATCGGAGCCGTGACGGGGAGCGGGTCGCCGGTCAGCGCCATCGAGATCTACGACTCTCAAGCGTCCGGCGCGCTAGGGTCGTTCTCCACTCCGGGCAGCGGCGCGACCTCCATCGGAGTGGCCCGTTTCGGATTGACCGCCACCAAGCTCGGCGGCGCGGGCCGCATCCTCGTCGCGGGTGGTTTCACTGCCGCCTCGGGCGGCGTCGGCACCACGGCCAGCCAGAGATTGGACCTGTTCGATGTCTCCGCGGCTGGTGTGCTCACGGCCGTCAGCAACCCGACCAACATGGACAATCTGAAGACGGCGCGCGGCGGCCACGTGGTCGCGCCTATCTTCGGGATCGAGGTGCTCATCACCGGCGGCACGACCGCGACCGACCTGGTCAACGGCACAGGAGAGTTGTTCACCTCGTTCCAGTGAGCCGGCACGAGGTTGAAGCGCCCGCGCCACCCCCGGCGGCCGGGCGCTTCGACTGCGCAGTAGTACGCGCCAGGCCGTTCCGGTAAATCTGACATGTTGGAAGCGCCCCAGTAGCGTTTCCAACACCTCAAGCGTTGTGGAGCGGAAAGTCGTTCCACTCTGCCATTGCCGGGCCTGGTAGAAGCGCCGAATGTGCGGGAAGCAGATGGAGAAGCAGGTGCCCCAGATCCAGCGAATCCGGCGTGCGGCAGGCGGCGACCCCGCGCGCCGCGCCGCCGATCGCGCACTCTTGCTCGAGCGCGTCGCCGTAGGTCTGGCGCACGAGGGCAAGAACCCGCTGCACAACATGGCGCTCCATCTACAGCTCATGTCGGAGAAGCTGTCGTCGGCGGAACGGCAGGGTGGGTTGCCCATCGAAAGGCACCTGCAAGCGCTGCGCGACGGCATCGGCCGCGTCGACGCGCTGCTCAAGGCGTTCGGCGAGTTCGCGGCGCCGGAGCACCTCCTCCCGGATCTGGGCGTCGCGGTAACGCGCGCCATTCAGCTTTTCGGCTACGAAGCGCGGCGCGGCGGCGTGCAGATCTCGTTTCAGGGCCCTGAGACGCTGCTGGTCTCGTCCGATTCGCGCGACCTCGCCGACACCGTCGGGCACGCGCTGGTGGCCTGCATCGAGATGGCGCATGAGGGCGGGCGCGTCGATGTCCAGCTCGAGCCGCGCGGCGCCGTCGTGGTGCTGACGATCCATGCCGGCGGCGGTTTGGGCCGCCGCGACGAAGCCGAGCCGCACTTCGAAGCGCTGCGCCGCCTGTCCCCCGAGGCAGGCTGCGAGCTCTCCGTCGAGACCCCCTCGGCAGGGGGCGCCCGCCTCTCGCTCTCTTTCCTCCTTCCACGTTAAGGACCCCGATACCCATGGCAAAGGCCCGCATCCTGATCGTCGACGACGAAGAGTCGACCCGCGAGCTGTTCGCGGAACTGCTCGAGCGCTGGGGCTACGAGGTCGGGCAGACCGCCGACGGGCACGGCGCGCTCAAGCTCGCCGCGGAGACCCACCCCGACGTCATCATCAGCGATCTGGTCATGCCCAAGCTCGACGGCCTGGCGCTGGTGCGCGCCCTGCGCGAGGAGCAGCCCGACACGCCGGTGGTGATCATCACCGGCAAGGGCACCATCGACGCAGCGGTCGAAGCGGTGCGCGAGGGCGTCTTCGACTTCGTCGAGAAGCCGCTCGACCCGGCGCGCCTGAAAGTGATCTTGCAACGCGCTCTCGAAAAGAAAGAGACGTTGCACGAGATGCAGGTCCTGCGCCGCCGCCTCGGACAGGTCGACGCCGGCGTCGGGCTGGTGGGCAACTCGCCGCCCATGCGCCGGACCATGGAGCTGGTGGAAAAAGTCGCACCCTCGAAGGCCAGCGTGGTCATCACCGGCCAGAGCGGCACCGGCAAGGAGATGGTGGCGCGCGCCGTCCACCAGCTCAGCCCGCGCCGCGACAAGCCGTTCATCGCCATCAATTGCTCGGCCATCCCCGCCAGCCTGATCGAGAGCGAGATGTTCGGGCACGAGCGGGGCGCGTTCACCGGCGCAGACCAGCGGCGCCTCGGTGCGTGGGAGCTGGCCGACGGCGGGACGCTCTTCCTCGACGAGATCGGCGAGATCCCCATCGAGCTGCAGGCCAAGTTCCTCCGCGTGCTCGAGGAGGAGCGGCTGCGCAGGCTGGGAGGGAAGAGCGAGATCTCGGTCGACGTGCGCGTGATCAGCGCGACCAACCGCGACCTCAAGGAAGAGATCAAGGCGAGCCGCTTCCGCGAAGATCTCTACTTCCGGCTCAACGTCTTCCACATCAATCTGGCGCCTTTGAAGGAGCGCCGCGACGACATCCCCGTCCTGGTGCAGCACTTCATCGACAGGTTCGGCCGCGAGGGGGGAAAGAAGATGCAGGGCGTCACGCCGCAGGCGCTCAAGGTGCTCTGCGACTACGCCTGGCCGGGAAACATCCGCGAGCTGCGCAATACCCTCGAGCGCGCGGTCATCCTCTGCGGCGTGGGGCCCATCGACGCCGAGCACCTGCCCAGCGAGCTGGCGTCGGGTGGCGGCGAGAGCGCGTATCTCAAGCTGCCCTACGGGCTGCCGCTGCGCGAGGTCGAGAAGGAGTACATCCTCACCTCGCTGGTGCGTCTGCAGAACAACAAGGCGCGCACGGCGCAGGCGCTGGGCATCAGCGAGAAGACCCTCTACAACAAGCTCTACCGCTACTCCGGGCGAAGCCCGCGCAAGGACGACGACCTCGACGAAGCGGAAGAGACCCCGGCGTCCCCGGCGAAGTTCACCATAGGGTGACGTCCGCAAACGAGAACCAGAAAACGAGAACGAGAACGGGTTTGCGTTTTTCGTTCTGGTTTTCGTTCTCTTGATTCGACGCTAGTGCTGCACGTGGGCGACTTCCACCCGGTCGCGTCCCGATCGCTTGGCGCGATACAGCGCCTCGTCGGCGCGCCTCAAGAGATCTTCGGCGGCGTCGGCTGAGTCCAGCTCTCCGGAGCTGACCGCCGCCACGCCGATCGACCCGCGCACCGGCAGCCCCGCTTCTTCGCTCACCCCGATGAGGCGCCGCCGGAGGCGCTCGGCAAAGAGCGCTGCCTGCGACTCGTTGGTCTGCGGCAGCAGCACGACGAACTCGTCGCCGCCGTAGCGCGCCGCGAAGTCCGTGTCGCGCAGCTCCTCGCGCACCGCGTCCGCCATGGCGAGGATGGCGCGGTTGCCTGCGGCGTGGCCGAGCTTGTCGTTGATCTGCTTGAGGCCGTCGAGGTCGACCATGGCGCAGGCGAGGTGGTGGCCGTAGCGGTGGGCACGCGCGACCTCTTCCTCGAGGCGGGCGTGGAAGGAGCGGAAGTTGGGCAGGCCGGTGAGGCCATCGGTCTGGGCGAGGGCGCGATAGTGCTCCTTCTGGGCGGAGAGCTTCAGGGTCCGATCGACGCGCGCCATCAGCTCCTGCTCGCTGAACGGCTTGGCGAGGTAGTCGGCGGCGCCGAGCGAGAGGCCCTGGCTCTTCGTCTCGGCGTCTCCCTGGGCGGAGAGGAAGATCACCGGCGTGTCGGCGGTCCTGGCGTTGCGGCGCAGGCCGGTGAGCGCGCCGAATCCGTCCATGCCGGGAAGGAAGAGGTCGAGCAGGATCAGCTCGGGGTTCAGCTCGGCGGCGCGCTTGAGCGCCGTCTCGCCGTCGCCCACCGCTTCGACGTCGTAGCGCGGGCGCAGCAACTCGCTCAGCACCATGCGCGCATCGTCGTCGTCCTCGACCACGAGGATGAGCGGTCGCTGGCGCTTTCCCGACGTGGCCGGCATGGCTTCGCCGGGCTTGGGCTCCTCGAGCTCTTTCTTTGCAGCGCGGGGCGCCTTGAGCCGGGCGGCGACCCGTTGGGCGACTTCCTCGGGTGTGCTGCCCGCGTCGTCCGCACCGCCCTCGATGGCCGAGGCGGCATCGTCGGTGAGCACCACGATGGGCCCGTTGGCCTGGGCCAGCTCGCGCATGGCGAGGGCCCTCGGCAGGTCGTCCGCCGCGCAAACGAACGCCCCTGGCGCGCCCGCCCGCTCGGCGAACCCGATGCGCGCGAGCGCAGCCCGCAGCGTCTCCGCGGTCTCTCCCGCCCCGACCACCCGGACGTTCAAACGTCCCCCCGTCCAACCCCGCCCACCGACCGCTGTGAAGGTAGCGATTCGCGAGTGAGAACGCCAAGCTGTGGGTTGAGGTGGGCCTCGCCTGCCTGCTTGCTACCTGCGAAAGCCCCCGCGGCCGAAACGCTGTCGACCACTGAACGGCATTCCGCCGCGCCCGCCCGGATCCATCATCTGCGGCGGCGTTTCGAGCCAGAACTGCCACCACTGCTCGCCCCAGGTGTCGAGCTTGAGACGCTTGTCGTTCTGGGCGCGCTGCAGGAGCGTCTTGAGCTTCTCGTCGGAGGGATTCTCGGTGACGCCCTTTTGCAGGATTTCGATCGCCTTCTTCTTCTCGCCGCGTTGGCTCTCGCACCAGCCGTACACGGCGTAGAGGAGCGTCTCGTTCTTGTTGGCGCGGATGGCCGCGTCGAAGACCTTCTCCATCTCCTCGTACTGCTTCTTGCGGAAGAGCTGCGCCGCGAGCATGGCCTGCGCCTGCCAGAGCTTGAGCAAGGTGCTCCCGCTCTTGCGCAGGTGCGGCTCGGCCTCGTCGAACTTCTTCTGCACGTAGAGCAGCACGCCGATGTTGGCGTGCAAGCTGGACGAGACGCCGAACTGCCAGCGGGCGAGCGGGAAAGCGCCCTCCAGCGCGGCCACCGCCTTCTCGGGCTTGCGGGCCATCATCTCCTTCTGCGCCACGGCCATGACCGCCTCGAGCTGCTTCCCCGTGCGGCGCGCCAAAAGCACATAGGTGCCGATGGCCGCGAGAATCCCGGGCAGCACGGATCCCCAGGCGTGGGCGATGCCCGAAACGAAGAAGACGAGGAAGCCGGCCAGGCCGGCCGCGAGCGACAGGAGAAGGTTGATCACGGCGGCGGTGCTCTATCGCCGATGCGGCCCGGCAGCAAGCCCGCTTTGAAATTCGATCGGCCAAGGCAGGCGAAATTCCGGCGGGCCGGCTACGTAGAGCTGTGATGTCGTCGAACGAACTGATCGGTTTGGTGATCGCCGCGCTCGGCTCCATCGTAATCGTCGCGATGGCGGTCGGGCTCCCTGCTCTCGCGATCATCGCCGTCAAGTTTTTCAAGTTCAAGGAGCGCGAGCTAGCGCTCGAAATGGAGCACCGCGAGAAGTCGCAGCAGCAGGAGCTCGCCATCGAGCAGCGGGTGCAGCTCGTCGAGGAGCGGGTGGAGCGCCTCGAAGACGCGCTGACCAGCCTCGATCACGACGTGCGCGTGCGGCTGGGGATCGGCCAGTCAGCCACGCCCCTTCCGTCCCACCCGGACCTCTTGGAGGGGCCCGGCGCGCCAGATGCTCAGCCCGGGAAGTCGCTGGACCCGTCCCGGACAAACGCGCGATAGCGGATGGTGGATGTGACGTGCGCGTGACGGTCTGGTGGCCCTCCCCGGAATCGAACCGGGATGACCTTGCGGTCGGTGGATTTTGAGTCCACTGCGTCTGCCAGTTCCGCCAGAGGGCCCCGGCTAGCTCTTATCACGGCGTGGTCGGGGCGGCGGCAGGTCGGTGCACACGCCTTCGTAGAGCTCCGCGGCGAGGCCGATGGACTCGCCCAGCGTCGGGTGTGGGTGGATGGTGCGGCCCACGTCCTCCGCGTCAGCGCCCATCTCGATGGCGAGGCAGATCTCGCCGATCAGGTCGCCTGCGTTCGTCCCCACGATGCCGCCGCCGATGACGCGGTGGTTCGTCGGGTCGAAGAGCAGCTTGGTGAATCCTTCCTCGCGGCCGTTGGCCAGCGCGCGCCCGCTCGCCGACCAGGGGAAGACCGCCTTGCCGTATTCGCGCGAGGCTTTCTTGAGCTCGTCCTCCGTCTGGCCGGCCCAGGCGATCTCCGGATCGGTGTACGCGACGGAGGGAATCTGCCGCGCGTCGAACGACGACTTGTGTCCCGCCGCCACCTCCGCCGCGACGTGCCCCTCGTGCGTCGCCTTGTGCGCCAGCATGGGCGCGCCGGCGATGTCGCCGATGGCAAAGATGTGCGCCACGTTGGTGCGCATCTGTCGGTCGGTCTTGATGAACCCGCGCTCGTCGACCGCGACGCCGGCGGCTTCCGCGCCGATCCTCTTCCCGTTGGGCGAGCGGCCCACCGAGACGAGCACCAGGTCGTAGCGCTGCGGACCCGCCTTGTCGAACTCGACGTGGATGCCGTCGTCGCGCGCGGTGGCGGCGGTGGTTTTCGTCCCCAGCATGATCTTGTCGAAGCGCGGCGCATTGCGCTTCTGCCACACCGCCACCAGATCCCGGTCGGCGCCGAGCATCAGCCCGTCGAGCATCTCCACCACGTCGATGCGCGCGCCGAGGCTCGAGTAGACGCTGGCCATCTCCAGCCCGATGATGCCGCCGCCGATCACCAGCAACCGCTCGGGGACGGCGCGCAGCTCGAGCGCGCCCGTCGAGTCGACGATGCGCTCATCCGCCGGCAGGAAGGGCAGCTTCACCGCCTGGCTGCCCGCGGCGATGATCGCTTTGTCGAAACGGAGCGTGCGGCCGCTGTCGACCTGCAGCTCGTGCGAGCTGATGAACTTGCCCGTGCCCCTCACCACCTCGACCTTGCGGCCTCGGGCCATCGACGCGACGCCGCCGGTCAGCCTGCCGACCACTTTGTCCTTCCACGCTCGCAATTGTTCCAGCTCGACGCGCGGCTCGCCGAACGCGACGCCGTGGGCGGACAGCGCGCGCGCCTCGTCCATCAGGGCCGCCACGTGCAGCAGCGCTTTCGAGGGAATGCACCCGACGTTGAGACAAACGCCGCCGAGAGCGGGATAGCGCTCCACCAGCACCACGCGCTGCCCGAGATCCGCAGCACGAAACGCCGCCGCGTACCCGCCCGGTCCCGATCCCAGCACCAGCACGTCGTACGCCGACGCCGGCGCGGGCGCTTTGCGCGGTTCACCCGAGGGCTGAGGCCCGGGGTCCGAGGCCTCGGCGGCCGCGCCGTCCGTGTCGAGCGCGAGCAGGACCGTTCCCTCCGAGACCTTGTCGCCGACCTTGACCTTCACTTCCCGCACGACACCCGCCGCCGGCGCCGGCACGTCGACGGTGGCCTTCTCCGACTCGAGCGTGACGATGGGCTGCTCTTTTTCGACCTTGTCGCCCGGCTTCACCAGCACTGCGATGATGGGGACGTCCTTGAAATCGCCGATGTCGGGGACGCGCACTTCCATCACAGAAGGATCCTTCGCGCGTCCGCCAGCACCGCCGCAAGGTGCGCGTTGAAGCGCCCCGCTGCCGCGCCGTCGACGACGCGGTGGTCCCACGAGAGCGACAGCGGCAGGACCAGCCGCGGCGCGAACGCCGACCCGTTCCACACCGGCCGCATCGCCGCGCGGCACACGCCGAGAATGGCCACCTCCGGCGCATTGATGATGGGCGTGAAATACGTTCCGCCGATGCCGCCCAGGCTGGAGATGCTGAACGTCGCGCCCTGCATGTCGCCGGGCGCGAGCTTGCCCTCGCGCGCCTTGGCCGCCAGCTCCGCGCTCTGTCGCGCGATTTCCAGCACGCCCTTCTTGTCGGCGTCCTTGATCACCGGCACCAGCAGTCCCTGGGGCGTGTCGGCGGCGAAGCCGATGTGCCAGTAGCGCTTGATGACCAGATGATCGCCGTCGAGCGAGCTGTTGAAATCGGGAAATTTTTGCAAGGCCGAGACGCAGGCTTTCACCAGCAAAGCGAGCAGGGTCACCTTGACTTCCTGCTCCTTGTTGAGCTGGACGCGGAACGACTCCAGCTCGGTGATGTCGGCGTCCTCGCAGCTGGTGACGTGCGGGATGGTGACCCAGTTGCGATGCAGCGCGGGCCCGGCGATCTTCTGGATGCGCGTGAGCGGCTTCGTCTCGACGGGACCGAACTTCGCGAAATCGACCTTCGGCCATGGGGCGACCGCCAACCCCGGGACGCCGACCGCCGGCGGCGGGGCGCTCATGCCGCTCAGCAAGGACTTCACCAACGCGTGCACGTCCTCCGGCACGATGCGGCTCTTGGGTCCCGTGCCCTTCACGCGCGCCAGATCGACGCCCAGCTCCCGCGCCAGCTTGCGCACGCCGGGACCCGCGTGCGCTTTGTGGAAGGCCGCCTCGTCGATGGCTGGCGGCGGGACCGTCGGCGTC
>Ga0209011_1000555_pt1 | contig 14079 bp, 7 predicted proteins | sample BlaSpr_A8_OM1_M3_FD_187986 | JGI IMG/M metagenome (GOLD analysis project Ga0209011, IMG submission 187986) | Forest soil microbial communities from Thunder Bay, Ontario, Canada - Black Spruce, Ontario site 2_A8_OM1_M3 (SPAdes) (version 2) | ecosystem: Environmental > Terrestrial > Soil > Boreal... | reverse complement strand
CGCCCGTGCACGCCCGGCGTGAAGCGCAGGTGGGTGATCGGATCGCCCTCGAGGCTGTCGGCGCCGCACTGCAGGATGATGAATTCCGGCGCGAACTTCTCCAGGTGCGCCGTGACGTGCGGCCAGACGCTGGCGAACACCTCGTCATCGGCACCGGGGGGCAGCGGTATGTTGAGCTTGGTGCCGCTCGCCGCGCCGCGCCCTCGCTCCTCGAGTGCTCCGGTGCCGGGATACAGGTAGCGCCCGTCCTCGTGCAGGTCGGCGAACACCACCGCGGCATCCTCCTCGAAGGCGTAGAACACGCCGTCGCCGTGATGCGCGTCGATGTCGACGTAGCCGACGCGCTTCAGTCCCGCACGCTTGAGCAACTCGATGGCCACACCGCAGTCGTTGAACACGCAGAAGCCGGCGGCGCGATCGCGCGCGGCGTGGTGCAGTCCCGCGATGGGCACGAAGGCGCGCCGGCATTCGCCCTGCATGATCGCCTCCATGGCGCTCAGGGTGGCGCCCACCACGCACGCGGCCGCTTCGTACACGCCGCGGAAGGCCGGCGTGTCGCCGGCATCGAGGAATCCGCAACCGCTCTGCGAGCGTTCCCGCACGAACTCGAGGTAGGCGGGGCTGTGGAACGCAAGCAGTTCCTCGTCCGTGGCGGTGCGCGGCTCGAGCACGCGCACGCGCCGGTCGAGGCCGCGCGCCTCGAACTCGCGCACGAAAGCGGCGTGACGGTCCGGCCCGAATGGATGGCCATCGCCGAATCCGTAGCGAGCCAGGCGCTCGCTGAGGACCACAGCCACGCTGCTCATGTCGGTCGTGAGGCTCCCTTAAGGGGTGTGTCCCAGGCGCTTCAAGCCTAACACAGCGCTGCGCGCCGCGGCCGGCAAGGCATCGCCATCGGCGCCGGCCTCGACCATAATCGCAACAGCATTTCCTTACACTCGCACTTGCATGGCTCAATACATCTACACCATGAACCGTGTGTCGAAGGTGGTGCCGCCCAAGCGGATCATCCTGCGCGACATCAGCCTGTCGTTCTTTCCGGGCGCGAAAATCGGCGTGCTCGGCCTGAACGGCTCGGGGAAATCCTCGCTGCTGAAGATCATGGGCGGCATCGACACGAACTTCGACGGCGAAGCGCGCCCGCAGAGCGGCATCCGCATCGGCTTCCTGCCGCAGGAGCCGCAGCTGGACGCGGCCCTGGACGTGCGCACCACCGTGATGGAGGGAGTCGGGGAGACCTTCCGGCAGGTCGAGGAATTCAACCACATCAGCGAGAAGTTCGCGCACCCCATGGCGGACGAGGAAATGAACGCGCTGCTGGCGCGCCAGGCGCAGCTGCAGGACGCGATTGATGCCGCGCAGGGGTGGGAACTGGAACGCAAGCTCGAGATCGCCGCGGACGCGCTGCGCCTGCCACCCTGGGATGCCAGCATCGCCACGCTCTCGGGCGGGGAGCGGCGCCGCGTGGCGCTGTGCCGGCTGCTGCTGTCGGCGCCGGACATGCTGCTGCTCGATGAGCCCACCAATCATCTGGATGCGGAGTCAATCGCCTGGCTCGAGCGCTACCTCGAGGAGTACCCGAGCACGGTGATCGCGGTCACGCATGATCGCTACTTCCTCGATAACGTCGCGGAATGGATCCTGGAGCTGGACCGCGGCTACGGTATCCCGTGGCACGGCAACTACTCCTCGTGGCTCGAGCAGAAGGAGCAGCGCCTGGCGCTCGAGGAGCGCGAGCGCGAGTCGCTGCGCAAGACCCTCGCGCACGAGCTGGAATGGGTGCGGCAGAACCCGAAGGCTCGCCAGGCGAAGAGCAAGGCACGGCTGCAGCGCTACGAGGAGCTCGCCTCGCGCGAATTCCAGGAGCGCAACGAAACCAACGAGATCTACATTCCGCCCGGGGAGCGTCTCGGGGATCTGGTGATCGCGGCGTCCGGCCTGCGCAAGGGCTACGGCGATCGCCTGCTCATCGACGAGCTCGCCTTCAGCCTGCCGCGCGGCGGCATCGTCGGCATCATCGGCCCGAACGGCGCCGGCAAGACCACCCTGTTCCGCATGCTCACCGGCGCCGAGAAGCCCGACGCCGGCGAGATCCGCTTAGGGGCGAGCGTGCGCCTTGGGTACGTCGATCAGTCGCGCCAGACGCTCGATGACCGCAAGACCGTGTGGCAGGAGATCTCCGGCGGCCTCGACATGATCAAGGTCGGCGCTTACGAGACGCCCTCGCGCGCTTACGTAGGACGCTTCAACTTCAGGGGCACGCAGCAACAGCAGCTGATCGGCGAGCTCTCCGGCGGCGAGCGCAACCGCGTGCACCTCGCCAAGGTGCTGCGCTCCGGCGGCAACGTGCTGCTGCTGGATGAACCCACCAATGATCTTGACATCGAGACGCTGCGCGCGCTCGAGGAGGCGCTGCTGAACTTTCCCGGCTGCGCGGTAGTGATCTCCCACGACCGCTGGTTCCTCGACCGCATCGCCACCCACATCCTGGCATTCGAGGGCGACTCGCAGGTGATGTGGTTCGAAGGCAATTACCAGGAGTACGTCGAGGATTACCGGCGGCGCAAGGGCGAAGACGCCGTGCAACCGCATCGCATCAGGTACAAGCCGCTGACACGCTGAAGGGACGCCTGAGCCTTGTCTTCCGCAACGACCGCAGCGCCGAGGCAAGCTCGCGAAGAACGAACGCTGTGGCGCTGGATGGGGCCGCTCGCGGCGCTGCTGGTGTTTGCCGGCGTGGTGCTGGTGCTGCACCACCAGCTGGCGCAGCTGCACATCAGGAGCGTATTGGAGCACCTGCACGCCATCCCGCGCACGCAGGTGCTGGCCGCGCTCGGGTTCACGGCGCTCAGCTACTGGCTGCTGACCACTTACGAAGTGCTGGCGCTGCGCTACCTGCGGCGGGCGATCCCGTACTCACGCATCCTGTTCACCTCGTTCATCGCCTACTCCTTCGGGCACACGCTCGGGTTCGCCGTCTTCACCGGAGCGGCGATCCGCTTCCGGCTGTACGCGACCGCAGGCTTTACCGCCATCGAGGTGGCGACCATCTCCGCATTCTGCAGTGTGTCGCTGGGAATCGGGCTGGCGACGGTCGCGGGACTGTCGCTGCTCTTCGAGCCCGCGCACGCCGCCAGGGTGCTGCACCTGCATCACCACTGGTCGGTGCTGGTGGGCACGCTGCTGCTGGGCGCGGTGAGCGCCTATGCGCTGTGGGCGTGTCTGGCGCGCGGCAGGCTCGAGGTCCGCGGCTGGGCGCTGCGCGCCCCGGGAGCGGCGATCGGCCTCACGCAGATCGGGCTCTCGGTCATGGACCTGTCGCTGTCCTCGGCGGTGCTGTGGTGGCTGCTGCCGCCGCAGACGCACATCGGCTTTGTCACTTTCCTCGGCGTGTACGCCGCCGCGGTGATCGCCGGCATCGTGAGCCACGTGCCCGGCGGGGTGGGCGTTTTCGAGGCGGTGATGCTGTTCGCCCTGCCGGGCGTGCCCGCGGAGGCGCTGCTCGGCTCGCTGCTCGCCTACCGCTGCGTGTATTACCTGGTGCCGCTGGTGTGCGGCACGCTGCTGTTCGGCGCCAAGGAACTGGCGGCGCAGCGCTCAGCGCTGGCCCGGGCGCAGGAGCTGGCGAGCCTGTACATCGCACCGGTGGTGCCGCAGATCGCCGGCGCCCTCACGTTCCTCGCCGGGGCGCTGCTGCTGTTCTCCGGTGCGACGCCGGCGGTCGCCGAGCGGCTCGCGTTCCTCGACCAGTTCCTGCCGCTCGCGGTGCTGGAGGTGTCGCACCTCGGCGCCAGCCTGGTGGGCCTGGGGCTGCTGGTGCTGGCGCGCGCGCTGTTCCGCCGCGTGCAGGCGGCCTATCACATTGCGGTGTGGTTGCTGCTCGCGGGCATGTTCGCTTCGCTCCTGAAGGGGCTCGATTTCGAGGAAGCGATCCTGCTCGCCCTGGTGCTCGGCGTGCTCATGCTCGGCCGCCGCGCCTTCTACCGCCCTACCGCGATTCTCTCGGAGCGCCTCACGCCGGTGTGGGTGGTGAGCATCGCCGGCGTGATCGTCATGGCGGTGTGGATCGGCATCGTCTCACACCGGCACGTCAGCTACTCCGACCAGCTGTGGTGGACCTTCGCCCTGCACGGCAACGCGCCGCGCATGCTGCGCGCCTCGCTCGCGGTGGTCGTGCTGGGCAGTGCCTATGTGCTGCTCAACATGCTGCGGCCGGCACGTCCCGAGCCCGCGGTCGCGGGACCCGAGGAACTGGCGCGGGCGCGCGCACTGATCGCCAGCTCGGATGCCACGCTGGCGAACGCCGCGCTGACCGGCGATAAGCGCCTGCTGTTCAGCGACGCCGGCGATGCCTTCGTGATGTACCAGATCGCCGGCCACAGCTGGATCGCACTCGGCGATCCCGTGGGCTCGAAGGACGGCGCCGAAGAGCTGGTGTGGCGACTGCGCGAGATCTCCGATCACCATGGCGGTGAGACCGTGTTCTACCAGGTGGGCGCCGAGCGGCTGGCGCTGTACGTGGATCTCGGGCTCGCGGCGCTGAAGATCGGCGAGGAGGCACGGGTGCCGCTCGCCGAGTTCTCGCTCGAGGGCGCCGCACGCGCGGAGCTGCGGCAGTCGCACCGCCGCGCGCAGCGCGACGGCGCCACATTCGAGGTGGTAGCGCCGCAAGGACTCGAGGCGCTCATGCCGGTGCTGCAGCGGATATCTGCTGCGTGGCTCGCGAGCAAATCCACCGGCGAGAAGCGCTTTTCCGTGGGGGCGTTCTCACCGCAGTACCTGCGGCAGTTCCCGGTCGCGGTGGTGCGCTCCGGCGGAGCTCCCGCCGCATTCGCGAACCTGTGGACCACGGGAACCAGGGCCGAGCTGTCGGTGGATCTCATGCGCTTCGATTCGGACGCGCCGCGCGGCGCCATGGATTACCTGTTCATCGAGCTGATGCTGTGGGGGCGCCAGGCCGGCTATCGCTGGTTCAATCTCGGAATGGCGCCGTTGTCGGGCCTCGAAGCCCATCCGCTCGCGCCCGCGTGGCACCGGGTCGGCAACTTCATCTTCCGCCACGGCGAGCACTTCTATAACTTCGAAGGGCTGCGGCGCTACAAGGAGAAGTTCGATCCGACCTGGGAACCGCGCTACCTGGTGGCGCGTGGCGGCATCGCGTTACCCAGGGTGCTGGTCGATGTGTCGGTGCTGATCGCCGGTGGCGTGAAGGAGATGTTCGCCCGATGATCGTGCCGTTGCCGGTCGCCGCGCGGGCGCGCCGTGCGGGCGCGCTGTCTGCCGGCATCCTCGCGCTCGCGCTGCTTGCCTGCGCAGCCGCGTGCGCCGCGACCGCCGCCGCCACCACCACCACCTACTCCACGCGCCTGCCGGCCGGCCGTTTCGGCACCGTCACCGTCTACATTCCGGAGAGCAAGCCGCGCAGCGTTGCGATTTTCCTCTCCGGCGATGGCGGCTGGCAGCTGGGCGTGATCGGCATGGCGCGCGCGCTCACCGACATGGGAGCGGTGGTGGTCGGTGCCGATATCCGCCAGTACCTCGGCAGCCTGAAGAGATCGGCGCAGCGCGCCGGCGCACCCTGTCAGATGATGGCGGCGGATTTCGAAGCCCTGAGCCACCAGGTGCAGAAAGAAATCGGCATGAGCGAGTACCACGTTCCGGTGCTGATTGGGTACTCCTCCGGCGCGACCGTGGTATACGCGACCCTGGTGCAAGCGCCGCCCGGGACCTTCGCCGGCGCGCTCAGTCTCGGCTTCTGCGCCGCTCAGGATTTCGCCGCAGCGTCGCTGTGTCCGGGCGCCGGGCTTCACTACACGCGCAACCAGCAGCACGAGCTGGTGTTCGAGCCCGCGGCGAGCCTCAAGCAGCCGTGGATCGCGTTGCAGGGGCAGAAGGACCAGGTGTGCAGCCCGCACGCGGTCGATGAGTTCGCAGCGCAGGTGGCGAACGCACAGGTGGTGAAACTCCCACTCGTCGGTCACGGCTTCGCGCTCGAGCGCGCCTGGATGCCGCAGTTTCGCGACGCCTACGCGCGCCTCACGGCGCGCGCGGAAACGCCGCCGCAGCGGCCGCCGGACATCGACGACCTGCCGGTGACCGAAGTGCACGCCAGCGGTGTGTCGGAGGAATTCGCGCTGTTGCTCACCGGGGATGGCGGCTGGGCCGGACTCGATCAGGAACTCGCCGCGCGCCTGGCAGCGAGTGGCGTGCCGACCGTGGGACTGAACTCGCTGAAGTATTTCTGGAGCGAGCGCACGCCGCAAGCGACCGCGCGCGACGTGGCGCGCCTGCTGCGCCACTACCTCGCGGCCTGGCACAAGCAGCGCGTGCTGCTCATCGGTTACTCGTTCGGCGCCGACGTGTTGCCGTTCGTGGTGAATCGCCTGCCGCCAGACCTGCGTGAGCGGGTGGCGAGCGTCAGCCTGTTGGGCATCGACTCCAACGCCTCGTTCGAGGTACGCATCGCGGACTGGGTGGCAAGCGATCGCGCCGGTCCGCCGACCCGGCCGGAAGTGGCGGCGCTCGCTCACGTGCCGGTGCTGTGCGTCTACGGCGAGGGCGAGAGCGATTCGATCTGCCCGCAGTTGTCAGCTGCCGGCATCGCACGCGAGCAGATCGGCAAGGGGCATCACTTCAGCGGCGAGTACGCGCTGCTTGCCGACCGCATCCTCGCCTTTGCGAGGAGCGCTCGCCCGTGACATAACGCGGCCGGGTATGGGTAATTCTATGCAGGTCACCGACGGACGCGCACTCGGGCGCGCGCTGAGGTAACATGCACTCGACGCGGCACACACAACAACACGAGCCGCCGCGCACGGCACATGTCCCTGTACATCGATTCCGCGAGCCATCTGCACCACGACCAGGAGAAGAACCTGGTGGTGACGTGCCCGCATTGCCAGGCGGTTGCCCACATCACCCCGACCGCCGTGCCGCGCTTCGAGGACCTGCAGCTGTACCGGCCGAACCAGGTCGGCATCGTGTACCTGTGCGACGCGTGCCACGCACCGATCTTCCTGCGCTTCACGGTGCGGGTGTATGGCGCGACGCGCATCGAGCTGTCACCCCAGTTCACCGAGGTCGAGCGGGCGCGGGAGAAGTTCAGCTTCGCCTACATCCCGGAAGACGTGGAGCTGCTGTTCCGCGAAGCGCTCACCTGCTTCTCGCAGGGGGCGTTCAACGCGTTCGCCTCCATGTGCCGCCGCTCGGCGCAGGCGATGTTTGCGGACCTCGGCGAGGCCGGCAGGCTGCGACTGTTCGATGAGCTCAACGCGGTGCGCGAGCTCGCCGACCTCGCACCGGAGATCTTCGCCAAGATGAAGAGCGTGCTGTTCGGCGCGGAGCTCGACGCGCGCTCCGAGCTGCCGCTGCTCGACGGCTACGAGGCCGGGATCATGCTCGAGGTGGTCAAGGACCTGCTGTACGAGGCCTACGTCCGCAAGGGCAAGCTGCAGCAGGCGATCATGGTGCGGCGCTTCTTCCTCGACGAGACCAACCCCAACATCGCGCCTCTGGATCAGCGAGCTGAAGCCTCAGCGGGCTGAAGTCCCGGCAGGCTCACTCAGTCGACAAAGCGGCGCGCATTGCGGAACAGGCGCATCCAGCCGCTGTGCTCACCGGCATCCCGCGGTCGCCAGGAATTCTGCACATAGCGGAACGAGCGCTCCGGGTGCGGCATGGTGATGGTCACGCGGCCATCAAGGTTCGACAGCGCCGCGATGCCGAAGGGCGTGCCGCTGGGATTGCAGGGATAGGCGCTGGCGATGCCGCCGTCGTGGTTCACGTAGCAAAAACCCACCAGGCCGCTCGCGGCGCACGCCTCGGCCGCGGCGGCCGATTCGAACTCCGCACGTCCTTCGCCGTGCGCCACCGCGATGGGCAGAATCGAGCCCGCCATCCCCTGCAGCAGCACCGACGGCGAGCGCAGCACCTGCACCAGCGAGAAGCGCGCCTCGTACTGCTCGCTGCGGTTGCGCACGAAGCGCGGCCAGTGCCCGGTCCCCGGGATGATGCTGCGGAGCGCGGCGAACATCTGGCAGCCGTTGCAGATGCCGAGCGCGAAGCTGTCGGGGCGCGCGAAGAAGCGCTGGAACTCCTCGCGCACCCGCTCGTGAAACAGGATTGACTTGGCCCAGCCCTCACCCGCCCCCAGCACGTCGCCGTAGGAGAAGCCGCCGCACGCCACCAGGCCTTCGAATTCCGCCAGCGAGCGCCGGCCGCTGAGCAGGTCGGTCATGTGCACATCGTGCGCCGCAAAGCCCGCGCGCTCGCACACCGCCGCGGTCTCGGTGTGGCTGTTGACGCCCTGCTCGCGCAGGATGGCGAGCGCCGGGCGCGCACCGCGCGCCAGGTAGGGGGCAGCGATGTCCTCCTCGGGATCGAAGCTCAGCGCCACCGACAGGCCCGGATCTGATTCCGCGGTCTGCGCGGCGAATTCCTCGTCTGCACATTGCGGCTCATCGCGCAGCCGCCGCAGGCGCCACGAGGTTTCCGACCACGCACGCCGCAGATCCGCCCAGGACTCATCGAGCTGCGCCGCGCCGATCTTCATCTGTACGCGCAGCTCGCTCACCGGCGCGCCCAGGTACAAGGCGGCATCGCCGAGCTCATGGCGCGCCAGAAGTTCGGCGAACCCGGGCTCATCCCCGGCCAGAATCTGCACTACCACCCCGGGCTCCTCGGAAAACAACTGCGCCAGCGCCGTCCCGCGCGCCGCCGGCAACGCGATGTCCAGTCCGCAGTGTCCAGCGAACGCCATCTCCAGCAGTGTCACGAACAGCCCGCCGTCGGAGCGGTCGTGATACGCGCGCAGCATGCCCGCGGCGCGCGCTTGCGCGAGGGCCGCTGCGAAGCGCGTGAGCCGCTGCGGCTCGTCCAGGTCCGCGGGTTCCTCGCCCAGCTCCCCGTACACCTGCGCCAGCGCCGAGGCACCCAGGCGGTTGCGGCCACCGGCCAGGTCGATGAGCCACAGTGACGTCGGGCGCTCATCGAGCTGCAGTGCGGGAGTGAGGGTGCGGCGCACGTCCTTCACGGGCGCGAACGCCGACACGATCAGCGACAGCGGCGCCACCACGCTCTTCTCGACGCCGCCCTCGCTCCAGGCGGTCTTCATCGACAACGAGTCCTTGCCGACGGGAATCGCGATACCGAGCTGCGGGCACAACTCCTTGGCCACGACGCGCACCGTGTCGTAGAGAGCCGCATCCTCGCCGGCTTCACCGCAGGCGGCCATCCAGTTGGCCGACAGGCGGATGTGCGACAGCGAATCGATATCGGCCGCGAGGATGTTGGTAATCGCCTCCGCGACCGCGAGGCGTCCGGACGCCGGCGCATCCAGCACCGCGACCGGCGTGCGCTCGCCCATCGCCATCGCCTCGCCTGCCGTGCCCTGATAGTCGGCGATGCTCACCGCCACATCGCTCACCGGCACCTGCCAGGGCCCTACCAGCTGATCGCGGCTGATGAGGCCGCCGACGGTGCGATCGCCGATGGTGATCAGGAAGGTCTTGTCGGCCACCGCCGGCAGGCGCAGCACGCGGTAAGCGGCCTCGCGCAGGCCGATGCGGGCAGTGTCGAAGCGCCGGCGCCGCACGGCTACGCTGCTCACCTCACGCGTCAGCTGCGGTGGCTTGCCGAGCAGCACCTCGAGCGGCATGTCGACCGGCTGATCGCCAAACAGCGCATCGCGCACCGTCAGCTGCCCGCTCGCGTCGATCTCGCCGATCACCGCGTACGGGCAGCGCTCGCGCTCGGCGATGGCGGCAAACTGCGCCAGCGCCTGCGGCGCGATGGCGAGCACGTAGCGCTCCTGCGCCTCGTTGCACCACAGCTGCATGGGCGACATGCCAGGTTCAGCGCTCGGAATGGCGCGCAGATCGATGCGCGCGCCGCGGTGGCTGTGGGCCACGGCCTCGGGCACGGCGTTGGAGAGGCCGCCCGCGCCGACGTCATGGATGAGCGCGATCGGATTGTCCTGCCCCAGCGACCAGCAGTGATCGATGACTTCCTGCGCGCGGCGCTGCATCTCGGCATTGCCCCGCTGCACGGACGCGAAGTCGAGGTCCGCGCTCGAGCTGCCGCTGCCGACCGAGGAGGCGGCGCCGCCCCCCAGACCGATGAGCATGGCCGGCCCGCCGAGCACGATGAGCTTCGCGCCCACGGGCACTTCGGCTTTGTCCACGTGCGCGCGCCGCACATTGCCCAGGCCTCCGGCGATCATGATCGGCTTGTGGTAACCGCGCACGCGCTCGGGCGGGTCGCCGGCAGCGCGCTGCTCGAAGGTGCGGAAGTAGCCGCACACCGCCGGGCGGCCGAATTCGTTGTTGAACGAGGCGGCGCCGATCGGACCTTCGAGCATGATGTCGAGCGCGGAGGCAATGCGCGCCGGCGTGCCGAACTCATGCTCCCAGGGCCGCTCGTATCCGGGGATGCGCAGGTTCGACACCGAGAAGCCGGTCAGCCCGGCCTTGGGTTTGGCGCCGCGGCCGGTGGCGCCCTCGTCGCGAATCTCGCCTCCCGCACCGGTCGCGGCGCCCGGGAAGGGCGAGATGGCGGTGGGATGATTGTGGGTCTCCACCTTCATGAGAATGTCGATCGGCTCGGTGCTGGCGCGGTAGACGCCGGAGTGCGGATCGGGGAAATAGCGCGCGCCCGTTGTGCCGGCGATGACCGCGGCGTTGTCGCGGTAGGCGGACAGCACGCCCGCGGGATTGCGGGCGTGTGTGTAGCGGATCATCGCGAACAGCGACTCCTCGCGCGCCTGCCCGTCGATGATCCAGCGCGCGTTGAAGATCTTGTGGCGGCAGTGCTCGGAGTTGGCCTGCGCGAACATCATCAGCTCGACGTCGCTCGGATCGCGCCCCATGCGCGCGAAGCTCGCCAGCAGGTAGTCGATCTCATCCGACGACAGTGCCAGCCCGAACGCGCGGTCCGCCCCTTCGAGCGCCGCGCGGCCGCCGCTGAGCGACACCCGCGCGAGCGGCTGCGGCTGCGCATGCGCGAACAGGCGCGCCGCCTGCGCGCCATCGAGCAGCGCCATCTCGGTCATACGGTCGAACAGCACCGGCGCGAGGCGCGCGAGCCGCTCGTTCCCCAGGGGCCGGGCGGCGCGCACGCGGTACTCGATGCCGCGCTCGATGCGGCGCACGCCCTGCAGTCCGCACACCCGCGCAATGTCGGTGGCCTTGCTCGACCAGGGCGAGATCGTGCCGGCGCGCGGCACCACCAGCACGCATTCGCCCGCGCCCGCCTCCAGCGGCGCGTCCATGCGCGGCCCGTAGCTCAACAGCTCAGCGAGGACCTCGCGCTCGGGCGCGGACAGGGGTTGCGCGAGGTCGGCGAAGTGCATGAAGCGCGCGGCGAGCCCGGTGACGGCCGGCTCGCGCGCGCCAAGACGATCCAGGAGCTTGGCGATGCGAAACGCAGACAGCGCCGGCGGACCGGGAATCTGCAGCATGGACTCACCCAGCCCCACTACTTCTTGTCGCCCGGCGGCGTCGAATACATCGGCATCGGGAACTGCGCGACGTTGGCGCCGCTTTCCAGCACCGTGATCTTGGCCGGGCCGTGCTTCTTCACTTCATCGATGCGCAGGATCGAATGCATGGGCAGAAAGGTGCGCTTCACGCCGGAAAATTCGCCCTTGATCCGCTCCTCCGCGGGGTCGAGGACCACCGAGGAGCGCTCGCCAAACAGCAGCTCCTCGACCTCTATGAATCCGAACAGCTCTCCATGACTCACTTTGCGGGCGTAGACCTCGTAAACCTTGCCCTGATTCACGAACATAATGCGGAAAATGTGACTGGTTGCCATGGCTTATGCGGGGGTCGCTGCTAGTTTTGACGCTGGCATTATATGTCCGGGCGCACCGGGGACGCTGCCGCGCCGGATTGTTCTTGGAGTTTGGGGGAACCATGCTCAGGCTGCGTATCGTCAGTGATCAGCGCCGTTCGCTCGCGGAGCGCAGCAGCGCGACTTTTTCCGTGGAAGGCGGCACCATCGGCCGCTCCGCCGATAACGACTGGGTGCTGCCGGATCCGGCGCGCTACGTCTCCGCGCATCACGCGCGCGTGCAGTTCCGCGAAGGCCAGTTCTACCTGCAGGACGTCAGCACCAACGGCGTGTACGTCAATGACGACATGGAGCCGCTCGCCAAGCGCGGCTCGAGCGGCTACCGGCTCGCCGACGGCGACATGCTGCGCATGGGCGAATACCACATCGTCGCAGCGCTCGAGGCGCTCGAGGCGCGCCAGGCGCAGGAAGACGCCGCAGCCGCCGTCCCGACCAGCATTCACGGCCTGCGCACCCTCGGGCGCGCGGCCGACCATGACATCGGCGCGCCGCTGGATCTGCAGGAGTTGCTGCTGCCGCCCGACGATACGGACTCGCTGCTGCCAGTCAGCGCCTACGGCCAGTCGGTCGACTCCGGACGAGTGCGCGCGCTCGCCAGGACCCGGGAGGCGGAGCAGATGCCGGGGGCGGGGCCTGAGTTTCTGCCGCCGGACAGCCCTGACCCGCAGTCGTTCGGGCGGCGCATGGCGCGCCTCGCCGAGGCCGTCGGACGCGAGCCGAAGATCGGCGCCAGTGCGATCGCGCTCGAGGACGTGCGTACGGGACTGGACGCCTTCTGCCGTGGCGCCGGCATCGAGCCCGAGCGCCTGCCCGCGGAGGCGCAGGGGCGGCTGCTGCATCTGGCCGGCCGGCTGTTTCGCGAGGCGCTGGTCGGCTTCAAGGATCTGGAGCGCAGCAGGAGCGAAACGCGCAACCGCTATCGCATCGAATCCCCGCCGCAGGAGCCCGACGACCCGCGTCCGTCGCTGGCCGACTCCATGGTCGAGGAGCTGCTGATCGCGTTGTTCGTGAGTCACGAAGGCCGCCGGCTCGACTCGGTGCAGTGGCTGCGCGAAACGGTCGCCGAAGCCAAGCTGCACGAGACGGCCACCGCGCAGGCGACGCGCGCCGCGTTCGTCGAATTCCTCGACCGGCTTGACCCGGCGGAGCTGGAGGCGCGCTTCGAGCGCGCCGCACGCCGCGGCAAAGCGCGTTCCGCCGACAAGGCGCAGTACTGGGATCTGTTCACGACGTTCTACCGCAATCTCATCGAGATGCCGGCGGAGCATCTGCCCCATACGTTTGTCGAGGCGTTCGCCGCGGCCTACCGCGAGGCGTCGAAGAAACCGGCATCGTGAGCGGATCGCGGTACTCATGGCGGAGAGGGTGGGATTCGAACCCACGTGCCGGTTTTACCCGACCATCCGATTTCGAGTCGGCGCCGTTATGACCGCTTCGGTACCTCTCCGGCTCCGCACGGGTGTTGCGGGACTGGTATTCTAGCGAAAGGCCGCGTGGCGAGGGGAGGCTTCGTGCGCGCATTCACGCTCACCACCGTCGTCACCTTGCTTGCCTGGCTCGCGGGCTGCGGCACGACTGCGACCGTCACCCTCGATGCGATCCGCGCGCGCGGCGAGCTGCGCGTCGTCACGCTCAATCTGCCGACCTGCTACTACCTGGGCGCGCAGGGCAGCGAGGGGCTGGAGTTCGATCTGGCGCGTGCCTATGCGGCACGCCTGGGCGTGACACTCACCCTGTATGCGCTCGACAACGAGGAAGCGATGCAGGCGGAGCTCGTCGCCGGCCGCGCCGATATCGCCGCGGCCTCGCTCACCGACACGCCGGACTGGAGCCGCGTCGCTGACGCGGCGCAACCGTACGCGCGCATCCCGCAGCTGGTGGTCTACCACCGCAGCCGCGTGCAGCCGCGGGACACGCTGCAGCTGGAAGCCGCCAAACTCGCGGTGCGCGCCGGCAGTCCGCAGGAGCGCATTCTGCAGCGCCTGAAGAGCACCGTCGCCCCCACCCTGCAGTGGGTGGAAACCGCGCCGAGCTCGGCCGACCCGGTGGAAGACGTCGACGCCGGCGGCGCGGATTACGCCATCACCGACGCGCGTGAATTCTCCTTTGCCCATCATCTGTACCCGAACGTGCGGGTGGGCTTTGCGCTGCCGGAGCCGCGCCCGGTCCAATGGCTGGTACGGCACGGCGCGCCGGATCTGCTGGCGAGCGTCAACAAGTTCTTTCACG